>Ga0209344_10004375_pt1 | contig 13031 bp, 12 predicted proteins | sample Cruoilmetagenom6_FD_187293 | JGI IMG/M metagenome (GOLD analysis project Ga0209344, IMG submission 187293) | Oil polluted marine microbial communities from Coal Oil Point, Santa Barbara, California, USA - Santa Barbara Oil Seep Sample 6 (SPAdes)... | ecosystem: Environmental > Aquatic > Marine...
TGGCAGCGGGTTTCTTGGCAGCGGGCTTCTTGGCCGCAGACTTCTTGGCAGCGGGTTTCTTGGCCGCAGACTTCTTGGCGGCGGGCTTCTTGGCGGCGGGCTTCCTGGCTGCAGGTTTCTTTGCGACTGCCTTCTTCACCGCAGTTGCCTTCTTCGCAACCGCTTTCTTCGCAGCAGCGGTCTTCTTCGCAACCGACTTCTTCGCAGCAGCGGTCTTCTTGGCGACCGTCTTCTTCGCAGCAGTCGCCTTCTTCGCGACCGCTTTCTTTGCCACTGTCGCCTTCTTTGCGACCGTCTTTTTCGCCGCGGTGGCCTTCTTTACGGCCGCCTTCTTCTCTGTTGTCGCTTTCTTGGTAATCGCCTTTTTGGCTGCGGTTGTCTTCTTTGCAACGGTCTTCTTCGCAGCAGTCGCCTTCTTCACGACTGCCTTCTTCTCTGCAGTTGCTTTCTTCACGACTGTCTTCTTGGCAGCAGCGACTTTCTTTTTCGCGGCGGCCGTTTCCTTGGCGATCGCCGCCTTCAAGGTCGTGGCCTTCTTTGCGGCCGGTTTCGCCGCCGCTTTCTTGGGTGCCGCCTTCTTCGGTGCAGGTTTCGCTTTTGCCATCAGTCGATCTCCTTATTCATCGTCGGTTTCGGATCAAAATTGCACAAATAGTAAAGAACTTCGAACAACTCTATACGATCTTCCCGACTCTTGTGAGTGGCGCATCTTGTTGATGACCCCGATTGCTAACCTCGACTGCAATGCAAAGACCCATGTATGAACGCGACGCCTTCCTCACCACCATCGCCCTCGGACGATTCGGTTGGTCGACGACCGCTTCGACGCCGGTCACAACACCCACGGAACATGGGCGCTCCAAGGTTGACAAGTGGTTCGGAAATGCAGGCTAGAATTGGCGGCAGCAATCGGCGGGAGGTCCGACAATGGCCAAGAGTGACAAAAAGAAGGACAAGCTGTCCAACAAGAACTACGAGAAGGAGCTCGAGAGGCTCCAGGGTGAGCTCGTCAAACTCCAGCTCTGGGCCAAGGTGACAGGGGCGCGCGCCATCGTCGTCTTCGAAGGCCGCGACGCGGCGGGCAAGGGCGGAGTGATCAAACGGATCACCGACCGGGTCAGCCCCAGGGTCTTTCGCGTGGTCGCCCTGCCGGCGCCGACCGATCGCGAGAAAACCCAGATGTACATCCAACGCTATATGACCCATTTCCCCGCGGCCGGTGAGATCGTGATCTTCGATCGCAGCTGGTACAACCGTGCCGGTGTCGAGAAGGTGATGGGTTTCTGCACCGAGGACCAATATGTCGAGTTTCTGAAAGCGGCGCCTGGATTCGAACAATCCGTCATCAAAAGCGGTATCCGGCTCATCAAGTACTGGTTCGATGTCGGGATGGAGGAGCAGGAGCGTCGTTTCAGAGACCGGACGAACGACCCGCGCAAGATCTGGAAGCTGAGCCCGATGGATCTCGCCTCCTACAATCGCTGGTATGACTATTCGCGGGCAAGAGACGCCATGTTCGAAGCGACGGACACCGACGCGTCTCCCTGGAACATCGTCCGCGCCGACAACAAGAAACACGCCCGCCTCAACTGCATCACCCACCTGCTCGCTCAGTTCCCCTACGAAGAGGTCGCGCTCGAAAAGGTCACATTCAGAACAAGGAAATCGAAGGGCGAATACGACGACGTCGCCGCCGTCGCCGACCGCCGGTTCGTGCCGGAGGTCTATTGACCCGGTAGGATCGACCCCGAGTAACGACGAACGGTCACGAACGAACGCAGAATCTTGAGATTTCCGTCGGGCCTACCCCGCAGCCTCGGGCTCAGACTCAACCGACTCACCAGTGGCATCCGGTCCTCCCCCCATCCAGGCGATCAACAACTGGTAGCCGATGGCGAGGACCACGGCGCCGATGAAGAGCCCGACGATGCCCGAAAGAATCATGCCACCGATGGCGCCGAGCAGAATCACCGGCATGGGGATGGCCATCCCACGACCGAGGAAGAGTGGTTTCAAAAAGGCATCGCTGGCGCTGACCACGAGGGCGAAAATGAGGAACAGAACCGCTGTGACGGTGCTCGCCGAAGAAAAGACCCAGATTGCTACAGGGAGCAGGACCAGAAACGGCGGCAACTGCATGATGGCGAGCAGGAGGATCAGACCGGCCCAGAGACCGGCGCCCGGGACACCCACGATCAGCATTCCCACCCCGGAAGCCAGCGACTGAATCACCGCCACCCCGAGCACGCCCTGGACAACGCTTCGGATGGTGGCCCCCGAGATGGACACCATCTCGGCGCCCTGGTCACCCGCCAGCCTGGTCGCCAACGCCTCGAGACCCGCAACCGCGGGATCAGCCTTGGCCATCAGCATCCCCGAGATGATGATTGCCAGAAAGAAGACGAGGGTGGCGCTTCCGGCGCCGGCCGCCTGAGCCACCACAAACTCCCAGACCGGCTTGAGCTGCTTCCGGTAACGCTCGAAAAAGAGATGAAAGTTGCTGGAAGCCTGCCTCCAGGCAACGGAGAGTTTCTCGCCGATCACCGGCCACTCGGCAACACCGTCCGGCGGGGGCGGCACTTTGAGAGTCCCTTCCTCCACTCCTTTGGTGACGTGTTGGACACTATGGATCATGGATGTCGACAGCACCACGATGGGAATGATGAGGACCGCCAGGGTAATGAGCGTCAGAACCGCGGCGGCCAACCCACCCCGGCCACCGAGCTTGCGCTTCAGCCAACCGAAGATCGGAAACAGGGCCACTGCGAATATCACACCCCACAGTACGGGCATGACAAAGGGCTTGACGATAGCCAGACACCACCAGGCGAGCCCGGCGATGAGGGCGATTCGGATCGCCGCCTCGACGGCACGACGAACAAACGCCTGGTCCTCTTCCCGGGTGACGACGTTCTCCATGATGAACCTCCATCGTTTCTCGGATTGATCCGAGATATATTCTTCAGCGCGATTTCTGATCCGTATCTTGCCACATCCCCGTGACCCATCGAGATTCCTCGACGGCCACGACACCGATCAACGGACTCGGTTCGGAATCGGCCCGCGGCAATCTCTGTTGTTGCCAGTAGGAGTGTGATCGCCTAAGCTCCGTCCGCAACGCACCGATCCGCTGTGACGGTGACACGAAGAAGCTCGAAGATCGACAACACGGACTTGATCCAAAGGACAGGTACCGACATGAAGACACCCACTTATGGGATCATCGGCCGCGGTCGCGTGGCCACCCATCTTGCCCGATACCTCGAACTCGAGGGTCCGAGGCACATCCCCTGGCATCGGGGTATGGACCACGACGTCGAACGCGTCCTCCGCGAGGCCGATGTCATCCTTCTGGCCATCAGTGACGACGCCATCGCCGGGTTCCCGAGCGATCACCCGGCCCTCTGCAACCGCCCGATGGTGCACTTCTCGGGCTCCCTCGCCATCGAGGGTATCGCCGGCCTGCACCCCCTGATGACCTTTGGCCCCGAACCCTATGATCTCGAAACCTATCGGAGGATTCCCTTCATCACCGAACGAGGCGGGGCCGGATTTCGTGAGCTCTTCCCAAGTCTCGGGAATCCCAGCGAGGCCATCGATCCTGAGTTGAAGCCTCTCTACCACGCACTCTGCGTACTCGCCGGGAATTTCACGACGATCCTCTGGGCAAAGACGATGCGGGATTTCGAGAACAAGCTGGGTCTCCCTCGGGAACTTCTCAGCCCTTATCTCGAACGCACAGCCACCAACACTCTCCTGCAGGGCGACGATGCACTGACAGGTTCGCTGGCCCGTGCGGAGCGCAGCACCATCGAGCGTGATCTCGAGGGTCTTGCTGGCGACCCATTCCGAGGGGTCTATCTCGCCGTCGCCGAGGCGGTTGCCGAACGGGAGGGTCGATCGTGAAAATCCAGGACTTTGCCACGAAGAAGACCAATGGCGTACCCATCACCATGGTGACCTGCTACGACGCCTGGAGCGCCACGCTCATCGCCGACACCGACATTGACTGCGTCCTCGTCGGCGACAGCGTGGCCATGGTGGTCTACGGCCACGACACGACCATCCCCGCCGATCTCGAGATGATGGTCGCGCACACGGCCGCGGTTCGTCGCGGCGCACCCGACGCCTTCATCATCGGCGACATGCCGTTCCTCTCGTACCGGCGCGGTCTCGCGGCATCGGTGGACTCCGCCGCCGCTCTGATGCGAAGTGGCGCCAACGCCATCAAGCTCGAGGGCGCACCCGGGAACATCGAACTTATCCGCCACCTCGTCGAATCCGGGGTTCCGGTGATGGGCCACCTCGGTCTGACGCCGCAGTCGGTTCACCAACTCGGTGGATTCAGAGTCCAGGCTAAGAACGGCGAGGCCGCCGAGAAGCTGATTTCGCAGGCCGTCGAGCTCCAGCGAGCCGGGTGTTTCGCCATCGTTCTGGAGGCGATCCCCGCGACCGTCGCCGAACGGGTCACAGCCCGGCTCACGGTCCCTACCATCGGGATCGGCGCCGGCCGCCACGTGGACGGCCAGGTCCTGGTGCTTCAGGATCTCCTCGGGGTTTCCACGACCTTCCGACCAAAGTTTGTCCGCACCTGGATGGATGGATCGGACGTGATCAGGGAAGCGCTCCAGTCCTACCACCTCGATGTCACCGAGGGGACCTTTCCGAACGGTGGAGAAAGCTACGAATGACCGAGCTCATCCACGACATCGACAAGCTCCGCGGGCGCGTGACCGAATATCGGCGAGGTGGGAGATCCATCGGCCTGGTGCCAACCATGGGCGCCCTCCACGAAGGCCACCTCAGCCTGATTCGTCATGCCCGCAACGAGAACGACCGGGTTGTGGTGACCATCTTCGTCAACCCGACTCAGTACGACGACCCCTCCGATCTCAAGCGTTATCCGCGCACCCTCGCCGCCGATTTCGAGAAGGCCGAGGAGAGCGGCGCCGATCTAGTGTTCCATCCCGAAGCCGAAGCGATCTACGCCGACGACTATCGGTTCAAGGTCATCGAAACCGACTTCAGCCGCGAGCTCGAGGGCGCCCACCGAGACGGCCACTTCGACGGCGTCCTGACAGTGGTGCTCAAATTGCTCAACATCATCCAGGCCGATCGTGCCTATTTCGGCGAGAAGGACTGGCAGCAGCTCAGACTCGTGCGCGACATGGCTGCGGCGTTCTTTCATCCCACCGAAATTATCTCCTGCCCGACAATCCGTGAGGCGGATGGCCTCGCGCTGAGCTCGCGGAACGTCCATTTGACGCCGGATGAGCGGACCCTCGCCCCAGAGTTTCACCGGGTCCTCTCGAGCAGATCAACGGCCCGGGAGATGGAACAGCAACTCGTCGACGCCGGATTCGCCGTCGACTATGTGGAACAGTGCGGCGATAGAATTCTGGGTGCCGTGCGGATAGGGAAGCTGAGGTTGATTGACAATGTCCAGCTCTAAGATCCTCCTTCAGGTCACCGGTTCCATCGCTGCCTTCAAGGCGGCCAGCCTGGCATCGCAACTGGTCGATGATGGATATGAAGTCCAGTGCGTCATGAGTGAGGGTGCCGGCCATTTCGTCGGAGAATCAACCTTCGAGGGGCTCACCGGCAGGCCTGTGCTCGGTGATGTCTTCGAGAGGGGTCGTGCACATGATCACATCCGCCTCGCCGAGTGGGCGGATCTCCTTCTCCTCTACCCCGCCTCGGCCAACCACATCACCCGGCTGAGAGCCGGGCTCGCCGACGACCTCATCGGCTGTCTCTTTCTGACGAACAACTTTCGCAAGCCCTACTGGATCGCTCCGGCAATGAACAGTCACATGCTCGAACATCCGACGGTGACGGAGGCTCTCTCCGACCTCGAAGGATGGGGATGCCGGGTCCTTCCCACCGGAAAAGGACGTCTAGCGTGCGGCGATATCGGCTACGGTCGGCTGCTCGAGCCCGACCGGATGGCGAACGTCATCCGCAAAGAACTCGGATGAGGGTCCTGATCACCGCCGGCGGAACCACCGAGCCAATCGACGGCGTTCGTCGGTTGATCAACAGCTCGACCGGCGCCACCGGTGGGGTGATCGCCCGGGTCTTCGCGGCACACGGGGTCGAAGTTGTGTTGCTCCACGCCGCCGCTGCACCGCTTTCCGATATCAACATCGATCGGGAGACCTTCGTCACCTACGCCGATCTCGAAGAGGTCCTGAAGCGACGGCTCAGCGAGAACAACTTCGACGCGATCATCCATCTCGCGGCGGTCTCCGACTATTCGGTGACCGCCGTAGAGATCGACGGCCAACCATCCGTCTTCGGGCGCGACGGCAAGATCGCCAGCGGCCACGATGTTCTGATCCGCCTCTCTCCCAACCCCAAGCTCCTCGACCACCTGAGATCGTGGTCCCAAAACGACTCGATCCAGATCGTCGCCTTCAAACTCACCCACGAGACCGATTCCGGCGAGCGATCGAAGAAAGTTCACGCCTTACTCGATCGTGGCACCACCGACCTCGTCGTGCACAACGATCTGGCCGAGATCACAGACGATCGCCACCCAGCCGAGATCTGGACCCGGAAGGGCCCCATCGTTCGAACCACCACCAAGACCGAGCTCGCCGAAGCCCTGCTGGGATTGCTCGAGACCGATCTCGACGACAACCGGACAGGAACTCAGGAGTAGGACCATGATGATCGAAATGCTCAAATCCAAGATCCACCGCGCAACGGTGACGGGCGCTGAGCTCGACTACACGGGTTCGGTGGCGATCGACCCGGAGCTCTGCGAGGCCGTCGGTCTGCGCGCATTCGAGAAGGTCGATGTCCTCGACATCGACAACGGCGCTCGCCTCACCACCTATGTCATCCTCGGCGAGCCGGGTGAGGTCTGCGTCAACGGCGCTGCCGCTCGATTGGTGCAGAAAGGCGATCACGTCATCATCTGCGCCTACGCCCAGCTCGACGAGGATGAGGCCGAGAGCTTTCGACCGAAGATCGTGCTGGTGAACGAAACAAACGCGATTACGGAGCGGTTCGGGTAAGCGATGTCAAGATCCGCTATGATCCACGAAACAAACTCGAGGAGGTATGACATGAAGAAGATCGCAATGACCCTCATGGCCTGCGTGGCCATCGCTCTGCTGTCAACGCCGTTGGTCCTTGCCGACGAGCCGACATCGGGAGAACTCAAGCAGGAGTCGAAACGAGTCGCGATCGACGAGGTCGCCCAGGAAACCCTAGAGAAACTCTTCTCCGAAAACGCCAACGCCAAGAGCCTGTATGACAAGGCCATCGGGTGGGCCGTCTTCGACAACACGAAGGTGGCTTTCGGGATCTCCGGCGGTGGCGGGAATGGCGTGGCCGCGTCCAAGACCAGCGGAAAGAAAGCCTACATGAAGATGGGCACCGGCGGCATCGGGCTCGGCATCGGTGTCAACAAATACCAGGTCGTCTTTCTCTTCCAGGATGAGAAAACCCTGAAGAACTTCATCGAGAGCGGCTGGCAGGCCGACGCGGGCGCCACCGCATCGGCAGGCAAGCACGCAGCCGAGGCCAAGACCAATTTCGTGAACGGGCTGGCGATTTACCAGCTCACGGAAAAGGGACTCATGGCCAACGCCGACATCGCCGGCACCAAGTACTGGCTCAATGACAATCTCAACGAGTAGGATCCGGCTCCCGCTCCAGTGAGTTTCTCAGCCCCCGTCGATTTGGCGGGGGTTTGAGTTTCCGGGCCCATCGCCGCGACGCAGGACATGAGTGCACCCTCGATACTGCACCCAAATTGAGGCGGGGTACACTAGGCGAAATGAAATCCGATATTCGTTGCTTCGCTGCCGTCCTTCTTCTCATCGCGGTGTGTCCGTCCGCTCCGGCTCAGATATCGCAATCAGAAGACGTCACAAAGGCTGAGATCGGCGGACTCCGCGAGCGAGTCGAGAATCAACTCGATCTCTCTGAGGAGTTCCGAACTCGGATTGTCGGGTTCTTGGACTCTGCCGGTTCCGCACTCGACAACGCCGCCAATCACCGCGCCGCAACCACCTCATACGAACAGGAGCGCCAAGGGGTCGATCAGACGGAGACCGATCTCAGGACAGAGCTCAACCGTCGAATTCCGCGTGCAAGGCTGACCCTCCCCGAGAACCCTACGATTCCCCAAGTCGAGGACGCACTCGCCCGCGAGCGAGCGCGTCTCACGGCCAACATGGCAGCCCTCCGCGACCAGGAGCGTCTGGCCGACGACCGTGCCAAGACCAGGACCGAGACTTCCAGACGGCTCGGCGAACTCGATCTGGAACTCGAGCTTCTCAATCGCGATCTACGCGCCCAGGCCAACAGCTCTGCGCCTCTGGAACTCAGAACTGCCAAGCGACTCCATGTCCTGGCCCGGATCGAAGAAGCAAAGAGCGAAACCGAAATGCTGAGGGCTCGGCTCGTGCTCCTTGCCGAGCGCTCGTCGCTGGTACCTCTCAACATCGACCTCGCACAGCGGAGGGTCGCAGCAAGCGAGGAGCTTGTCGAACTGCACGTCCGGAGGGTCCAGGAGCTCAGACACGAGAAGTCACGCGAGGTCTTGGCTCGAATCCACAAAATGAGCCGCCAGGTGGCGACGGATCTCCCAGAGCTCACCGGGCTCGCGATGGAAACTGAGGCCATGGCCGAGCTGCTCCTGGGCACGAATGGCATCATCGCCTCGGCAGAGCAGATCACCGACGATATGACCGCAGCCCGGAACTTCCACTCTCAGCTCAACCGGATTTCGGAACTCACGACCCGAAAATTCGAGGCCTACGGCAACCGGGGCAGCGTCCAACGATGGTGGCCCGACATCCCCGATGACTTTCCTGAACCCGGCTCCATCGCCAGGACTCTCAGATATCTGGACCAGGAGATCCCCGAGGTCGAGCATCAGCTCATCACCTACGAACAGCAACGGGCAAGCGCACGCAATCTCAACAGGGCCACCCTACAGACAATTCAGGGTGATCTCGGCGACGGGTTCACACCAGAGCTCGAAGACCTGGCCCATGATCTGCTCACCACTCGTCAGGAACTCCTCGACCAGGTGATCCAGAAGGGTGGCCGCTACTCGAATCTGCTCGCGGAGTACAAGACCGTTGCCGGCCATTTCCTCGCTCGGGTGGAAGGCGTCGAGAAATTCCTCTACTCCAACGTCCTCTGGTCCCGCAGTGTTCCCCGGCCGATCGTGCCGAGGATACGCAACCTCACCGCCGCAACGAAATGGCTGACCTCACCCGACCATGCTCAGGGGATCTCGGCCGTGGGCGCCGACCTGGACGGTAAATTGCTGCCGTTGGCTCTCGTTCTGGTTGCAATCCTGATTCTTCGGTCAACGCTCAACCGTCGGCTGGCCGAGTTGGCCGATCGTGCCGAGGATCCGACCAAAAACAGCGTCGGGCTCACCGCCCAAGCGATGGCTATCAGCGGGCTTCTGGCAACACCGCTGCCACTGCTCCTCTACATTGCCGGTGCACTCGTCGATCGCATGGGAGAATCGGTGTACTGGGTTGCCTCGTCCAAGGCCCTGATCGAACTCGCTATCGTCGCGGCTCTCATCGAGATCATCCGCCATATCTTTGCGCCCCGAGGACTGGCCGAGGTCTACTTCGGTTGGCCGATCACGGCCACCCGTCCACTCTATCGTGGTCTTCTTTCCACCGAGGCCCTCGGGCTTCCCATACTTTATGTCGCGCTGCATCTCGCATTTGCCGGAATGCGCCTCGATAGCCCGGAAGAGCTTCAGCTGTACAACAACTCTCTTGGCAGAACGGCGTTCGCCGTCGCCCTCTTGATCTTCGGAATCTCGATCCTGGCCATGATTCGGCCCGAGAGAAAATCCGAACCATCCGACGCTGAAATGCGAGTGCCCTGGCCCAGTCGATTCTCGGGATACGCCTTTCCGACTGCCTTTCTCGGCGCCTACCCGATCATCATCTTTGCGACTATCGTGCCCGTGACCCTCGCCGTCCTCGGCTACTACATCACCAGTCTTCTTCTGGCCTATCAGATGCTCAGGACACTTCTGGTGGCAACAGCGGTCATGGTGGGTGGAGGCCTGATCCACCGCTTACGGGCAAACCGGCGGGATCGACTGCTGCTTTCCGGTGACGGAAAAGAGACCCCCGAAGCTCGGCATCGCGACATCGAGGCGGCCGAAGCGCAGACCGACCAACTCTTCCGCTTTGCAATGATCGCGGTCCTGGCATTCGGGCTCTTCTCCATTTGGTCTGATGCGCTTCCAATGCTCCAGACGTTGAAGCGAGTCCAACTCCTGCCGAGGTTCGAGATTCTCCAGTCCGTCAAGGATCGCTCAACGAGTCTCGATTCGATCGCAACCACCAGCAAGGGATCCTCGGCCCAGGAGGCCGATGAAGGCGGACCGAAAACTGATCCGGCCATATCCATCGCCCCGCCGGGAACCCCTGGGCTGTCGTCTGACGCGCCGTCCCCGGATCAGGGCCACCCACTCACTCTCTGGCTCCTCCTCGAGGCCATGCTTGCATCTGGAATCACCATCGTCCTCGCCCGAAACCTGCCCGGCGTCCTCGAAATCACTCTCCAGCGTCGAACAACTTTCGACGCCGGAGCCCGGTTTGCCGTCAGCACCCTCGTCAAGTACACGATCACGATCGTCGGCAGCGTCGTGGTCTTCAATCTACTAGGCATTGGGTGGTCCAAGGTTCAGTGGCTCGCGGCAGCCCTCACCTTCGGACTTGGCTTTGGGCTGCAGGAAATCGTCGCCAATTTCGTATCCGGTCTCATTCTACTGATCGAGCGACCCATTCGGGTCGGCGATGTCGTGACCATCGGCACCCTCATGGGTCGGGTCTCGCGAATCCAGATCCGGGCGACAACCATCACCCTGTGGGATCGCAGCGAGATGGTGGTTCCAAACAAGGAGTTCATCACCACCAAACTCGTCAACTGGACGCTTTCGGACTCGAAGCGTCGGATCGAGATCCCGCTTCGGGTCGCCTACGGCGCCGACCTCGAGAAAGTCAAGACGCTGCTCATCAAAGCAGCCGAGGCGCATCACCTGGTCCTCGATGAACCACCGCCGCAGGCTCTGCTGCTCGCGTTCGGTGACGATGCCATCAACTTCGAACTGAGGTTCGTTGTCGACTTCGGCAACGGGGTTCGGACGAAGGACGATGTCCAGATGGCCGTCGACCAGGCCTTCAAAGAACATGGAATCACATTCGCGGTTCCTCAACTCAAGCTCCAGCTCCCGAAAGACGTCATGAAGGGTAGTAGCCCGACGTTGGCGACAGACAAGACGTAGGAACTTCGGGAACTTTTCTTCTTCTCCCGAATTTCCGGAATCAAACCAAAACGATGCAGGTTGTCAGGGTTCAGAAGCGGTGAATTCAGCTCAGCTCAAAGCGCCGGTTGGCGCCAATTGGCAAACGAGAGAATTCAACTGTGGTAACATTTCTCGCGTAAAAACCCGTGAGCCAGTAATAGAGAGTCAATCAACGAGTTCGAACCAAGGAGGTAGGAGATGAGGAAGAATCTGATCATTGCACTGGTCGCCGTCGTCGCGCTGAGCGCCGGCGTGGCCACCGCCCAGACCACCACGTATGAGATCAAACAGGGGACCGTGCTCCACGTGGACGGCAACCACCTTTTTGTCAAGATGGCCGATGGATCCGTGAGAGACGCCGAAGTTCCGTCCGACTTCCTCTTCGACGTCGGCGGCAAGAAAGTTCCCGTTTCGGCGCTGAAGCCCGGCACCAAGCTCACCCAGACCATCGCCACCACCAGCACCCCGAACGTCGTCAAGACCACCGAGATCAAAGAAGGCACCGTTGTCCAGCGCATCGGCCAGACCCTGATCTACCGTGACAAACTCGGTCAGATCCACAAGGCCACCGGGATTCCCGAGGGCTTTATCCTCTATCGCAGCGGCAAGCCCGTTCCCATCGAGGCCCTCGCCGGTGGCGACCGCATCACCGCGCACATCGTTCACAAGGAAACCACCATCATCACCGAAGATGACATGCGGATTGCCGGGAACGCACCCAAGGCGCCGGCGAAGCCGCGTCCTGTGGCCGCTCCGAAACCGGCTCCGAAACCGGCGCCGGTGCTCCCCAAGACCGGTAGCGACCTTCCGCTCGTCGGATTCGCCGGTCTCATGGCCCTCGCGCTCGGTCTCGGCATCGCCGTCATCCGTCGCTAAGCCAGCATCTCAATCGAACACAAACGCCACCGGGAAACCGGTGGCGTTTTTCATATCCTGCCTCGCCCTTTTGGGCGAGGCAGGATATGTCACGGCGTAGCCCATCGGGCGAAGCCGGATGCCCGTTCCTGTGGCTGTATCCGCATCCGCAACCGTGACCGCGACCGTGGCCGCACCCGTGGCCGTGGCCGTGGCCGTGGCCGTGGCCGCAACCATAACCGCACCCGAGCACGCGGAAAACACCGCTCACCGGGGCGTGCCGAAGCCGCCCCTGAGCGCGCGGGCATATGGCCTCCACCGGGGCGTGCCGGGCACGCCATTGTGCCGGTACGACCTTCCGGTTACGCGGCACGATCCACACAATGGCGCTGCCGGGCAACCCCCGCGGCGGGCCGATCCGGTGAGGCTCTCCAAGCAACGAGGGAGGCCGTCGGCGCATCATCGGCGTGGTCGCAGTCCTTCAATCGTCTCTCTCGCGACCACGCCGATGGTGCGACGCTGGTCCGCCTCCGATACGGAGGCGGACCAGAAGGCCGGGGCTGAAAGACACCGGAATCGCAGACATCCCCCACCTCCCGGTGCGTCCCGCGGTCCCACGGTTACCCGATTCCAACCGCTGCGACACTGATGGTGGGGTCAACCCCACCCTACGCCGCCGGGCCGCTGAAGGCGGACCAGAAGGCCGGGGCTCCGGGACGCCGTAACCGTACCCGTATCCGTGGCCGTTCCCGTGACCGCATCCGGCTCGATCCCGTTCCCGATTCCGTTCCCGATGCGGCGACCGTGACCGTGGCCGTGGCCGTGACCGTGGCCGTGGCCGTGGCCGTGGCTCTGTCCCGGCATGGTC
>Ga0209344_10004376_pt1 | contig 13029 bp, 11 predicted proteins | sample Cruoilmetagenom6_FD_187293 | JGI IMG/M metagenome (GOLD analysis project Ga0209344, IMG submission 187293) | Oil polluted marine microbial communities from Coal Oil Point, Santa Barbara, California, USA - Santa Barbara Oil Seep Sample 6 (SPAdes)... | ecosystem: Environmental > Aquatic > Marine...
CGTTGGTGCGAAACACAAGCCCCGGATCGCCGCGTGATGCGTCGTGTAACCGCAATGCCGTGGCGTATTTCGGGTTTTTTAACCGCCCAATTGCCGCTACAAGCCGGTTCACAATGCATCCTGTGGAGACGCGCCAATGACCACCCAGCCCCAAGACACCGGTTTTTTCACCGAAGACCTCGCCACGCGGGATCCGGAAATTTTCGACGCGATTACACTCGAGGCTGGGCGCCAGCAAAATGAGATTGAGCTGATTGCCTCGGAAAACATCGTCTCGGCGGCGGTGATGCAGGCGCAGGGGTCGGTCCTGACGAATAAATACGCCGAAGGTTATCCGGGGCGGCGCTATTATGGCGGTTGCCAATACGTCGATATCGCCGAGAACCTTGCGATAGAACGGGCGTGCAAATTGTTCGACTGCAAGTTTGCCAATGTTCAGCCAAATTCCGGCAGTCAGATGAATCAGGCGGTTTTTCTGGCCCTGCTGCAACCCGGTGACACTTTCATGGGGTTGGATCTGAATTCCGGCGGGCATTTGACGCATGGCTCACCAGTCAACATGTCGGGCAAATGGTTCAACGTTGTATCTTATGGCGTTCGCCAGCAAGATCAGTTGCTGGATATGGAAGATATCCGCGCCAAAGCTCTGGCAAACAAACCAAAACTTATCGTCGCTGGCGGCACTGCCTATTCGCGCGTCTGGGATTGGAAGGCGTTTCGCGACATTGCCGATGAAGTCGGAGCCTATCTGATGGTCGATATGGCCCATATCGCGGGGTTGGTGGCAGGCGGGCAGCATCCATCACCCCTGCCCCATGCCCATGTGGTGACGACCACCACTCATAAATCGCTGCGCGGCCCTCGTGGCGGGCTAATCCTGACCAACGATGAAGCGATTGCAAAGAAAGTGAATTCCGCCGTGTTTCCTGGCCTTCAGGGTGGGCCGCTGATGCACGTCATTGCGGCCAAAGCCGTTGCCTTTAACGAAGCGCTACGGCCGAGCTTTACGGACTATGCAGCAAAGGTCGTCGCCAATGCGCGGGCGATGGCCGACCAACTGGCCAAAGGCGGCATCGATATCGTATCGGGCGGCACTGACAACCACCTTATGTTAGCCGATCTGCGCCCCAAAGGCGTCACCGGAAAAGCCGCCGAAGCAGCACTGGGGCGCGCCAATATAACCTGCAACAAAAATGGCGTTCCTTTCGATCCGGAAAAACCATTCGTCACATCGGGTATCCGTCTTGGCACGCCAGCAGGCACGACCCGTGGATTTGGCGAGGATGAATTCCGCCTGATTGCAGATTGGATAGTCGAGGTTGTCGACGGGTTGGCGGCGAATGGTGCGGATGACAATGCTGAAGCCGAGGCCTCGGTGAAAGCCAAAGTTCTGAAGTTATGCGCCGGGTTCCCGATCTATCCGATCTGACGCCCGGCCACCTAAAGATACCCACGCCAGATCAGAACCGCGATAAGTAACCCACCGACCGCCAGAAGGTTAAAGGCACCGGTGGACAGAAAACCGATGGCTTTTCCTTTACGCCGGTCCCAGATGTCGATGCCTGTCAGGTATTTTTCGCAAACGTCGTAGGATTGCAGCACCCGATCATCGTCAACAAGTCGGGCCAGTTTTGGGCTGGCCTGATAGGCGACGGCCTGTGCCAATATCTCTGCATGACGGTGCAGGTCACGAGGCAGTAGACGACCCGCTCTGCGCAGTTTGACCGGTAGGGATTTCCCCCGGATACCAAGGTGGGATTCGAGCAGGTCCGAAATATGTTTTGCGCGCTCTTCGTAAGTCATTGAACTCGTGCTCTAAAAAATCTCTATTTGACCAATCTATAGACCACATCCGGGGCTGGCCAGTGCTTGTTGGCCGCGCTAATCTGGCACCATGTTAAGAACCATCATCACCGGGCGACCCACTGAAAAACCGCCGCTTTTGATCGCCCACGGATTATTTGGATCAGCGCGCAACTGGGGGGTCATTTCAAAACGCTTAAGTGATACGCGTCAGGTTGTGGCGGTGGATATGCGAAACCACGGCGACAGCGAATGGTTTGCGTCCCATAGCTACGCCGATATGGCGGGTGATCTGGCTGAAATCATCGATGATCTTGGCGCCCCCGTCGATCTTCTGGGCCATTCCATGGGCGGGAAGGCGGCAATGGTGCTGGCAGTTGGAAACCCAGACAAAGTTAACCGTATGATCGTCGCCGATATTGCGCCAACGCCCTATAATCACACACAAATTCACCTTGCCAAAGCGATGCAGGGCCTTGATCCGGGCGCAGTGTCAAGCCGGGCCGAGGCAGATGCACGGCTTGCACAGAATATCCCGGAATCTGGAGTGCGGGCTTTCTTGCTGCAATCTCTTGATACTAAGGGACAAAGCTGGAAGCTGAACCTTGACGTATTAGCCGCTGAAATGGAAAAAATATTGGGGTTTCCGCATCTTGAAGGGCGGTTTGAAGGACCCACTTTGTTTCTTTCGGGCGCCGAAAGTGACTATGTCAGATCGCAACATCGCCCGGAAATTAAACGTCTGTTCCCGACCGCCAGATTTGCCAAAATTCCCGGTGCCGGGCACTGGATTCACGCCGAAAAACCGCGAGAGTTTGAGGCCGCAGTCCGGGCGTTTCTGGACGCCTGACTACTCTCTGATCCGCCAGCCCGTGGCAAAGATGAACCAGATCACACCAATGCAAAGAACTAGGAACAGGCTGACGGCGCTTAGTGATACGCCCACCGGCACGTCGGCCACGCCAAAGAACGACCAGCGAAAACCTGAGATCAGGTAAAGGACCGGGTTAAATTTGGTCACAGTTTGCCAAACTCCGGGTAGCATCGAAACCGAATAGAACGCACCGCCAAGGAATACGAGCGGTGTAATCACAAGCAAAGGGATCATTTGCAACTGTTCAAAGTTTCGCGCCCAGATGCCGATAATGAAGCCAAGCAACGAAAAACTGACACTGGTCAGCAGTAAAAAGGCGATCATCCATACCGGGTGCAGAATGTTGATATCTATGAATAATGTGGAAGTAACAAGAATGATCAGCGCGATCATCACTGATCGGGTTGCCGCCGCCCCAACGTAGCCCATGACGATTTCGACAAAGGTCAGTGGAGCGGATAAATGTTCGTAAAAGGAGCCAATAAATTTTGGGTAATAGATACCAAAAGAAGCATTTCCCACAGATTGTTGCAACAGTGTCAGCATGATCAGACCGGGTACGATAAAGGCACCATAGTCAATTCCTTCGACTGATTGGATACGGCTGCCAATGGCAGTCCCGAAAACCACGAAATATAGAATCGTAGTAAGAACAGGCGAAATGATCGACTGCACAATCGTGCGAAATGCCCGCAACATTTCAAACACAAAGATCGCCCGAACGGCATACCAGTTCATCTCTCCCCCTCCACCAATGTCAGGAAAATCTGTTCCAGCGAACTTTGGGACGTATCCAGATCGCGAACCGAAATCCCGGCAGCGGCCAGGTCAGCCAGAAGTCGGGTGATGCCGGTGCGTTCAGCTTGGGTATCATAGCCAAATACCATCGACATTCCGTCCTTGGCCAGCTTCAGCTTGTAGCTGTCCAACACAGTTGGCACCGCGTCCAGCTTGCTTTGCAGTTCAAGGTTCAACTGTTTGCGGCCCAGTTGTTTCATCAGCTTGTCTTTTTTCTGGACCAGTTGCAGCTTGCCCTTGTTGATAATCCCGATCCGGTCGGCCATTTCCTCGGCTTCGTCAATATAATGGGTCGTCAGGATGATCGTCACGCCATCGTCGCGCAAACGCCGCACCAGTTCCCACATATTTTTGCGCAGAGAAACATCAACGCCGGCTGTCGGCTCATCCAGAAACAAAATCCGCGGTTCGTGGGACAACGCCTTGGCGATCAGAACCCGACGCTTCATCCCGCCCGACAGGTCCACGTTTCGACTATCGCGCTTGTCCCAAAGCGAAAGAGACCGCAACACCAGCTCAACATGCGCATCATCATGTGGCTTGCCGAACAATCCGCGCGAAAACCTGACGGTGCGGATGACACTTTCGAAAGGTTCGATAGTAATTTCCTGAGGCACCAACCCGATCATGCGGCGCGCAGCGCGATAGTCCGAGCTAATGTCATGCCCACCCACGACAACCGTGCCGGACGTAGGGCGCACCAACCCACAAATCATTGAAATAAATGTTGTTTTTCCCGCCCCATTGGGTCCGAGCAACGCCAGGATTTCACCTTCTTCAATGTCCAGTGACACATCTGAAAGCGCGACAGTTCCGTCGTCAAACGTTTTGGACAGATTGCGGATAGAAATGATCGCGGACATCGCAATGCCTTTCACACTCAGCGTGGCAAGGTACTTAACAGAATGAACAGATCGTCAGAAACCTGCCCGGCTAGCAAGCCGGAATCCAGCGGTCAGCGGCGACGATCACGCCGACTTGACATTGGTTGGAATGCCACGCCCACATGCGCCTCGCAATACGGCTTTCCGGCCTTGACCGCCAGACCGCAGAACCAGAACTCATCCGTTGCCGGATCACCGATCGGCCATTTGCAAGTCCGCTCGGTCAGTTCCATCAGGCTGATTTTCTTCGCCTTCTTCTCAACTTCGCGAACGCTGGCCAGTGCTTCGGGGCTAATCTCATTGGCCGAGGGCTGCGGCGGCAGCGGTTGGCCTGCCGGAATGATTTGGCGGCGCATGGGAACGACAGGTTTAGGGGGCGTTTCGGGTGCTGCCGCCTCGGCCTTGTCGCGGGTCTTTGGGGCCGCTTTGCTGTCGGCCTTGTTCTTTGCCGCAGGTTTAGCTGACGTGGCCCCACCGGTTCGGTTTGACAAGCCCAGACGATGCACTTTCCCAATCACTGCATTGCGGGTCACACCGCCCAGTTCCTTGGCAATCTGGCTGGCGCTTTGGCCTTCGCCCCACATCTTTTTCAGCGTTTCAACGCGCTCATCGGTCCAGGACATCGGATTTCCTTAAATGGAAACGGCCGCCAGTCACATCCGGGGCCGTTAATCGTTTGGTCGGTTGTTATACTAATCCCGGTGCGGGACCGGATACAAGGGCTTGATCAGCTTTCGCGTGGCCACCCACGCCCTTTCACTACTTTACAGGCATCCGGGGCCTCTATATAGGCCAGCCTCATGAACACGATCCAAACAGATTGCAAAATGCTCCGACGCCGACGCTGAAACGCGCCTGACGTCCCGTGTTCCCCTGTGTCTTTGGCACAAACAACCCTTTCCACTCGTTGACTCGCCCGCTTGCCTTTGGCACGACTTGGGCTTGCTATTTCAAAAGGTCCAACACCATGATCCCGACAATCCTTCCTTCATACGCTCGTGCACCGTTGAGTTTCGCCAAAGGCGAAGGCAGCTGGCTGATCGAGGATGACGGCCGCCGTTTTCTGGATCTTGGCGCCGGGATTGCGGTTAACTCGCTGGGGCATGCGCATCCTAAACTGGTTGGCGTGGTGCAGGAGCAGGCTACAAAGCTGTGGCATACATCGAACCTTTATAACATTCCCAGCCAACAAGCGCTGGCCGATAAGCTGGTAGAACACACGTTTGCCGACACGGTATTCTTTGCCAATTCCGGCACCGAGGCGGTGGAATGCCTGGTCAAAATGGCACGCAAATACCAAAGCCACATAGGGCAGCCGGAACGCACCAAGATCATCACATTTGATGACAGCTTTCATGGTCGCACAATCGCCGCGCTTTCAGCAGCGAAAAATCCGGCAATGACAGACGGGTTTGGACCGATGCTGGAAGGTTTTACCAAAGTGCCACGGAATGATCTGGCCGCCGTTAAGGCCGAGATCGACGAACAAACGGCCGCAATTCTGGTGGAACCGGTGCAGGGCGAAGGCGGTATCAATGTCGCGGATGACGCTTTTCTAAAGGGGCTGCGCACGCTTTGCGACGACAATGGCCTGCTGTTGCTGATGGATGAGGTTCAATGTGGCAACGGCCGGACCGGACGGCTTTATGCGCACGAATGGTCGGGCGTGACACCAGACATAATGGCGACCGCCAAGGGGCTTGGCGGTGGCTTTCCAATCGGTGCCTGCCTTGCCACGCAACGGGCCGCATCTGGTATGGGACCGGGCAGCCACGGTTCTACTTTTGGCGGCAACCCAATGGCCTGCGCGGTTGCCTGCGCAGTGATCGACACGATCGCCGAACCGGGATTCCTTGACGAAGTGAACCGTAAGGCCGGTCTGATGCGCCAAAAGCTCGAAGGGCTTGTGGCCAGCCACCCGGACGTCTTCGAGGCGGTGCGCGGACAGGGCCTGATGCTTGGTCTGGTTTGCAAAAAACCAGTGATGGACGTGGTCAACGCAGGCTATGATGTCGAAGTTCTCACGGTGCCTGCGGCAAACAATGTTTTGCGGTTAATCCCGCCCCTAACCATAAGCGAGAATGAAATCAGCGAAGGCGTGACACGGCTTGATAAAGCTGCAAGCGCAATCGCCGCCCAAACCCCTACATCTGCGAAAGAATAGCCATGACTCACTTTCTCGACATCCACAAAACCGATCCGGGCGATCTGCGCACAATGATAGATCAGGCCCGCGTCATGAAAAACACGCGCGCCGGATTGCCCAAAGGCACGCCGGATGCGGGCCGGCCACTGGAAAATCACATGGTCGCCCTGATATTTGAAAAACCCTCGACCCGGACTCGGGTGTCGTTTGATGTGGGGGTGCGCCAGCTTGGCGGCCAGTCGATGGTGTTGTCCGGGAACGATATGCAACTGGGCCACGGCGAGACGATCGCGGATACTGCACGGGTGCTGTCACGCTACGTCGATTTGATCATGATCCGCACGTTTGACGAAGCCACGCTGCTGGAAATGGCCGAATACGCCAGCGTGCCGGTGATCAACGGTCTGACCGATCGTACCCATCCATGCCAGATCATGGCCGACGTGTTGACCTTTGAAGAACACAACGGCCCGATCAAAGGCAAAAAGGTCGTATGGACAGGCGACGGAAATAACGTCTGCGCGTCGTTTCTGCATGCCGCCGGGCAGTTTGGATTTGATCTGACGTTCGCAGGGCCAGAAACGCTGGACCCAGAGGCCGAATTCGTTGAGCTTGCTCGCTCAAAGGGTAGTAAAATCGAGATCGAGCGCGATATATCCAAGGCTGTTCAGGGCGCAGATCTGATCGTCGCGGACACCTGGATGTCGATGCATGACGAACAGTCGGCGCGCGAAGGTCGCCACAACCAATTATCGCCGTATCAAGTCACCGAGCAAGTCATGCAACAAGCCAACGACGATGCAATATTCATGCATTGCCTGCCCGCGCACCGCGACGAAGAAGCCACAAGTGCCGTTATGGACGGCCCGCAATCCGTGATCTTTGACGAGGCTGAAAACCGTCTGCATGCGCAAAAGGCCATAATGCGCTGGTGCCTTGGAGTTTAGGGGCTAGTTTTTTGGGTATCGGCATTCCTTGCGGGCGTTCAAACAAATGCAGCTGTAAGCAAAAGGAATATGCCGCCCGACAGCACCGCCGCTGCTGGAACAGTGATCACCCAGGCTGCAATTATCGTCATAAAGTGGGAACGTCGTACCAGCTTGCGGCGACGGCGTTCTTCTGGCGCGATACGTTTTGCTTTCGGGTCCAACTTGCTGCGGCCCCTGGCGCGCCGTTCCATATGCCATTCGCGAAAGAACCCAACCCCGAACACGCCTCCGACGGCGATATGGGTCGAGCTTACCGGCAAACCCAGCCAACTGGCGATGATCACCGTGATTGCCGCCGACAAGGCCACGCAATAGGCCCGCATTGGGTTCAGCTTGGTGATCTGGCTGCCCACCATACGGATCAGTTTAGGTCCAAACAGGAGAAGCCCAAAGGACATGCCAAAGGCGCCGATCACCATAACCCAGGTCGGGATCGACACCTTGCCCGCGAATTCGCCAATGCTTTCGGCATGCACGATCGCTGCCAGCGGTCCAACGGCGTTGGCCACGTCATTTGCCCCGTGAGCGAATGACAACAAGGCAGCCGAGAGCACCAGCGGTATCCTGAAAAGAACCTTCAGCGACCGGTTTCGGTTTTCTAACCCGTTAGACTGACGCTTAATCAGCGGCGCACTGACTGCGTAGAAAAACGCGCCAGCAAGGACCCCTATCAATAGCGCCGTGCCAATATCAATTTTGACAATCCGTTTCAGTCCCTTGACCGCCAGATAGGCCGAAAATGCGCCGGCCATGATGCCAATCAGAACCGGAACCCACCGGCGCGCGGCTGCGATTTTATCATCCTGATAAATGATCCGTGCCTTGATGAATGCCAGAAACATGGCCGCGATCAACCCACCAAGCAGCGGAGAGATGACCCAGCTGGCTGCGATTGCTCCCATGTTGGGCCAGTTAACGGCCGCAAACCCGGCAGCTGCAACACCCGCCCCCATGACGCCGCCCACAACTGAATGCGTCGTGGAAACCGGGGCTCCGACAAACGTCGCCAGATTGACCCACAAGGCCGACGATATCAGCGCCGCCATCATCGCCCAGATGAAAATCCGGGAATCCGAAACCGTATTGGGATCAATAATGCCTTTTGAAATCGTTGAAACCACATCGCCACCCGCCAGCAACGCACCCGCGCTTTCAAAAACGACGGCGATAGCAATTGCGCCGCCCATGGACAGCGCGTTTGCGCCAACTGCCGGGCCCATATTGTTGGCAACGTCATTGGCGCCGATGTTGATCGCCATATAAGCGCCAAAGGCGGCCGCTGCTACGACGATGTAAGATGTCGGTTGCTGGCCGAACAAGACTGCAGCCGCAAGGGCTGCAATCACAATGAACGCCAGCGAAACACCCAGCCCCACCAGTGGGCGAGACACAAAATTGGTTGCGTATTCAACCTGACTGATCCGGTTCAGATCTTTGTCAAGCGTGCGCCATTGATTGCTAGCTGGTCCCGTCGCCACGAAATGCCCCCCAAATATGCGCTCTTATTCAGAAACGTCATAATTAGCGCCGAGGGCTATCTTCGAATCTTGGGAATATCAACCGAAACCGGCTGCCGTTCAGCCTAGAAATCCCGTAAAATTTCCTGCAACTGCGGTTCTTCGACCATATCGGCCGCTTTTTGCAGGCTGACCCACTTTCGCTCGCGTTCGCTGGCCTCGGGAAAATCAGCCGACAATTTCCCAACTTCGACCGGGAACACTTTGGTTTTGCAGATCGCGCTGCCACCACTATCAAGCCGTTTCTCATATTCGAAACTACCCAAAGGAGTGTTGGCAATTTTGCCGCCCACTACGCCGGCTTCTTCCCATGCCTCCTGCAAAGCAGCCTCTGCCGCGTCCAGCCCGTCAATCGGCCAACCCTTGGGAATTATCCATCGTCCCTGACCACGGCTGGTGATCAGCAAAACCTCTTTGCCATGTTTTTTTGTTTGCCGATAGCACAGCGCTGCCACCTGCACCCGTTTGGGGCGGCGGATCAGCGGATCAACGACCTCGGTCCAGGCCTTTTTCAATAGCGACGTCATAATTTTACCTGCCGTTTTTTGTTATTAGACTGATAATAAGTGAATTTTCGGTGAATTACAAACTTATCCACAGTTGGTCGCCTTGCCGCGTCGGCGTTCTGCTTGCATCAGCGACGGGGCATCATACTGTATAGTTAATCTGCCAACACAAAAGGATGAGAGATGAGCAACGCAAGGATCGGATTGGTCGGACTGGCGGTCATGGGGGCAAATCTGGCATTGAATATCGCAGAAAAGGGTTTTCCGGTGGCGGTTTACAACCGCACGACCACGCGCATCAATGACTTCGTTGCCCAGGCGGGCAATCTGGCCAAGAATCTGGTGCCCTGCGAAACGCCTGCCGCCCTCGTCGCATCACTACCCAGACCCCGCGCAATTATTATCATGGTAAAGGCAGGTGCGGCGGTCGATGCGGTGATCAAACAGCTGGAACCAATGCTTGACCCCGGCGATATGATTATCGACGCAGGCAACGCCAATTTCCACGACACCAGGCGGCGCGAAGCCGTGTTGCGCAAGGCCGGTTTGTCCTTTTTGGGCATGGGCGTTTCCGGTGGCGAAGAAGGCGCGCGTCACGGCCCTTCGATTATGGTCGGCGGACTGTCTGAAAGCTATGATGAGATCCGTGATATCGTCGAGGCGATTGCCGCCAAATATCAGGGTGACCCATGTGCTGCGCATCTTGGACCCGACGGGGCCGGACACTTTGTGAAAACGGTGCATAACGGTATCGAGTATGCAGATATGCAAATGATCGCAGAGGTTTACGGGATTTTACGTGACGGTTCCGGACGTGAGGCGGCGGCTATCGGTGCGTTGTTCAGGCGTTGGAACAAAGGCCCATTAAAATCCTACCTGGTCGAAATATCCGCCAAGGTTCTCACGACACCCGACCCGGAAACGGGTAAACCGATTGTCGATGTGATCGTTGACAGGGCGGGCCAAAAAGGCACCGGGCGCTGGACCGTTATAGAGGCACTTGGCCTTGGACAATCCGCCTCGACCATTGAAGCCGCCGTCGGTGCGCGATCCTGGTCTGCGGCCAAAGACATGCGGCTGGCGGGTCAGGCCGTGTTTTCGGATCTGGAAAAGGACGAAGATGGCACCTCTGGCTTAAGCGACGAGGATCTGGAAAATGCACTTCTGGCGGCCAAAACTATCGCCTATGCGCAGGGATTTTCGCTGCTGAACGCGGCCAGCGAGGAATTCGACTGGTCGCTTGATATGGGCCGGGTTGCCGAGATTTGGCGCGAGGGGTGCATCATTCGCTCGGCGATGCTTGACGACATGGCCGCTGCGGCGCGAACCGGCCTGCCCCACGGACAACTGATTTTCGCACCGGAATTTGCCGCCAAACTGGTGGCAACCTCGGGTGCGCTGCGGCGTGTTGTGGCCCATGCAGCGCTTCTAGGCTTGCCTGCCCCGGCGTTTTCCGCCGCACTGGCCTATTTTGATACGATGCGGCGGGGTCGCGGCTCTACCGATCTAATTCAGGCGCAGCGCGATTTCTTCGGCGCGCATGGGTTTGAACGCACAGATGGCGGTGCCGACCACCACGGACCATGGGCGGGAACCGACTAAATCGCCACTGCGGGCAGGAAACCGTACCTAGCGGCTACGCGGCTTGGCCCGCAGCGTCGGCTCTGCGATCGTTGGGTCTTCGGGCCATGGGTGTTTTGGATAGCGTCCACGCATGTCCTTACGCACGTCGCCATAGGACGTAGCCCAAAAATTCACCAAATCTGTCGTCGTCTGCACCGGTCGCCGGGCCGGTGACAAAAGCGTCACCCGCAACGGCTGCCCCCCAACCCGCGGATGGGCTGTTACACCGAACATTTCCTGCAATCGAACCGAAATTTCCGGCACCTCCAACGCGTAATCAATCGCGACCTGGCGCCCCATCGGCGTGGTAAAATGCCCCGGAACCTGCTTATCCAACAGTTGAACCTGCTGCCAATCCAGCATCGCGCGCAATGGCGCGAGCAAATCCAGACCGCGCAGTTGCGCTTCGGTTTTGACGCCACCGAGATACGGCTGTAGCCAGCCCTCCAATCCATCCAACAGCGCCGCATCACTCATATCTGGCAGGTCAGCACCATTGCGCAGCGCAAGCGCCACCCGGGCGCGCAACCGGTCTGCCGCTGGCGAAAAATGCATCCCCAGATGACGCACACCATCCAGCGCAGCCAGCGCCAGCGCCTCATCCTGTGCGTCACACCAAATTTGATCGGCCAACACCAAAGCGCCGAAATATTCCTGCCGCCGCGCCACAACGCGCCGCTCGCGCTTGGACCATTTGCAAATTTCCCGCCATTTGATTTGCTCGCCGTAAAGTTCGCGCAGACTGGCCTCAGATATCTCAATCGCCTGGCGAACCCGTGCTTCGAGCGCATCGCCGTCCAGATTTGTCGCAACGATCAGCCTGGCACCGGCCAACGGGTCAGCAGCGTCGATCCGCGCGCCTTTGCCCCCCGACAGCACCCAGCGTGGTGCCTCGCCCGCACGGCGCAGCCCAATCCTGTCTGGGTAGGCTATCGCTGCCAGTTCTGACCAGTCTCGCCCATCCCTGCCTTTTTCGAACTTTCGTAATCGTTTCGCCTGTGCCCGTATCCGTTCCAACGCTGCGCGATTAACGCTTAGGCCCCGTTCGCGGGCGAACCGCGCCGTATCACTCATCGCCTCGCGTCGCAACGAAAGATCGACCGCGCCGCGCCCGATCGGGTCACGATCTTCCAGCAGCGCCGCCAGATCACCTGCGCCGCGCCCCCCTGTAAGGATCATATGGGCCAAGCGAGGATGGGCCGGAACCTGCGCCATTTTGCGCCCGTGCGGTGTGATCGCGCCCGAACCGTCCAGCGCCCCGAGGTCGCGCAGCAAGTCGCGCGCAGCGGCAAAAGCCCCCGGATTTGGTGGTGTCAGAAACGCCAGATCATCGCCATCGCGCGCGCCCCACAGCGCCAGTTCAAGAACCAACCCGGTCAGATCGGCGACTTCAATCTCGGCCGGTGGAAAGGCGAGCATTCCGCCCTCTTCGCCGCGCGTCCACATCCGGTAACACACACCCGGCGCAACCCGGCCTGCGCGTCCCTGGCGCTGGTCGGCCTCAGCGCGGCTAACCCGCTCTGTCACCAATCGCGACATACCTGATCCGGGGTCGAACCGAGCCCTGCGCGCGCGTCCGGCGTCCACGACCACCCGGATGTCCTGGATGGTCAGCGAAGTTTCGGCGATCGATGTTGCCAGCACGATTTTGCGCCCTGTAGCCGCCGGAGCGATGGCAGCGCGCTGCGCGGCAAAGGGCATTGCCCCAAATAGCGGATGCAACTTGCAGTCTTGTGGCAATCGGGACCCAAGCAGGGATGCCACGCGGCGAATTTCCCCTTCGCCGGGCAAAAAGACGAGGACACCACCCTCATTTGCTCTGATTGCAGTCTCGATCAGATCGGCTGCGGCATCTTCCAGACGTTTCACCGGGTCAACCGGACGCTCCA
>Ga0209344_10004377_pt1 | contig 13026 bp, 14 predicted proteins | sample Cruoilmetagenom6_FD_187293 | JGI IMG/M metagenome (GOLD analysis project Ga0209344, IMG submission 187293) | Oil polluted marine microbial communities from Coal Oil Point, Santa Barbara, California, USA - Santa Barbara Oil Seep Sample 6 (SPAdes)... | ecosystem: Environmental > Aquatic > Marine...
TGCACCGCTGACGAAACAAAAAGAAGGCGGCATTGACCTAAAGAAAATCGCACCAAAGGCGCGGGTTTACTGATGGTTTTGGCCCAATTGAAAATTATGAAAAGCGAAGGTTGAGGATATGGTTCAACTGACACTCCCCAAGAACTCTCGTATTCGCACTGGCAAGACCTGGCCAAAGCCAGAGGGCGCGACCAATCTGCGAAAATTCGCGATTTATCGTTGGAACCCGGACGACGCCGAGAACCCGCGTGTCGATAACTATTTCGTCGATATGGACAGTTGCGGGCCAATGGTTCTGGACGCGCTAATCAAGATCAAGAATGAGATTGATCCGACGCTGACGTTCCGTCGCTCGTGTCGTGAAGGGATCTGCGGTTCCTGCGCGATGAATATCGATGGTATCAATACTCTGGCCTGCATCTATGGCATGGAAGAGATCAAGGGCGATGTGAAAATCTACCCTCTGCCGCATCTGCCCGTCGTCAAGGATCTAATCCCGGACCTGACGCATTTCTACGCGCAGCATGCCAGTATCATGCCGTGGTTGGAAACCAAGACAAACCGCCCCGCCAAAGAATGGAAACAGTCGATCGAGGATCGCGCAAAGCTCGACGGCCTGTATGAATGCGTGATGTGCGCCTGCTGTTCCACGTCCTGCCCAAGCTACTGGTGGAACGGAGATCGTTATCTTGGACCTGCGGCGCTGTTGCATGCGCAGCGGTGGATCATCGACAGCCGGGATGAGGCGACCGGCGAGCGTCTGGACGATCTGGAAGATCCGTTCAAGCTTTACCGGTGTCATACGATCATGAACTGCGCCAAGACCTGTCCTAAAAGTTTGAACCCGGCCAAGGCGATTGCCGAGGTCAAAAAAATGATGGTCGAACGGGTGGTTTAAGGTGCCTGAGCACGCCTGCAGCATTTTGGTGTACTGGTGACGCTATTGCTGAGCGCCATGCTCTATGCGCTGCTTGGCGGCGTTACGATCCCCCTTGGTGGCTTGATCGCGCGGTTTGAAAACATCCGATCAAAATGGCTGGAAGAAGAGCTTCGCCACAGTATTTTAGCATTCGGAGCCGGTGCGCTGTTATCGGCGGTTGCGCTGGTGTTGGTTCCTGAAGGCATCGAAAGACTTTCCCCGGTACCCTCGATTGTGGCGTTTACTTTAGGCGGACTGGCATTTTACGGTATCAGTCGCTTTTTGGATGGCCGCGGTGGGGCCAGTTCGATGATGATTGCAATGTTGCTCGATTTCATCCCAGAGGCACTTGCTATGGGCGCGATGTTCACTGCGCAATCAAATATGGCGTTGCTGCTTGCCCTGATTATTGCCCTACAAAATCTGCCCGAGAGTTTTAATTCATTCTGCGAAATTCGGGAAAAAGGCCGGATGGCTGGCGGGCGAATTCTGGTCATCTTTGTTGCCATTGGTCTGATCGGCCCGCTGGCGGCTTGGATAGGTTTTACGCTGCTTTCTACTCACCAACCCGCCCTGGGCGTCGTAATGCTGTTCGCCTCGGGGGGGATTCTCTATATAATCTTCCAGGGCATTGCGCCAAAAGTGCCGCTAAAGAACAGCCTCGCTCCGCCACTGGGTGTGGTTGCCGGATTTTTGTTTGGCATGATCGGCCAGATGCTCCTGTCCTGAGCTGCAATATTCTGTTGGCCCCCGCCTTAGGGAAACGCCGCTGCAAGCGCAATTTCGACCATATCGCCGAAACTGTTTTCGCGCTCACTACTGGGCAGGGCTTCGCCAGTCATCAGGTGGTCACTGACTGTCAGCACGGCCAGAGCGCGTTTTCCATAGCGCGCCGCAAGTGTATAAAGCTCGGCTGCCTCCATTTCGACGCCAAGAATTCCATGCCGCACCATCTGTTCATTCAGGTCCGGCCGCTCGTCATAGAAAACATCCGATGAATATATCCCGCCGACATGGGGTGTGATGCCTCTGGCCTCGGCTGCGGCCACGGCTGCGCGCAATAGCGACCAGTCGGCTGACGGTGCAAAATTGAGCTCTTTCAGGATGCCGCTGGATGGAGTCGACAATGATGTAGATGTCATCGCAAGGATTACATCGCGGATCTTGACCTGTTCCTGCATCCCGCCACATGAGCCGATACGTATAAGTGTGCCAACACCAAAGTCCCTAATCAGCTCATTCACGTAGATCGACAAAGACGGCATTCCCATGCCAGACCCCTGAATTGTGACCGAGTTGCCTTTGTAGGTGCCGGTGAACCCCAGCATACCGCGCACTTCATTAACTAACCGCGCATCTTTCAAGAACGTCTCTGCTGCCCACTTAGCGCGGTAAGGATCACCCGGAAGTAGTACGGTTTGGGCAATGTCGCCGGGTTCTGCGCCAATATGAACGGTCATTTATGCTCTCCTGTCATTTAATCCGGATAACTATAGCGCCGAAAAAAATTCCTGCCAGATTTGATAAGGAAAGGTTTTACCGCGCCTCGGTTTCCTGCCACGGTGCACTATGTTTCGAACTGTAGAATTGCCGCTTTGGCTTTTGATTCTGATACTTGCATTTGCAGCGGTGACGGCGTTGTCGCATTTTCTGCTGCCGTCAGTGCGGTGGTTTTTCCGCCGCCGAATGGAACGGGTTGTTGCAAAGCTGAACACCCGGCTGCAAAGACCGATTGAACCGTTCAAGCTGCTGCGTCGACAAGACACGATACAGCGTCTGATCTATGACCCGAAGCTAGCCGAGGCAGTTGCCGAACATGCCGCAGAAACCGGCGTGCGCGAAGATGTGGCATTTCAGGAAGCGCACCGCTATGCCCGCGAGATTGTCCCGTCCTTCAGCGCCACAGCATACTTCGGTTTCGCAACCCGCGCGGCGAAACTAATAAGCCGGGCATTTTACCGTGTCCGGTTGGGGCACTTTGATGAAGAGGCGGTTCGCGCGATCAGTTCCGATGCGACCGTTGTTTTCGTGATCAACCATCGATCGAACATGGATTATGTTCTGGTAACTTATCTGGCCGGTGAAACGTCGGCGCTGTCATACGCTGTGGGCGAATGGGCTCATGTTTGGCCGTTGTCACGCCTAATTCGCGCAATGGGTGCCTATTTCATCAGGCGCAAATCACGCAATGTGCTCTATCGGCGGGTGCTGGCGCGCTACGTGCAAATGGCGACGAAGGCTGGTGTGGCACAGGCCGTTTTTCCTGAAGGCGGGCTGAGCCTTTCGGGCAAGGTGGGCGATCCAAAACTGGGCCTGCTGAACTATATCGTTTCGGATTTTGAAATCGGCGAGGGGCGGGATGTCGTATTTGTCCCGGTTGCGCTGAATTATGACCGGGTGCTCGAGGACCGGGTTCTGCTGGCTGCAGCGGCTTCGAGCAAACGCAAATTTCGGCTTCGCTGGCGCGACGCTGTCCGATATTTTCTGAAACACCTCTATCAACGTCTGTCGGGTCGTTTCCTGCGGTTTGGCTATGCCGCCGTCAGTTTTGGGGCGCCGCTGTCGCTGGCCCAGTTTTCGGTCGGAAAAACCGGCGACAAGACCAAGCAAATCGGCAAAGAACTGATTGGGAGAATACGCGCGATTGTTCCGGTTTTGCCCGTGCCGCTAGTGGCGACATGCCTGCTGAACAGCGGCGGCATAATGAAGCGAGACGAATTGAAGGCTGCGGTACGCGACAAGATTCAGGTGTTGATAAATGCTGGGGTGCCGGTTCCCATTATGGAACACGAAGCAGATCAGGAAATCGATGTGGCGGTTAATCATTTATTGATGCGGCAGATTATCCGGGAAACGCCATCGGGTATTGCGGTGAACGCGGAAGAAATGGCGTTACTGGAATATTACGAAGCTTCTATTCTACATCTTTAGGGTGCTCGCCCAGTTGCATGGTGATTCGCGTAATCGTGCAGTTTTTACGACGTTCATCATGCAAAAAATTGATCGCGAATACCCGGCATCCAGTGAATTCCGGGCATTACAAGCCAGCGCCTCGCTATTTTTGGGGAGTATAAATTCGCGAATACCGCAAAAATGTCACTACATGTTATAGTTGTATTAATCTTCTGTTAACCAATCTTAAAGAGAATTAACATGGCAAATGACTGGATTATCGACGTGCTTGCGGATTTGAAAACTTACGCCGCACAAAACGGGTTATCGGCGCTGGCGGGTCAGCTTGACGATGCAACGCTGATTGCTGCGACCGAGATCGCGTCGACAGAGGGTAAGGCGCCGGAAACGGCGAATTGGGAAATTGGAAATACTGGACGGATATATAGAACGCCTGCAACTCGCGAAAACGCTTGAAGATCTGCAGGAGGCAACCGAACGACTGCGCGATCACAACGGTATCGCCCATATCGTCTATCATTGGGTCAACAGCGCAGGTGAACGTTTTGGTGCCGGGACCTATAGTTCCGAATGGGTAGATCGATACCTCGAAAAAGATTACCTGCGGATGGACCCGGTCATTTTTGGCTGTTTCCAGAGGTTCCATCCGGTGGATTGGAAACAGCTGGATTGGTCGCCAAAACCAGCCCGCGCTTTTCTACGAGAAGCAATTGAGCATGGCGTAGGAAATCAGGGCTACACCATCCCGATACGCGGCCCGAACGGTCAGTTCGCTTTGTTTACGGCCAACGACACCTGTTCGGATGACGTATGGTCCGCCTACATTGAAAAAAATGCGCGCCATTTGATGATAATTGCGCATGAATTTAACAAGAAAGCACTGGATTTTGAGCAACGGGATGATGCGTTGCCGGCGCCATCGTTATCTCCGCGCGAACTTAGCGCGATGACCTTTCTGGCCAAGGGGTTCAGCCGTGCACAGGCCGCGGACGCATTGAAAATATCTGAACATACCCTGCGCGTATATATCGAAGCCGCACGTCATAAACTCGGAGCGATGAACACAACGCATGCCGTCGCCCGGGCCCTGAGCACAGGTATCATTGTTGTTTGAAAACGTAATGAATGGACCGCCTGCAAGGTTTCATTAACTAAAAACGCGCGCAGCGCTAGGATCACGGTAACACCTGCCCCGTAGCTTTCCCTTCGCCACAGTCGGAAAGGGGCAGTCCAATGTTGCGTTACATCTACGGCCATGATCTTCACAAATTTCCACTACTACGGGACACAATGTTTCGTGACCGGGCAGACCAGTTTTCGCACCGCCTGAAATGGGATGTTTCGGTTGATGCATCGGGCTTCGAACGCGACGAATATGATGACATGAACCCGCTTTATGCGATTTGGGTCGCCGAGGGCGGCGTCCATGGTGGATCAATGCGATTCTTACCAAGTATCGGTCCGACCATGGTGCAAGACCATTTTTCACATCTGACCGACGGGGTCCGCATCGAAAGCCCGCTGATATGGGAATGCACACGTTTTTGTCTGGCTCCCAACTCGCCGCGCAATGTTACGGCCAGTCTGGTTCTAGCGGCGGGTGAAATAATGCAAAATTTCCATCTTTCGCATTACATCGGTGTTTTTGATCCGCGGATGGAACGCATCTATCGTCTGTTCGGGCTAAACCCCGATGTAATTGGAACTGACGGAGACGGCGCAACGCAGATCGGTGTCGGATTGTGGGAAATGAAGAAATCTGCGTGGCCAGACATCCTGAAACGCGCAGCTGTCAGTCGTGAAGATTCCCGCGAATGGTTCCGGCAATCCTTCAACGCAGTTATCAAGCAAGTCGATCGCGAACCCGAGATTGCCTGAAACACCAAGGACGCTGGCAAGCCCAAGGGGACGCCTGTAGACTCGCGCCCATGAGCGTTCCGATATTTCAGTTTTCCGAGGATCAGGCCGAGGCCTATGACCGTGTAACGGATCTATTGCGCAGTGTTGGTGTTGATCTGGAAGAAAGCCTTTTGACCCCAGACGCCGAAGGGCGCGACCAAGTGCTGGCGATCATCGGCAAGGCCGGCTCTGGCAAAACGATGCTTTTGGCACGGCTTTATGAAGCGATGGAAGAAGCCGGTGTTGATATCATATCCGGCGATTACGAGGGACGTCGGCGTAAAGATCGGCGCACATTGGCAATTCTGGCGCCAACCAATAAAGCGGCCAGCGTTTTGCGGATGCAGGGGGTGCCGGCCACAACGATCCACCGCATTCTTTACACGCCGCTTTATGATCCGGAATACGAAAAGATTGCGGACTGGCTGGCAGGAACGGGCGAGCGCCCCGAGATTGAGGGGCTGACTGACGCCGCGCTTGATCGCGCGGCGTTGTTTTACAAAAGCAATCGGTCCATTCCCGGCGCATTGGCAACAGCCGGATTGCGCGGGTCTGATTTCATTATCGGCTGGAAGCGGCGTGATGATCCGCTCGACATTGGATTTGTTGACGAAAGTTCGATGCTTGATGATCGGCAATTTCAAGACCTGAAGGAAATTTTCCCGACCTTGCTGTTGTTCGGTGATCCGGCACAGTTGGCGCCCGTCAACCAATCGGGCACGATGGTTTTTGAAAAACTTCCTGAACCAAGGCAGTTGGTTCTAAGCCGTATTCACCGGCAAGAGCAGGACAATCCAATTCTGGATTTGGCCCACGCTCTGTCCGATGAGAACCTTGGATTTCAGGATTTTGAAAACATGGTTCGCCAAGCGGCAGAAACCGATGAACGGGTTGTTCTGGCTGGCCGGGTTGAAGCTGAAAAAATGGCGCGCTCGCCGGTTCTGGTCTGGCGCAATGTCACCCGGGTTCGGTTGATACAAGCCTTCCGGTCGGCCTATGGCGCGCCATCTGACGAATTGCTACCGGGCGAGCCATTGATTTGCGATGGTATCGAATTACCGCTGAAACACCGCAAACGCCGCATTGACCTAGAGGCGCGGGGGCTGATCAAGGGCGCACAGGTTGTCTATCTTGGACCGGGTCGCAAGCCGGGTTTTTCGCGCCTGCATGTGGTCGGCGCCGAAGACCCGCAGGTATCAGCCGCCTCGATCATCAAAATCGAACTGCCGGACGAGGAAGAACCCTTCATCCCCTTCGCAGCCCGAATGGGTGCGGCCTTCTTGCATGGTGCTGCCGTGACCATCCACAAGGCGCAGGGAAGCCAATGGGAAGACGTGCAGGTATTTGCCCCTGATATCTGGGCCGCCAGCCGTGCGGGTCGGGTCGAGGCTGGTATTCCTTTGTGGAAACGGCTGACGTATGTTGCGATCACCCGGGCGCAGAACCGACTGTTCTGGGTGACGCGAAACCGTCTTGCATTGCCAACAGCGCCGCTGACGACCGACGATCTGCAGGCACCACCGGCCGATTTTCAACTGACCTCACAAGAAGAGCTGACATGACAAAGTCGATTATCATCACCGGTGCAAGTTCTGGCATAGGTCTGGCGAGTGCCAACCTGTTTCTAAGCGCCGGGTGGCAGGTTGGCCTGCTTGCGCGTCGCAAGGCCGAGCTGGTTAAACTGGCGGCGGCCCATGGCAACGCCCATGTACTTGTTGCGGATGTGACAGACCCAATAGCGATGGAGACTGCATTTTCTGAATTTGTGAATAATGTTGGTCGGCTGGACGCGCTTTTTAACAACGCCGGGATTTTTGGCCCAAGTAAAACAATTGATGAAGTCAGCCTGAAAGATTGGCAGCAGGTCTTGAATGTGAACCTGTCAGGAATGTTCTATGGGGCCCGTCTGGCATTTTCTCAGATGCGGCAACAGGCGCCGCAGGGTGGGCGTATCATCAACAACGGTTCGCTTTCGGCACATTCGCCGCGTCCTGGCTCGGTTTGTTATACGACTACGAAACACGCGATCAGTGGCCTGACCCGCACCCTAAGTCTGGATGGGCGGCCGTTTGATATTGCCTGCGGGCAGATTGATATTGGCAATGCCCGCACCGAGTTGGTGGACGACCTGAACGCCCGGCTGCTTGCCGAAAACCCGGATGCAGAACTGATGCCAATGATGGACGTGGAAGCAGCCGCAGGGTCTGTGTTTCACATGGCTAACCTGCCGCTCTCTGCGAATGTCCAGTTCATGACTGTGATGGCGACCAAGATGCCCTACATAGGACGAGGCTAGGTGTTGGTTCTATGGGCGCAGGTAGCGGAACACAGCAGACGCACCCCAGCCTGCCACGATCGCAATGAACAATGACAATAACCCGTAGACCAGCGGCATGTCATGGGCCAGGTTGAACAACCATCGTTCCAGCCCAACTTTTTGCACTGCAATCGTGGTCTCATAGGCGTCCACGACATTACCGTTCCGGGTCAGAAAAATCCGGGTGATATACGCACCTTCGGTCAAGTTTGCAGGCAGGGCAATCTGCGTTTTGAACAGGGTTTCCTCATCCAGAACCACCGTTTCCGGTTTAAGCTGATATAGGTCCTTCTTGGTCTTAATACGGATCAGAGCCTCGGTAAAACTCGCTGCGTCCGAAACATCGTCCGGGGCACCTACCGAACGGATCGCCCGCGGGATCGAAATCTTGTGACGCAAATCCTCGGTGTCCAGAAGAATGTCGTCAAGCGGCGCGCTTGTGGCTACGGAATAGAAACTCGGGGCCGCGTCCACGATCACAGAATCTGTGTTCATCCAGATGCCATAGCGATGTTCTTTGCGTCGCACAGTCACCGGTTTCGAGGGGCCCGCAACCGTAACGATTACGTGCATTTCGCCGGTACCCGGCACCGGGGCATCGCGTTTGACCGCGCCAAAGATAAGAATTTCCGAGCCGTCGAAATTGGCCGTGATCGCCACCCGGTTCTGCGACAAACCGGCGACGACTTCTTCGCCAAAGGCGGGCGCTGTCAGTGCCAGCAGCAATATCAGAATGCGCAGCATCAGTGACCACCTTTGCCCAAAGAGTATAGCTCTGCGGGTTGCAACAACAGGTCCATTGCCAGTTTTCCGCAAACACCCAGCACCATGATTGCCAGTAGGATGCGCAACTGCTCTGCCTTCAGTTTTAGGCCAATGCGCGTTCCGATCTGTGCGCCGATTACGCCACCGATCAGCAGCAGAACGGCCAGCGCCATATCAACAGTAAAGTTCGTGGTTGCATGCAGAAGGGTAGTAAAGCCGGTGACAAAGATGATCTGGAAAAGCGACGTGCCGACGACGACTTTGGTTGGCATGCCCAGCAGATATATCATCGCCGGAACCATGATAAACCCGCCACCCACACCCATTATAGCTGCCAGAATACCGACCGCGACGCCGACCAGGAGCGGCGGGATCACCGATATATACAGCCCCGATGTGCGAAACTTTGTCTTGAATGGCAGCGCATGGATCCAGTTATGCTTTTTGCGCTTAACCGGGGTGTCGGCCGCGCGCGAGCGCATGATGGCGCGCAGGCTTTCAAAAAACATCAATCCGCCGATGATCCCCAGGAAGACCACGTAACAAAGGGTCACCAGCAGATCGACCTGACCCATCTGCTTGAGCATATTAAAAATGCGCACCCCAAGTGCAGCCCCGGCCAGACCGCCGATCAGCAATACAACGCCCATCTTTAAATCGACGGTTTTGCGTCTGAGATGCGCCAGAACGCCGGAAAAAGAAGAGGCAACGATCTGGTTGGCCTCGGTGGCGACGGCAACCGCGGGTGGGATGCCAATAAAAAACAGTAGTGGCGTCATCAGAAATCCACCGCCAACGCCAAACATGCCTGACAGGATGCCAACGATTCCGCCCAACCCCAACAGGAGAAATGCGTTCACAGAGGCTTCGGCTATAGGCAGATAAATTTGCATGAGTGTCCGTCAGAAAAAGACTGGGATGCGCGTCCTTACAGACAACCGCCTTTGAGCGACACTGTCAAACCCTGCGACAAATCGGAGCAACCAAAATGCTCACACCACAGTAATCCCGGCAAGCTAACCAGTCGCCAGGAACCGGCGCAGTATTTTTTCCAGTTTAGCAGCACCAGCCGGTGCCATCGCCTTTGTATGTTCGTGGCTGATATTTTCGTCGGACATTCCGGCTGCCATATTGGTAATTATCGAAATCGCTGCGGTTTTCAGGCCAAGAAAACGAGCTAGGATTACCTCGGGCACTGTCGACATTCCGACTGCATCTGCGCCAAGCGTGCGGATAGCGCGAATTTCAGCGGGGGTTTCGAATGACGGGCCTGAATACCACGCATAAACGCCTTGTTTCAGCGCAATGCCTTCGTGATCCGCGGCGGCCGTCAGTGCGGCGCGAAGTGTTGGATCGTGAGCATCTGTCATCGGTACGAACCGCGCATCGGTTGGCTCACCAATTAGCGGATTGAGGCCCGAGAAATTGATGTGATCGCTTAACAGCATCAGGTCGCCGGGGGGGATGTCCGGGCGCATCGAACCAGCGGCATTGGTGACAATCAGGCTGTCCGCCCCCAGCTCGCGCAACACTTCCAGCGGCAGGCGCATCGCGTCCGCGCGCCCGTTTTCATAATAATGCGCCCGTCCACCAAAAACCGCGACGCGGGTGCCTTGCAGATCACCGATAACCAGTTTGGGGTTATGGCCCGACACACCGGCATGGGGAAAGCCCGGCAGGTCGCCATAGTCAATCGCCGCGCCTTTTACTGCGTCGGCCAGATGACCAAGGCCTGAGCCAAGGATAAGCCCTGTCCTGACCTGCGCATCACCCGCTTGCTCGCGGATCAGCGCCGCAAGGTCCTTAGTTTTCTTTGACATAGGGTTCACCACCTGCGCGCGGTGGAATTGCCTTGCCCACGAAGCCTGCAAGAATAACGACCGTCAGAATGTAGGGCAGGGCCTGTGTGAACTGAACCGGAATGGTGACCAGATCGAAAATGTTGATGCTCGGGTAAAGGTTGCTGATCGCTTCCAGAAGGCCAAACAGCAAGCAGGCACCCATCGCATACCAAGGCCGCCACTTTGCAAAGATTAATGCAGCCAGCGCGATGTAACCCCGACCGGCCGTCATTTCCTTGCCAAATCCGGCTGCCTGCGCCGTGGATAAATATGCCCCGGCAACCCCACATAATATGCCAGTGATGATAAGTGCCTGATAGCGTAGTTTCACGACCGAAATCCCAGCTGTGTCCACCGAGGCCGGGTTTTCGCCCACGGCGCGCAGACGCAGGCCGAAACGGGTGCGGTATAGCACCCACCAACTGAGCGGGACGATCAGGAAAGCAAGATAGACCAGTGATTTATGGCCTGAGAGCAGGTCTGAATAAATCGGGCCAAGAACCGGAATATTGGACAGGGCTTCAGCAAAGGGCAGGGTGATGTCGTGAAACCGTGCGTCGCCGGACAAGGTTGGTGTCTGACCGCCCTTTTTGTACCAAGCATTGCCAAGCACAATGGTCATACCGGAGGCCAGAAAATTGACCGCTACGCCTGAGATCAGCTGATTGCCGCGATAGGTAATCGAAGCCAGCCCGTGGATCATCGAGAATACCAATGAGGCCGCACAACCCGCCAAAACGCCAACCCAGGCGCTGCCGGTTTCATAGGCTCCGACGGCGGCAAAGAACGCGGCTACCAGCATTTTGCCTTCAAGGCCGATATCAACGATCCCGGAACGTTCGGAAAAAAGACCCGCAAGGCAAGCCAGTAGCAAAACCACGGACAGGCGGATCGACATGTCCAGCGTCAGAATAAGTTGCACAAAGCTATCCATCACGAACGTCCTTTCCGCAGTCGCAGGAATATCCGCTCGACCGGGTCGCGCACCATATTATCCAGCGCGCCGGTGAACAGAATAATCAGTGCCTGAATAACCAGCACAAGTTCCTTAGATACCGTGGGCATTTCCCAAAGCAGCTCAAACCCGCCCTGCGTCAACATGCCAAACAGCAATGCTGCCAGAACGATCCCAAACGGATGCGAGCGGCCCATCAGGGCTACCGCGATGCCGACAAAACCGGCGCCCTCGACGAATTCCTTTATCAGCCGTTCCTGTTCGCCCATCACAACATTGATCGCCAGCATTCCGGCCAAAGCGCCAGATATCAACATGGTCATGATGGTTATTTTGACGGCGGAGATCCCGGCGTAACGGGCAGCGCCCTCGTTCTGACCAAAGGCGCGGATCTGAAATCCCAGGCGGGTGCGCCAGATTAACAGCCACACCAGAACGGCGCAGACCAGCGCCAGAATGAAAGCAAAGTTCAGCGGTGCGGATTTTGAAAATTCAATACCGAACGGGGCCAGCATTTCATGCGCTGTTGGCAAATGCGCGCCGGGGCCAAACCCGCTGGATTCGGCGTTCTGGCTGTTTGGGTTTTTCAAAATACCATTCAGCAGATAGCCAATTAGCGCGGCCCCGATGAAGTTGAACATAATCGTCGTAATCACAATGTGGCTGCCGCGTTTGGCCTGCAAATAGGCTGGAACTGCAGCCCAGAGCGCACCAAATGAGCCGCCCCCGATGATCGCAAACGGAAGTGCCAGCATCCAATGCGGCCAGTTGAAGGCCAGCAGCACCACGGCGACACCAATGCCGGCCACAATTGCCTGACCTTCGCCGCCGATGTTGAAAAGCCGCGCATGAAAAGCGACCGCGACCGCCAAGCCTGTGAAGATATAGTTGGTGGCATAATAGAGCGTGTAGCCAATGCCCGATGTGGACCCCAACGCGCCCTTGACCATGAAATAAATCGCATCAAACGGGTTTTCCCCGATTGCCAGGACGACAAGGCCAGAGACCATGAATGCAAGGCACAGATTGATAAAGGGCACCAGAAACACGTCGGCCCATCTTGGCATCTTATCCATCAGGCGGCCTTTCCGTCATCGCTGACGCCGGCCATCAGCAAGCCCAACTCTCGTTCGTTGGTCTTGGCCGGGTCACGCTCGCCCATGATGTGGCCGTCGAACATGACGATAATCCGGTCGGCGAGCGACAGAATCTCTTCCAGCTCCACGCTGACAAGCAGGATCGCCTTGCCTTGATCGCGAAGGGCGACAAGTTGTTGATGGATGAACTCAATTGCGCCGATATCGACGCCCCGGGTCGGTTGGCCGACCAGCAAAAGGTCCGGGTTGCGCTCAATCTCGCGGGCCAGCACAATTTTTTGTTGGTTGCCGCCGGAAAAACTTTTGGCTTCGAGCTTTGG
>Ga0209344_10004378_pt1 | contig 13025 bp, 9 predicted proteins | sample Cruoilmetagenom6_FD_187293 | JGI IMG/M metagenome (GOLD analysis project Ga0209344, IMG submission 187293) | Oil polluted marine microbial communities from Coal Oil Point, Santa Barbara, California, USA - Santa Barbara Oil Seep Sample 6 (SPAdes)... | ecosystem: Environmental > Aquatic > Marine >...
CCTGAAGCGTCAAATACGCTTCAACCAATTCTTCCTTGCTCAGTCGGGCCAAATCATCACGATCCATGCATCCATGGATTCAGAAAATCAAGCGTAGGGCAAGGGGGTGAGTAAATACCCGTGGGACAACACCTTATGCTGTAGGTGACACGGCGTCGGGAAAGGTTCATCTGGCTCTGCGTGACCCACTGCTACGACGCTCAATACGGGTAGAACTTCACAGGATAGCTCCCGTCCACTCTGTGGACTGTCTGCGACTCGTCACCATCTTCGTCTTTGCTGATCGAGCAAAGCTTGATCGGCGCCTTTCTTCATAAAGTGCAAACGAAAGCGGCGAGTGATGCAAATTTCTTCGATCCTTTGGCGCTGATTGACGGCCGGATCGGCGAAACCATTTAGATAATTATTCTTTTATTTAATATAAATAGCCATTTCAGCAATATAAAACATTATTTCTACGTATAAATAAGTTTAAACGTAAATATAATCTGCATTACAGCCATTTTAGTCAGATTTGTTGCTTGACATAATTCCTTTATAGAGTTATTATTATTTAGGTAATGATCAATAGCGGGCGAAAATTAATGTCCCAAAAAGGAAATTTAAAATGAACATTGTTTTGAATAATAGTAATCATGGGGTTTGCGAGATGAATAACATTGGATCAATCTCATGTGGTGATGCCGTTGGTATGGCATTGGATCATTCAGTGGTTGACCTCTCTGCCGGCGATGAAACCAATCATTCGACTCCTGTCGCCGTTGAAATGCCTGGTAACCTGTATTTCGCTGCGGAAGGCGGCGATGTGAGTGCGCAGCTCAGGCTTGCTTGTCTCTGTCTAGGCGGCAATGGAGAGCGGGATTACGCTGAAGCTCTGCGCTGGTACGGGAAGGCAGCAGATCTGGGCAATCGCGAGGCTCAGTTCAGCCTCGGCTTCATGTATCTTGAAGGTCTGGGTGTGCCGCAAAGTTACAAAGTGGCATTCAGTTGGTTTTTACTGGCTGCGGAAAAATGCGAGTCAAGCGCGCAAGCCAACCTGGGATGGCTATACGAGAACGGCTTTGGCGCACCCCAGGACGATGCGGAGGCGGTCAGATGGTATCGGAAGGCTGCTTTGAATGAAGACCCATACGCTGCACTTTCACTGGGTCTTATGTATTCGCGAGGCTGCTGCCCACCGACGGATCCCGATGCCGCTTACGTCTGGATCAGTATCGCCGCGCTGAATGGAATTATTGAAGCTGAAGACGAACAAGAAAAACTAGAGGAAACTATGACTCCCGAGCAGATCTCAGTTGCCTTGAAGCGAGCGAAAGCTTGCATCTCTTCTGGCTACAAAGACTGCCCTGAAATTTAAGCGCCAAAGACATTTTTCATCTGATCAAACAAATAAAAGGATTATATAATGCCCAAATTTCCCGGAATTGACAGCTATTCTCGGATGCAACGCTCTCTTGAGAGCAGCCCTGTTCCGCACATGGTCTCAGATCTGGCCGCCGGCCGCATCACACCCGTTGCTTCGCTCGCGGAACTCAAGATGCGCTATCGCAAGGATCGGATTTCTGACGCGGACGCAGCAACTTTGATGACGCATGCATGCCGTGCTCATGCGCTCGCCGTCGGATCGGTGCTCGCAGTAACAGATAAAGACGCAAAAATCTGCTTCGGCTTTGTCCCGGATCCGGGTCTTGATCCGGATGATCCGGGGATGGCACCAGTGTTTCAGGCACTCGGGCGAACGATCGACGCCGGTCATGCCGCCAACATCGCGGCGGCCCGGCCAGAATCGGATCCGCGCTCATCAGTTGAGTATCCGGTTTTTGTGATGCCTGCTTTTTCATATGAGCGCATCCATGGCCGAGCTGTAGAAGCTTACGGCACGTACTTGATAAGCTTTCGGATTTCCGCACCTCACCGTCATGCACAACCTGCACCTGTCGATTGACCTCATATTGATTTTTGCGGATCGACCGACGGTGTGGTGGGATGTTGATTTCCACTCAGAACTGAGCCGGCTGGGCGCCTAATTTTGATTGAGATTTGAGTACATTTAATCGACAAATATAAAGGAATTAAGATGCTATACAACAATTTAACGCAATTCATAAATAACTTCGACGAAGTAAGGGCGCAGAATCCGAATGCCAATTTGGGATTTACTGGAAGACTGCTTCTTCCCGGCGACACCGTATTAGTCACAATTACTACTGACAGCGCGGAAATCACAATCAACGATTTGCCAGCGCCCACCGGTCATCCGATCCATGAACTCTTCGCCCGCGAAGGGCTCATTCTTCGCGATGAAGCCTCTGAAGATCTCGGTCGTTTTCGCCAAATTCGCGTGTGGGGCCGCTGGCATGACGACGGCTCGGAGTTTCAATCGTTCGAGCCGTACATTACGTGCAAGATCGACGCCGACGGGGAACAAACCTTCTCCAGATATGCTTATGATTGGTTCGGCGTCGGCGGCGAAAGTCGCGATCTCGTGTTCAAGCCAATGATCAGAGGTAGACTAGCCTGTGAAGCAATCATGGCCTTGACCGTACAAATCTCAGACATATTTCATATGCCGCCCCCGCTGGTCGCGGCATTTGGTCTTCCCATTGGCCTCGTTTGGTTTCCGAACGATGAAGAATATCGGCTGCCTATTTTCGTTTTGGAGCATTCCTTGGATCTCACTCAAGCAACACGCGAGCTGGAGGCGGCTTAGGCGCCTTTTACAAGCCTGGTCTGATGTTGACGAGATCACTGCGGGCGCAAGCGGTGCTGCGTAAATGTTCCGGGACCTTTCCGAGCTGAAACCTGCTGAGCGCCCTTTTGGACCAATCCAGTCTGTCATCGCAGCATCGATGCAGATTGGCTCACTTTAGGAATTCCGTCAGTCAACTTTTATGGGGCTTGGTATTGCATCCCCGAATCCTGATCGATGCACCGCGATCCCTGCCGCCACTAGCCAAAATGGATAGGTATGCCCAATTTCGTCGGTACTTTTACGTGGCAGCTGCCAGTCCTCAGTCATCTTCAGCGACGTCACCCGGCATTGCCGCTGTCCTGCGCTTCTCTCTTGAGGATTTCGACGACTGGAACTCGGCATGAAGACGTAGCGCCTGCCGCAGATCGGAGCGGGTCCCTTTGCTCAGTGTGCTGAAACCAGGCGCTGTCTCAAGCGCAACGATCTCCATCCCAGTGTCAGAGAAGGTGCGTCCACCGAGGAGTTGCCGCGATCTGTTCACATTGGACTTGATGTTGCGCGCAGTTGCCTTGCTGCGTCCGCCACGGGCGAGCCAGTCGACAAATCTTCCTTCGATCGCCGGCACTGTTTCTCCGTGATGACGGGCCAGTACGACTTGACCGATCGCCCGCGCAACCGGGGCCGGTACGGCGTTCGCGATCATCTGGAGGATGTCCCGTTGTGCGCTTGCAACCCATACCCAGTCTGCGGGAAAACCTTGAATTCTCGAGGCCTGCTCTCTCGTGAGAGCAGCGGTCGAGGCGGCAGGCGCTGGATCGTTCGGATGCGGATCACTCAAATTCTTGGGTCCAGGCCGCTCCCACGATGTTCTCGTCACTGTCGGGAACGTTTCCTCGATCGAACGGAGGCCACGGGTACCACGTACCGGTCGCGAGAACACGCAACCATTTTCGATCAAGGCGGCATCAGCGGGATGCGGCCGATAGTTCTCAGGGATTGATCGTATGGAACGCTCCCGAATCGTCGGCGCTGGTTCGTCTGTGAACCGGACAGAACGACGTGCCTTGGAGGTCGCCGGGAAGTACATGGTTGCCGGCAAGTCCAATCCGAAAAAATCCCGTAGAGTCATTTGCCGGGCTGCTGCCTTGCTGGCCACTGCGGACTGTAGAAATCCGTCCCTTTCGCCGAGACGCCCTATGACGAAAAGACGTTTTCGGGACTGAGGAACACCGTAAAAAGCCGAATTTATCCTGGCTTCCGTCAGCCCATAGCCTGCTCTCTTCAACATCTCACGCGACTGGGCCCAGGCATTCGACTTCGCTGCCTGGACGACATTCTCCATCACAAACCACTCGGGACGGATCGTTGTTACGACGATAGCGAATGCGACGGTGAGGCTGGCACGCTCGCCTTCATGGCGTCGACCTGCGAGAGAATAATCCTGGCAAGGCGGACCGCCACAAATCAGGTCTGGCGCTATATTTACTATCTCGGGAATGACGGAAAGCAGGTCCTTCAGGTCCGCTTGCTGAACATGCGGACCAATGTTTTCGCGGTAGGATTCTACGGCCGCCGGCCAGGAATCATACGCCTTGACGATCTGGATACCTGCATCGATCAGGCCACGCGACATGCCACCTGCTCCGCAAAAAAGTTCAACTGCTCGCACTGAAGCCCCTGCCAAATTCCATCATGTATTTGTACGTGATGGTAGTGGCACAGCGAGAGTTAGAAAAATGCGAATGGATGTCAGTTATTTCTTACGAAAGGCAACGTAAGAGTCCTCTCTGATTGGGGTCTTTGTGGTCAAGGTGCTCTACTGCGTTATATTTCAATGGTTTAGAAAATATTGCATAAGTTTTATTATGGAACCCATTCATCCGAAAAGAATAGGGGGACCCGATGGCCCCCCAATCCTGCTGTTCATGATCGTGATCACTGTGTAAGCGTGAACGGACCCGTGTAGTTTCCGACATTTTCCGGCGTAATCAGCAGGCAGTCGAAAAGCTGCTTTTCTTCTGCAACCATCGGCTCGCCGTTCTTGATATAATGGTCGGCCTGGATTACGGCTTCACGCGAGAAGACGGCAACCGGCTGGAGAACGGTGTATGCCATTTCACCAGCTTTCACGGCTTCCACCGCGTCCGGAGAACCGTCAAAGCCGCCAACGATAACGCCTTCGAGCTTACCGGCTTCCTTGAGAGCGGCGATAGCACCGAGTGCCATCTCATCGTTACCGGAGATGACTGCGTCGATTACAGGGTTAGCCTGGATGATCGACTGCATCTTGTTGTAGCCTTGCGTCCGGTCCCAGTTGGCGACTTCCTGGGCAACTTTTTCGAGACCCGGATACTGGCTCAGAACGGTGTTGTAACCGTTCGACCGGGTGGCGGCGTTGTTGTCGGCAGGGTTGCCGAAGAACTCGACAAATTTGGCATCTTCACCAACCAGCGACTGCCACTGGACCGCGCCGAGTGCCGCGCCCTGGGCGTTGTTGGACACGAGCTGTGCGATCGCGATACCGGCTTCGTTGATTTCCGCATTCACCAGGAACACTGGGATGCCCGCTTCCGTGGCCTTGCGCACAACGCCAACCGAGCCATCAGCATTTGCAGGATCGAGGATAATGGCCTTCGCCCCATTGGTGATGGCAGCATCGATCAGGTTGGATTCAACGTTCGTATCACCCTTATGGGCAGCAACTGTCGCCTCGTAGCCGAGTTCTTCCGCGGTGGACTTTGCCACTTCGCCTTCAGTGAACCAGTAAGGGTTTGCCGGATCCGTAACGATGATCGAGATCAGGCCGTCGGCCCAAGCCGATCCGGCCATAAGCGGCAAAGCAGCCGCGGCAGCCAGAATTGCGCGTTTGGTGAACTTAAACATATATAGATCTCCCATGGGTTGGTTTTTTGCCGGCACCCGGTCTCTCCGGTCTTCGGCGGCTCTTCGCATTCGGGCATGTCCCGGCTACGAAATCGGATATGGGTTCAGCTCTTCTTTTTGGCTTTTGCCCGGTATTGGATTGAATTGAGCATCACGGCGAGCACGATGACTGCGCCGGTAAAGACGGTCTGCCAGTAGGAACTGACGCCGATGATGACGAGGCCGTCTGACAGGAAGCCAATGACGAATGCTCCAAGCAGCGTGCCGAGCACGGTGCCTCGCCCGCCCATGAGGGAGGCGCCTCCGACAACGACTGCGGCGATCGCCGTCAGTTCGTAGGTGGTTCCGGCGGTGGGACCGGCAGATGTAAGCTGTGAGCTCAGCACCAGGCCCGCGATCGCTGCACACATGCCCGACAGGACATAGACAATAATCTGGACCCGTTTGACCGGCACGCCTGACAGCTCTGCCGCGCGTTCATTGCCGCCGGAGGAATAGAGCCAGCGCCCGAACGCGGTTCGCGCCAACAGCAGACCGACGGCAAGCGCTACAAGGGCAAGCACGATAACGCCGATCGGAACACCGCCGATACGATTGAAGCCAAGCCAACTGAAACCGGTGTTGCCGAGGCTTGGATCGCCGGAAAGATTGTTGAAAGTCAGGCCGTTGGTCATCAGCAGCGCCACGCCGCGCGCGACATAGAGCGAGCCGAGAGTGGCCACGAAGGCCGGCACCCGGAAGAAGGCCACCAGAATACCGTTAACCGCTCCCACCAAGCCGCCCAGCACCAAGGTCAACACTACCACGGCCCAAACCGGCGGGTAAAGGATCACGCCCGCGGATTCCAGTTCCACACCTTGCATCAGATAGCCGGCAAACACACCGGTGAGGCCGAGAACCGACCCGACGGAAAGATCGATGCCGCCATTGAGGATCACCAGCATCATGCCGATCGAAAGCAGACCGAAGATCGCGACATGGTTGGCCATGATCAAAAAGTTCGAGACCGTCGCATAGTTCGGCGAAAGGATCGAAAAGATGATGATGATCGCGATCAATGCGAAGAATGCACGGCCTTCGAGCAGCGTCCGTACGAGGTTGAAATCCCCACCAAATAGTGTGGAAATGCCACCCCCGGAGTTCTGTTTCTTAGTTGTCGTGACCTCGGTCATAGGGCTTACTCCGTCTCAGTGTGGCTGTTGCGGCTTGTCCATTTCGACAATCGCCCGCGCCGTGTGTTCGTCGATTATCAGGCCGCTTAAAAGGCCGCTTTCCAGCACGGCTTTGATGGCTTCCGTTTTGAGCCGGCCACCGGCTACCGCCGCCACCCTTTTTCCGCGAAGCGCCTCGATCGGCTGTGTCAGAATTCGATCGCTAACCTCTGTTCCCACGCGCTTGCCGCGTCGATCGAAGAAATGCCCAAGCATCTCGCCAACACCGCCGGCTTCAGAGATCCTTTGCATTTCTGCTGGTTCGATCATGCCCGTGGTCACCAGTTCCGCTTCCGGACCGGTGGTGCCGATGCCGACAATCATCAGATCGCTCCGGCCTGCCTTTTCCACGGCTTTGGCGATGGCTTTCTGACCAAGCAGGACATCGCGGTCGTTCTTCGAGTTGGCGATGAAAGGGGCTTGCAGGGATATCGCCTTGCCACCGCTGACATGTGCCAGCCGGGTTACGATTTCATGCGGATTGATGTCGTCGCTCACGGTCAGACCGCCCATCAGAGAGACGACCTGCAGTTCCGCTGTCGAAGCGGCATCGGTATTTTCAACACTGGCCAGGAGCGTGCGCCCGTGGCCGACACCGATAACCTTGTTGCGTCCGGATAAAATCTCTTTCGACAGGAACTTGCCGCCTGCCACACCGAGTGGGCCGAGCGGCAGTTCGTCCGGGTGCAAATCGGTCACAACATCGCAGTAATCGAGACCGAATGCCGCGCAGAGGCTCTGTTTCAGATCGACCTCTCCGGAGGCCGCCATGATCTGTTCCTTGGAGACGCCGGGCCCGAAGACGGTCGAAATCTTGCCCTTGTGCATGACGATGATGCGGTGGGCAATTGACAGGCATTCACTAACCTCAGAGGTGGTATAGACCACTGCGAGACCCTTGCGCGCGCCCTCGGCGAGCAGACGGAAGACCTCGGCCTTCGCACCGATATCAATACCGCGGCTCGGCTCATCCAGCAGAACCACCGATGGATTGGTTGCAAGCATCTTGCCGATCACCACCTTCTGCTGGTTGCCGCCCGAAAGAGAGCCGATCGGGGCGCTGCCGCCATCTGTCTTGATGGTTACCTCCCGGATCGAACGATCAATGATCGCCTGTTCATCCCTGCGCGAGGTAAACAGCCCTCTGGTGAAGGCGCCAATGCTGGCAAGCGACAGGTTCTGGCCGACATTCATGGTCTGCACCAGACCGTCGCGCTGGCGATCCTCCGGCGTCAGCACCAGCCCGCATCCAATCCGCTGGGCTATGCTCAGGCCGGAAATATCCTGCCCTTCCAGCAATACACGCCCGCCCGAGGGTTCCAGCCGGCCAGCGACACACTCCATCAACTCGGTGCGGCCGGCTCCCATCAGCCCATAGATGCAGACGATCTCACCAGCCCGTACGTCAAGCGAAAGCCGGTCAACAACCGAATAGCCGCAGCCGCCAAGAGCAGGTACGCTCAGATTCTCGACCGAAAGAGCGACATCGCCGAACTCGTACCCTGTTGGCGGTGAACCGAGATCGAAATTCTCACCGACCATGTTGCGGACGATCCACTCGAGATCAATTTCCGCACGCGGCGCGTAGGCCGTCATGATGCCGTCGCGCAATACGACTGCATGGTCGGTAATCTGCAGGGCTTCTTCCAGATGATGCGAAATATAGACGATAGAAACGCCTCTCGCCTTCAGGTCATGGATCACCTTGAACAGAACATCCACTTCCGACGCCGATAGCGCGGATGTGGGTTCGTCCATGATCAGGATGCGAGAATTGACGGAGAGGGCGCGGGCAATTTCAACAATCTGTTGCTGACCGAGGCGCAGGTCCTCCACCTTCGTCAGCGGATCAATATTCTCTTCGAGCTCGCGCATCAGATCGCGGGTCTGGCGCTCTTCCTCGGCAAAATTGACGCCCCCGGTGCCCATGATTTCGCGGCCCATGAAGATGTTGTCGCGGACATTCATGTTTGGCGCGAGGCTGAGTTCCTGGTGAATGATCGAAATACCCAGTTCGCGGGCTTCCACCGTCGAGTTGATCTCCACCATCTTGCCGTCGAGGATCAGATCACCCGACGAAGGCCTTTGCACGCCGGAGAGAATTTTCATGAGAGTGGACTTGCCGGCGCCGTTCTCGCCGAATAGCGTGGTGACCTGACCGCGATGGATGTCGAAGTTGACGCCCTTCAAGGCATGCACCGCACCAAAATTCTTGGCCACATTGCGCGCCGCCAGCACGACTTCCACCTTATCGGGAGCAGCCACCGGACTCTCGTCATGCACCGGAACTTTCATCGACGCACCTCAAGGGCTACCGGCGTAACCAGCCAGTTCTTCGGATTGATCATGGTGAAGGCGCCGGTGACGGATATTGTCTTGCCGGACAGGGTATCGCGGTCGAGGTTGGAAAGGACTTCCACCGCCATCGCACGATTGATCCCCGCGCCGGCATTTTGATACTCGATCTGGTTCTTGAACGCACCAAACTCGATATCGCCGGGAATGTCGCGCAGTTCGGTACCGTTGATCGCCGGCCCTGTCTGTACGCGGATCAATGTCCCTTCGGGCAGGCCTTCGACATCGATATTGAAGATACCCGACTTCCCCTCGCCTAAAGTCCCGGTGAAAGAAACAGTCATCACAGGAAATGCACCGGCCATGGTACCGTAGGCGTCGATCGCTGCCTTCTTGTCCGCCGCCAGTTCCCCGGCAAGTTTTGCCGCCTCTGGAGCACGGGCCGAAACCGCATCGCGAATACGCGGGAATTCATCCCGGCCGAAGCGATCGGGATCGAAAGCCTGTTGACGAAGGTCGCCATCGCCGCCGATCTCCACCACCTTGGTGTCGAGCGCGATGGCGCTCAGAAGGGCAAATACGGCGATGGCGGCGATGACCTTGCGTCGCCCTGATTTGGTGCCGCTGACAGATACGGTTCCGGTCGTGGCCATGGTGATCATGCCCCTTTCATCTGTTTTCGCCGAGCGAAAACCCGAAAATCCGCCCGGAACATACCGGACGCGTTCAGAATGCAGGAAGGGACAACATATTGATGTTGGATTCTTCCCCCCGTGTCGCCGGCCCTGGAACTCCTCAATTCCGTATATGGACAGGCAACTTTGCGCATTGAGTGAATGCGACGTCGGAACAATTCTTACTTGAAATATTTTACTTTGTCTGCAAAAAAATACACCATCAGCAAATTTTTGTGCTAGGCTCACAGAAATACAGTCACCGCAGGCTCATTTTATCAAAATGGCCATGCGCTGGGAGGAAAAGGGCGTCGCTCCAAGCAGCGCGTCTTGACAATACTAAGGAGAGAGGCGTGCACCGTTTTCGGATCCACAGCCCCGGAGGATGGGCGCGATGACCGCCTCCTCCGATCTGATCATCGGCATTGATGCCGGCACGTCCGTGATCAAGGCGGTCGCATTCGATTTGCAGGGAATACAGCTCGCCGAGTCTTCTGTTCGCAACAGCTATGCGATGGGCGCCGATGGCTCGGCTACTCAGTCGCTGCCGAAAACCTGGGCCGACTGTGCGGCCGCCTTGCGCGGGCTCGGAGACAAGATCGAAGGACTGTCCGCGCGCACCGCTGCAATCGCATTGACCGCACAGGGAGATGGCACATGGCTCGTCGGCCGTGACGATCGAGCGGTCACTGATGCCTGGATCTGGCTCGATGCCCGCGCCGCGCCTACCGTTTCCCGGCTCACGACAGGAGACCTGGAACGCGCTCGGTTCGAATCGACGGGGACGGGTCTCAATACCTGTCAGCAAGGTAGTCAGATGGCGCATATGCAAAGTGTTTGTCCCGGTGTGCTTGACCAGGCCGAGGTTGCCCTGCACTGCAAGGACTGGTTGTTTCTCAACCTGACGGGCGTGAGAGCGACCGACCCGTCAGAGGCAAGTTTCACCTTCGGCGATTTCCGCAACCGCCGTTACAACGACACAGTGATTGCGGCGCTCGGGCTGGAGAGCCGGAGGCACCTGCTCCCCGAAATCATCGATGGTGCGGAGGAAACCCGGCCTCTGACAGCGGAAGCCGCCAAAGCCACCGGCATGCGCGCCGGAACGCCGGTGTCTCTCGGTTATGTCGACATGGTGATGACCGCGCTAGGGGCTGGCGTTCACACAGGTGATCCGGGCGCCGCATGCTCCACCGTGGGATCGACTGGCGTGCACATGCGCGCTGTTGCTTCGGACAACGTGCATCTCAATGCAGCGGGCACGGGCTATGTCATTTGCCTTCCGGTTCCCAACCTCGTGACCCAGGTCCAGACAAACATGGCTGCGACGCTGAACATCGACTGGGCCCTGACCATGGTCGAAGACCTGGTCGTGGAGTTTGGTCAAGCACCGTCACACGCCGAACTCGTTGCGCATATGGACAAATGGGTTGCGAAGTCCCGTCCGGGCACCCTAGTCTACCACCCCTACATTTCCGAAGCTGGCGAGCGAGGACCCTTCGTCGACGCAAATGCGCGCGCGAGCTTCGTCGGTCTGAATGCCAATCACCGCTTCGCCGACATCATCCGTGCGGTGATCGAAGGACTCGGTATGGCTGCGCGGGACTGCTATGGAGCGATGGGCGACATGCCCACGGAACTCCGCCTGACCGGCGGAGCTGCTCGTTCAAGTTCCCTGCGGCGCGTTCTTGCTGCCTCGCTCGACACACCGGTACGCGTCTCCTCCCGTGAGGAAGCAGGTGCCGCCGGGTGTGCGATGATGGCGGCCGTCGCCATCGGCGCCTATCCAGACATGAATGCCTGTATAGCTGAATGGAGCACTCCATTTCTCGGCAAACCGGAAGCGCCGGATCCGGAACTGGTGCCCATCTACCAAAATCTTTACACCTCGTACCGCTGTGCGCGCGAAGGACTGGCCCCGGTCTGGAGTACTTTGGCCTCGGCGCGTGCCGAGCAAGGAGCAGACAGATGACAGATATCCCGAAGGTCGACCTTTTTGTGATTGGCGGCGGAATCAACGGCGCCGGAATCGCGAGAGACGCCGCAGGCCGCGGTCTCAGTGTGGTCCTCTGCGAAAAAGACGATCTGGCCGAAGGCACTTCTTCCCGATCCGGCAAGCTTGTCCATGGTGGTCTGCGCTACCTTGAATATTACGAATTCCGGCTTGTGCGCGAAGCTCTGATCGAGCGTGAAATTCTGATGCGAAATGCGCCGCACATAATCTGGCCGATGCGGTTCGTGCTTCCGCACAGCCCCCAGGACCGTCCGGCATGGCTGGTCAGGCTAGGGTTGTTTCTCTATGACCATCTTGGCGGGCGCAAGAAACTGCCCGCGACGCGGACGCTTGATCTCCACCGCGACCCGGAAGGCGCGGCCATCAAGGACCAGTACACAAAGGGCTTCGAATACTCGGACTGCTGGGTGGACGACGCCAGGCTGGTGGTGCTCAACGCAGTCGATGCCGCCGAGCACGGCGCCCTTGTTCTGACACGCTCGCCATGCACATCGGCGCGCCGGCAAAACGGGGCCTGGCGCATCACCACCAGGAACTCTGTCACCGGAGAGACGCGTGAATTCGAGGCCAAGCTGCTGGTCAATGCAGCCGGTCCTTGGGTGACGGATATCGTCACTCGCGTCGCCGGATCGAATTCATCGCGCAATGTTCGCCTCGTCAAAGGCAGCCATATCATCGTACCGAAGTTCTGGAAGGGCGAGAACGCCTATCTTGTTCAGAATCACGACAAGCGGGTCATCTTCGTCAATCCATATGAGCGCGACAAGGCGTTGATCGGCACGACCGACATCGCCTATGAGGGCAAGGCGGAAGACGTTGCCGCCGAAGAGTCCGAAATCGATTACCTGATCGATGCCGTGAACCGGTACTTCAAGGAAGAACTGACGCGCGAAGACGTGACCGAAACATTCTCCGGCGTGCGGCCGCTGTTCGACGATGGACAGGGCAATCCGTCTGCTGTCACGCGCGACTATGTCTTCGACCTCGACGAAACCGGCGGCGCACCGCTGCTCAACATTTTCGGCGGCAAGATCACGACTTTTAGGGAACTTGCCGAGCGCGGACTACACCGTATCCGGAAGTTTTTCCCGCAGATGGGGGACGACTGGACCGAAACCGCACCGCTGCCGGGTGGCGACATGGAAAATGCGGATTACGAAAACTTTCGCAACCAGCTCAAACGTGATTATCCCTGGATGCCGCGGGAATTGAGACGGCATTACGGGCGGCTGTACGGCACGCGCGTGGCGCAGATCGCG
>Ga0209344_10004381_pt1 | contig 13022 bp, 10 predicted proteins | sample Cruoilmetagenom6_FD_187293 | JGI IMG/M metagenome (GOLD analysis project Ga0209344, IMG submission 187293) | Oil polluted marine microbial communities from Coal Oil Point, Santa Barbara, California, USA - Santa Barbara Oil Seep Sample 6 (SPAdes)... | ecosystem: Environmental > Aquatic > Marine...
ACAAGGGAGCAGCGGCAGCATGATCACCTCCTGGTTGTTCTAGATCACGCCTAACACAACTCATCGTTCCATGAGCAGGCTGGAAGCCTGCTCCACAACCGCCCCCGGATTCATTGTGGGGCAGGCATCCTGCCTGCCCTTCAGTCTCCTACCGGCCGAGAGAGCATCGCCACGAAGTCGAACACCCTCCAAGCCCCGCCTCGTCCACTCTCAATTGCGATGACTTCGCGACCCCTTCGTGTCTTTGAGTCTTCGTGTTTGCGACGGTGCGATGCTGCGATGTCCCTCGACACCGCTACAGCGTCGTAATCGCAGCGTAGACCCCGGTCACCACATGCGCCATCCGCTCGTAGTCGAGGGTGTCGGGTGTGTCGGTGACCTGGTGATAGTTGGGGTTGCGGTAGAAGGCGGTGTCGGTGATCATCACCGCCTTCCAGCCGTGACGCCAGAAGTTGAGATGGTCGGAGAAGTCGACCCCGGGCACGAAGGCCGGAGCGTTCATGGATCTGACCGAAAGATCGGTGGAACCCGCCATCCGCGTCTTCAACCGCCGGGTGAACCACCATGAGGAGGAGTTGCCGACCACGACGATGGCGTCACCCCGGGAGGAGTACAACAGACTCATTCCCGGAGCGGGAAAAGATTGCGACCCCTTCTCGTCGGAGAAGAAACCGATCATTTCGAGGCTGATCATCCCACGCACGTCGGCGCCGCGCAGCGCCAGCGAGTTGGCGTGGATCGCCGAACCCATGGCCGACGATCTGAAATTGGGCGGTTCTTCGAGGGGCCACAGGGCAAGCTCGATCCGATGGGAGACCGTCGGCCGGTTCTTCGCAAGCATCCTCGCCAACTCGATCAGACCCGCCACCCCGCTCGCGTTGTCATCGGCTCCCGGTTGCTCACCACATACGTCGTAGTGGGCGCCGATCACAAGCACCGGTCCTTTTTCGGCGCCGTAGTGGGCGACCAGGTTTCGAAAGCTGAGGTCACCGACTCCGAAGCTCTCTTCCTCGACCAGCAGTCCGCTGGCCATGAGCTTTGCCTTGACCCACTCAGCCGCGCGGTCAAGATCGTCCGGTCGTTCGAAGCAGCGGAAACCCTCGAGCCCGGTGAGCGTCCTGACGTCACGCTCCAACCGATCAGCATCAGCCTTCGCTACGACCGCCATCGGATGCACCTTGATGGGATTCATCATCCAGACAGCGCCAAGCAAAAGGGGAACGCCGATGATGACACAGATCCACACGAGCGTTCGAATAGCCTTCCTGATCTTTCGCACAACGAGAGAATACCGCTTCCGGGAGTCGATCGCTGTGATCCAGGCGTACAGTCAAAAAGACCAGGCGTGGGCGAACACCGCCCCGATCACTCCAACTCGACCTCCAGCTCGAAGGTGTTGCCCGTGCGACTTGGGTCCCAACGGCACAACTGGGCCGTGTTGCACCAGACACCGCCCTCTCCTGCGCGGGGACCATAGGAAAACATCCGAGCTTCGAGCCAAATGTCGCTCGCGCCGATGAACATCTCGGGAAGATCCCCGTTCCATCCTCCCTGGTTGTAGCCCCCTTGGGCGGGCGGCTCGATCTCTGACAGGGGCCGCCAGTCGACCCCGTTGGTTGATCCGTAAAGGTAGCTGTGACCCTGGCTGTACGTGAAGTGAAAGTTCGTCAATACCACGAGCAATCGCCCACCCACAATTGAGCTGTCAAACGGGAAGTGAAAGGTGACCACCCCGGGATCGGTCGCCGCCAGGGTCTGGGCGCCCACCATCGGCCGCCAGTACCGGCCCTCCTCCTCGTGGGCGACTTCAGCGTTGCTGGTCGCGGCGACATAGTCCAAGGCGTTGGCACTCTCCGGAGAGCCGAAGCCATAGCTGAAGGTCTCGTAAGGTGGACCGCTCGTTTCGTAACTGATTCCGCCATCGCAGTCCGGAGAGAAGGTGATGGTGACCTCCTCGCCCTTGATGACGACAGTCAGGCTGCCGGAGATCGGGTATTCCAGGCAGATCGCGGTGTCGATGCCGATGGTGCCCGACATCGACCCGGCGCTCTTGAGGTTGGCGACAGAACCGACGTTGATATCACCGACCACTGATCCATTGGTCCTTTCGGTGAGCGAGAAGGCCCATGCGGTCGAACCAACCGCTGGCGGCTGTCCGTCGTTGAGGTAGTCGTCGTTGGAAATGATCACGGTGCCGTTGATGCCGCTGGAACTCACCACGAGCCCGGATGTGTTGACATCGATGGACCCCGAGTGGATCGTCCCGTCGGGTGCGACCCAACCGCTGCCGTAGTTGACGACCATTCCATCGGAGGTGAGCGATGCCACATCACCCTGGCTCATCACCATCAAATCGAGCAAGCCCTCGACATCGAGATCCTGAGCGCGGTCGACGATGTTCTCGAGGTCCGTCTGCCCGAGAATATGAACCAGGCCCTCGACACCGTCGAGAACCTCCTCGCTGCCTGTCGAGAGAATCACAGGTGCGCCCATCCCCACCGGATCGCCGGTCGAATTGTCGACCACGGAAGCCAAAGCGAAGAACCGGCCACCCTCGGTTGTGGTCTTTACCACCGCATAGCCGTCGGTCACATCACCTCCGGTCACCGTCGCGAAGACCTTGTTGAGCTGGCGGTACTCGAACGGCGCCAACGATCGGTCAACCGTGCCAAGCGAGCTCCCGTCCGCCGAGTAGAGCCCGATCTTGACGTCGATCCGCCGATCGACTGCGTTGACCAGGGCGAGGTTGGTGCGGAATCCGACGGCATCATCACTCGAGTGGGACAACTGGATGAGTCGGCCCTCCTCTCCCATGGCGATCGCCTGCTCGGTGGTCACGCCCGGAATGTACTGGCCAAAGGTCGCGCCCGCGGGAAGACCGAGATCGTTGCCCTCTCCGAGCAGGTTGTAGGTACGGCTCGTGACGAGCAGGCTTCCGGTGGTCGGTGTCACCCTCAACGCCGCAGCGCCGGTGAAACCGAATACGGTTTCGAGGACATCCTCGAAACGGGAGCTCCGGCCGGTTTGGAGGGTGAAGCTCTCGGATCTCGGACTGCTGTTGTCTCTCCCGTGCTTGAGCATCTCGATCGTGTAGGACGCCGCCTCGTTGCCCCAGGAGTGAATCTCGAGATCCGTGCGCCAGTTGGTTCCGGCGGCACCGGCCACGTGCGCGCTTGCCGACACGTAGATCGGCTCGCCGCCACCCGCCGGGGCCTCACCGGGCAGGCTCGCCGCGGAGATGGCCACCGGGTCGCCCGTGAGATTGTCCACGACAGAGGCGTAGGCAAAGAACGAACCTCCCGGTGTCGATGTTGTCAACACCGCGTAGCCGTCATCGACATTGTCCCCGGTGACGCGTTCGAAAACCCGGTTGAGCTGTTCAAACTCGTACGGTTCCAGGGTCCGATTCACGACCCCCAGGACTTCACCGTCGGCGGTGTGCAGCTTGATCTTCACCATCAGTTCAGCATCGGTAGCGTTGATCAGACCGAGATTGGCGCGAGCCCCTCCATCGACGGCGGTGCTGTGGGAGAGCTGGATCAGTCGGCCCTGCCCCCCGGACCTGATCGCTTCCCGGCTCGGCAGCGAAGGAATGTACTGGCCGAACGTGGAGCCCTCCGGCAGACCGAGGGCATTGTCCGCACCGAGGAGATTGTAGGTCCGACTGGTGGCGATGATCCGGCCCGAGCTCGGCACCAGGACCATGGCAGCCGAACCATCAACGCCGAATTCGGTAAAGAGCACATCACCGAGACGGAGACTGTGACCGGGCGCGACGCTCAACTCAACCTCATCCGGTGAGGTGTTGTCGGCGCCATGCTCGAGCAGAAGGACCCGGAAAACCGCAAGGTCATCCCCGAGATTGTGAACCTCGAGATCAGAGCGCCAGTTGGTGCCCTGAGCGCCGGCGACATGGGCTGCAGCACTGATGAACAGCGCATCGCCCGACGAGGCCGCCGCAGATTTCGCCATGTAGAATTCGCAATAGTCATCGCGATCAAACTGGTCTGCAATCCACTGGCCACCCGACCAGAAACAGAAGAAGCCCTCTGCTCCACCACCACAACCCGTGAGCACGAGAATCGACAAAACCATGAACAGAACGCACGAAACCCGGAAAACCGCAGAGTGTCTCATGAATGAACTCCTGAAATAATTATTAATCTCTAAAACAGAGCAGTTCCTCTCTGTGATTCGAGATTACCACGACCCCCGCGGGCGATGACCACGCTGATTGCGATGCCTTTGCGCCTCCTTGCGATGGATGGTCTTGGCGGTCTTTGCAAAGCAACCCTGCGATGCTGCGATGGATCCAGCATCCAGTATAGGATCTCCCCGCTACTCGAGTCCCAAGTCACCGAAAGTCGAGGAACCGCCCCGGAAGCCGATGGAAACCCGCTCGTGGTCGGCGATCACCGGGAGCCGATGTTCCCAACACAGGCTCCGCAACCGCTCCATCTCTCCTGGTTCCCGGCTGAGGTTGATCTCGCGGAAGCGCACATTCCGCGCTTTGAAATCCTCGACGACCGCCTGACAGTGGGAACACCCGTCGGCGGTGAACACCAGCACGACATCGACCGGACTCACTCCTCAGGTTCCTCGGTCGGGTTCTCCCAGAGCATCTCGTCGATGATCGCGGCGCCCGGCTCCATCTCTCGTAGGACCCGCACGTCATCCCGCCATCTCGGGTGGACCTTGACGTGGAGTTCAAGATAGATCTTGATCCCCAGCAGTCGCTCGAGTTCGATCCGCGCCTCCTGTCCAACTGCCTTGACCATGCTGCCGCCCTTGCCGATGACGATGCCCTTCTGGCTCTTCCGTTCGACATAGATCACGGCATCGATTCGGAGCAGGGTCTCGCTCTCGTTGAGGTAGTCCACCACGACGCCGGTGGTGTAGGGCAGCTCGTTGCGGGTTCGATGGAGCAGCTTTTCACGGACAACTTCGGCGATGAAGAACCGCTCGCTCTGGGTCGTCGTGACGTCATCGGGGTAGAGCGGCGAACCTTCCGGCAGCAGACCGAAGATCTCGTCCCGCAAAGCATCGAGGCCGTCCCCTTGGGGCGCAGAAATCGGCAGTACCACGGCTCCCGGCCGCCGCTTGGTGTACTCCTCGATCATCGGCAGCAGCGCCTGCTTGGGCCGCACGAGATCGATTTTGGTGAGCAGACCGAGGACCGGCGGTTTGACATCCCCGAGCAGGTCAAAGAGGAACTGCTCGCCACCACCCCAGGGCTCGGAGGCATCGATGAGATGGAGGACGAGATCGACCTCCTCGAGCGCCGAACGCACCTCCGTCATCATCCTCGAGTTCATCTTGTGCATGGGCTTATGGACGCCGGGGAGATCGAAGAACACGATCTGTCCACGCTCCTCGGATTCAATGCCGATGATTCGGTTGCGCGTGGTCTGCGGTTTGGCCGAGACGATGGCGACCTTGTTACCCAGCACCGCATTGAGAAGGGTACTTTTACCCGCATTGGGCCGGCCCACCAGGGCCACGGTACCCGCGTGTTTCACCACCCCGTGATCCCCGGAAATCCCATTCGATCCATCAGCCACGATCGCTCATTCCTCCGGCTTCACAGCCGGCTCTCGGGTACACCGGACCGTCACGCTGACGATCCTGCGTTCGTCCATTTCCTCGACGTCAAAGACCAGACCGTTCAACGGGTCGTGAACCCTCGTTCCCGCCTCCGGCACCGTTCCGTGACGGGAGAACACCAGCCCACCGACGGTATCCATGTCTTCATCGTCGATTTCTTTTCCAAAGAGGTCACCGAGGGTCTCAAGGGAAGCCCTGCCCTGCAAACGGAAGACGCCCGGCTCAAGTTCCTGCCACTCTGGCGGTTGCTTCGGGTCGTGTTCGTCATCGATCTCGCCGACAATCTCCTCGAGGATGTCCTCGAGGGTCACCAACCCTGAGGTGCCCCCGTACTCGTCTACCACGATGGCCAATTGCTGCTGGTTTTGCTGAAAATCACGCAGCAATTCGCCAAGCGGCTTGCTCTCCGGAACCACGATGCACGGATTGAGCAGCTCACTCAACGGCGGCCGGCTGCCGCTGATGGCGTATTGAACACAGTTCTTCACGTGAACCACACCGACCACTTTGTCCACCGTCTCGTGGTAGATCGGAATCCGGCTTTTGAGCGTCTCGGCGAAGATCTCGAGAATCTCGTCAAACGAAATCGTGTCGGGTGCGGTCTCCATCTCGGTTCGCGGGGTCATCACTTCGCGCACAACGGTGTCGAAGAAATCCACCAGCGACTCAACGAATTCGCCCTCTTCTACTTCGAAGATCCCTGCCGCCTGCCCCGCTTCGAGATAGGCCTGGATCTCCCGTTCGGACGCCTCTTCGTCTTCATCGTCGGTCGTTGCGTCCGGCTGATCGGATTTTGTCTCACGGCCGAAAGCCCGCAGCAGCGGCCCGAGCACCGGGGAGACAAGACGGAGGAGACGCGCCACCGAATCCTCGCTCAGTGAACTCGCCGAAACCCGCGCGAGGATCACCAGAACCGCGGTCGCCACGACGGAGACCCCAACCCCATGCCAGGTCTCCGGCCACGGGAACCGGACAATCACGAGCCAGAGGCAACCGAGAGCCGCCATGCCGATCCACCGAAGGACATCCGTCACCTTGGAGAGATGAGTGTCGTGATCGACGACCGATTTCAGGATCGTCGGGTGGTCTTCGACGATCCCCTGAAATCGAACATTTCCGAGACGGGCGAGCCTTGATAAGAGCAGCTCCACCACGACGAATAGACCGGTGATGGCCACGGCCAAAAGAGCCAAGGTCACCGGGTTTGCCAGCCATGCAGCCAAGGTCGCACTCACGACAGCAACTTCTCACGGAGACCGAGTTCCAACCTGTTCATCTCCCCTTGATCATGAGCATGATCATAACCCAGGAGGTGGAGGGTCCCGTGGAGGACCAGTTCCTGGAGTTCACGGATCTCGGAGTGGCCCTGCGTTTCGGCCTGCCGTCTGACCGCGTCCAGCGAAACCGCGATCTGCCCGAGCAGGCGCCGGCCATCCGGCAACATGTCTCCGTCGGGGAATGACAGGACATCGGTCGGCGTGTCGCGCCCGAGGTAGTCCCGGTTGAGATCGCGAATCCTGCTGTCGCCGGTCACCAGAACGTGGACCTCGCAGGATCCACATTCCAAGCGCTCGAGGCACGAATTGATCGTCGCCCGCAATGGATCAGCTGCGGGGTGAGACGGTCGCCGTTCCCAGTTGAACTGAACGCGGTTCACGCGGTTGAACCCTCCTGTTGAAGTCGAAACCCGGATAGTCGATCCGGTGGTGGTACATATTCGTTAGCACCCACAGGAACGCAGATGCCATCTTGTCGAGTTCGGAGAACGTCAGTTCCGAGTGATCGAGTTGTCCATCTTCGAGAGCGTCGTCGACGATCTTCTTGATCATGGTTTGAAGACGGGTGGGAGTCGGCTGTTCAATGGTCCGCGCCGCGGCTTCGACCGCATCGGCGAGCAAGAGGATCCCAAGTTCCTTGGTATGGGGTTTGGGACCTGGATAACGATAGTCGCTCTCCCGGACCTCTGACTTTCCCTCGGCGGCGAGCTCAGTTGCCTTGAAGAAAAAGTAGCGGATGAGTTTGGTCCCGTGATGTGTCGCGATACCCTGCCGGATGGGCATTGGGAGCTTGGCTTCACGGGCCATTTCGATGCCCTCTTTGACGTGGCTCTGGATCACCAGCGACGACATCGAGGGTGAGAGTTCATCGTGCGGGTTGACGCCTCGTTGGTTCTCGACGAAATACTGCGGCTTCACGAGCTTTCCGATATCGTGGTAGTACGCACAGACCCTGAGCAGAAGCGCGTTGGCCCCGACCGCATCGGCTCCCGCCTCGACGAGATTGCTCACCGCCAGAGAGTGCTGGTAGGTGCCCGGCGCTTCGAGCGAGAGCCGTTTGAGAAGGGGCAGGTTCTGATTCGACAATTCGAGGAGACGCTGGTCGGTGGTCACCCCGAGCAGGCTCTCCAGCAGAGGCAACAGGGAGGTCACAACGGCCACGGAGAGCAACCCTCCGACAAAGGCGCAACCGGCCGCGAAGAGAATAGTCTCTGGCGATTCCGGCAGACCGCCACGGTAGAGTTCGAGGATCAAAAAGGTGATTGCGTTGGCCAGACCGACGGCGAGCCCGACGTTGCTGACAGCCGAGCGTTCGGTGAACCGCCGCGAAGCGAGCACACCCGCGATTCCCGAGACCAGCGCAAAGATCGTCATGGTGAACTGGCCGTCGAGCAGAATCCCGGCCATGACAGCCGCGCCGACGGCGAAGATCAGCGCCGGGCTCAGACCCATGAGCAAAAGCACCATGGCCGGCCCGGCGGCAAAGGGCATTCCCCAAAGGTAGGAGTCGAGGTTGGAGAGAGTCTGACCCTGAACGCTCCGCGACACCGCCTCGGCGAGGAAAACCACCAACCGATTCAATGCCGTGAAGAGCATCAGCAAGATGAAGATCATGGACAAGCGTTGTCGAACCTCGGCCTCGGCGCCACCGAAGACCTGTTGAATCGGCCACCACGAGGCAATGACGAGCAGGACCAAGAGCCCGACTCCGAGCACCTTTGAGTACTCCGTCACCTCCTGTCGTTGCCGATCGATGACCCGAAGAGTCTGGGCGACCTCGGGCGAAACCCGGTCGCCCCGGCGCACGAGGACCTGGCCGCGGCGTAGGGTCCGGGACCGGGGGGCAACCTGTTCCGCTGCGTTATCGATCCGGGTGTTGGTCTCTTTCCGGCTCAGGACGATGTTGGAGGACATATTCGCGGTGAGGAAATCCATCGTCGGCTTGACCCAGCGCCGTGCAACGGCCTCCCGCGCGAGGAGACGGGTCTGAATGCTCCCGCTGAGATCAGACCGGCCATCGACGACATCGGCCATTTCGTCAAGGGTCATTCTTCGCTCTGGGCCACCGGCGAGATTCCGAATCGAGAGACCGTTTTCACCACGCCGCTCGAGTTCACGACGATCATCGATGACCCCGTCCTGATAGATTTCAACAACCACATCGACCAGGGCTGACTCAAGCGAGGCCGAGCACTCTGACTCCGCAAGGACGCTGCTCATGGCCGGCTCGATGACCAGCACCGTCGCCTCGGCGAGGTCGTGAGCCGTGGTGGTTTCGTCGGCCAACCATATTCGGCAGACCGCAAAGACCTCCGCGATCTCGTTTTCGAGTTCATCAATGATCCGAGGTTCGTAGTCGAAGACCGGCAGCACTGCGGCCCGCGCCTCGGCCCTTGCCGCCGCTGTCGCGACCTCGTCCGGCAGACTCAGATCTCTGGGCACCACGACATCGAACGCCGCCACGTCTCCGGCGGGCCAGGTCGGGACATCGGTATCGAGGCGGGGCATGAGCAGCGCCGTGCAGACAACAATGGCAAGCGTCGCCCACGCCACCGGCATCTCGAGCACCCGATCCCACAGCCCACCGCGATCTTCGAGTCCTCGTCTGATACGCGAGGTCGACCGGGAGCTCCCCTTGGTCTTCCGATCGTTCACCGGTCATCCTCCAAGTTCACCGCATTCTCCGCCTCCCAGCGACCATAGCAATCGACCACTTTCTGGACCAAGCGGTGCCGCACCACATCGCGGGGGGTGAAGTGGACAAAGGAAATGCCGTCCACTCCATCGAGAATCTCGAGTGCCTCGATGAGACCCGACCGCCGGCTGCCGGGGAGATCGATCTGGGTGATATCGCCGGTGATCACGACTTTGGAGTGAAAGCCCATTCGCGTCAGGAACATCTTCATCTGTTCGCGTGTGGTGTTCTGTGCTTCGTCAAGGATGATGAACGCATCGTTGAGCGTCCGTCCCCGCATGAATGCCAGGGGCGCGATCTCAATCACCTGCCGTTCGATGAGCTTCGAAGTCTTGTCATAGCCGAGGATGTCATAGAGAGCGTCATAGACGGGACGGAGGTACGGGTTGATCTTCTCCACGAGATCGCCCGGGAGGAATCCAAGCCTCTCTCCCGCCTCCACCGCCGGTCGGCACAGCACGAGACGCCGGACCTGCTTGTCCGACAGCGCCGCGGCCGCCATGGCCACCGCGAGGTAGGTTTTCCCGGTTCCGGCCGGGCCGATGGCGAAGACACAGTCATCGGCGGTCACCGACCGGATAAAGAGCCGTTGATTGAGGTTCCGCGGAGCGATGAAGCGCTTGAGCGTCGGCGGGATGGAGGCATCGAGAAAGAACTCGACGAGATCAATCCCATCGTCCTCCTCCAGGACCCTGACGCCGGTCCGGAACTCCTCTCTGCCGACCCCGCTGCCGGTCGACAGGAGACGATCGAAGGATTCGAGCAACCGAACCGCGATCTGCTCCGAGCGTTCGTCACCACCTTCAACTCCGAGTTCGGCGCCGCGGGCATTGACTGTGACACCCAGCCGGTCTTCGAGGTACCTGAGATTCTCGTCTCTGGTGCCGAAGAGCCGGTCGGCGTTGTCCTCGTTGAACTTAAGTTTCAGCATGAGATTGACACTCCAGGAGCGATACTCGACCGTGCCCGGTGGCGGTCTCGGATTCGACCGACCTGAAGATCGGGATTGGGGGGTTGGTCCTGACTATCCACGAAGAAAAATGCCGATGGCTCCCGTTCGCGCATTCCGTTGCGCGCGTCCGACCAGTGTGCCTCCCCGGATCATCGCGCCATTGTAGCAGGCGGGCGCTCTCCACTCATTTCAGCCTATCCGCGTGGAGACCATTCGGGGTCCGCAATCCCGAGGCGGGCGTTGATGGCCCGGGCGAGCACGAAGAACGCATCGGAGAGTCGATTGAGATACGGGACGATCCCGGGGGGAATCCCGTCAATCGCGAGTACCCGCCTTTCGGCCCGACGGCAGACCGTCCGGGCAAGGTGGGCAACTGCAGCCCCCTGGCTGCCTCCCGGCAGGATGAAAGCGCGGAGTTCTCTGAGTTCGGAGTCCATGGCATCGATCCACGCTTCGATGGGCTCGGCCGCCCAGGCCGATGCATCCTGCTCGAGCTTGCCATCTGCATCGGCAAGGACGCTTCCAACAGCGAAAAGTGACGACTGAACGGCGCGCAACTGTTCGCTGGCCGAATCGGGCAACGGTGTCGTCAGCAGCAGGCCAACGAACGAGTTGAGCTCGTCGATGGTGCCGTAGGCCTCGATACGAGGGTGGTCCTTACCGACCCTGCCTCCTGAGAAGAGCGAGGTCTCGCCCCGGTCACCGGTTTTTGTGTAGAGCTTCATGACCGCATCATAACAGCCGGGCCTCTTTGTGACCGCTGCGCGGTCACAAAGAGGCCCGGCCCCGGACTGGAGGGTCCTATCGGGGCCGGGCACAGGGAAAAGAGGTGTCCCGCCGAGCTGCGAACCGGCGAGGGCCAATTTCGACGCCACAATAACGTCGCGAATCCCTTCGTGGAAATCTCTAAAGCAAGGGTGATGCCATAGTCCTGGGGTGACCGCGCTCACGTCAACAAAAATGCAACCACCTGATTAGATGGAACTTAGAAGAACCCCCACACCTCGATGATCTGCACCACCTGCTCAGTAACTTTGCGAATTGCTCATCAACTGAGCGCAGACCCCGTCAATCCCGGGTCTCGGAGAGCACCTCGGCGATGAGAATCCCCGGAAGAAGATCGGGATCGAGCTCATCGACGAGTCGGAGCGCTTCCCGCCTCGCGAGCTCTCGATCTCCGGATTCAAGCAGCGCCACCACCCGGATCCCTTTGACAAGCTGGAGACTCTGATATTCCTTGAAGTCGGCCCTGGCCCATTCGCCGAGGAGATTGACGGCCCTGTCACACTCCTCGATGGCATCGGCGGTGAGACCCGTTCCCAAAATCGCCGCGGCGAGGGCAGCCCGACCGATCCCTGCGGCGTCGGGGTTGTTCTCGATCAAGAGCCTCATGGCCTCCGGATCGTCTCCCCTGCTCTCTCCCCTTCTCCATCGAATCAGACAACTCACCGCGTCACCATCCTCGACATAGTCCATCGACCGGACTCTCGCGTCCGCCGAGCTGCTCTCATCCCACCACAGGCGGGCGCCGGCCCAGACGGCGGCTCGGACGTCGAGCCTTTCGGGTGAATCGCGAAACAGACCTGTCAGATACGACATCGCAACACCATAAAGTTCGGCATCACGTCCCTCGATGGCCACCCTGAGCATCAGCTGGGGCGCGTCGAATCCTGACCGGCGGGTGCGGCCTTGATTCATCAGCGTACGGAGCACGATGGTTGCGGCGTCCAGGTCGCCGGCGATGGCTTCGAGGTTGGCGAGACGGAAACCGAGATCGTCGTTACCAAGTCTCGAAAAAGAGGGCCCCAAGAGCTCGATAGCGCCCTCGGCATCATCTGCCCTCGCCAGAGCCCGTCCCATGACATCAATGAAAATCGTCTCGTATTGCGGTTCAAGAAGCAGCGGCCCGCACCGGGCGGTCATCTCGGCGTGGATCTTCTCGATTCCCTCGCTAGTGAAGGTCTGAATTCCGTACCGAACTCCGTACAGCAGGCGATAATAGGTGGCACGCATTTCACGCAGATCGCGGCCGAAGTTGGGCCCGACAACCGGGTTGAGATACGCGTCGAGTTCAACTGACTCATCGAGGATCGTCAGCGTCCATCCTCCGTCAGCGTTGGCTTCCAATTTCCGACCGGCATGGCCGACATCTGTCTGTTGCGGCGCCAACGGCACATAGTCGTTCAATCCGCCCGACGGCCCGATCCGGAGGTCTCCGAACGGCGGCGCCTCGACTCCGACGGGGCGCCCCTTGATCATTTCACCTCGCAGGCCCGGCGGTTTGACGGTCATCTCGCCGAGCACCATGAACATGGCGAGCCGGTTGTTGACTCCGAGGAATCGGAAGATCAGTTCCTCAAAAGCTGCGGGCTCCTCCGCCGGCGCATAGCGTGATATGGGCCGGTGGCGGTAATGCGGTAGACGGGCTAAAAAACAAGCACGATGTGTCATTATTTCTTGCCGCGATCCCTAAGCTTAAATGAACGACTGCGAC
>Ga0209344_10004382_pt1 | contig 13021 bp, 14 predicted proteins | sample Cruoilmetagenom6_FD_187293 | JGI IMG/M metagenome (GOLD analysis project Ga0209344, IMG submission 187293) | Oil polluted marine microbial communities from Coal Oil Point, Santa Barbara, California, USA - Santa Barbara Oil Seep Sample 6 (SPAdes)... | ecosystem: Environmental > Aquatic > Marine...
GTTGACCAGTTCGATACCGATGGAACGCGCGTTTACATCCATCGAGCCGCGCCACCACGCGACCCCGGCGTGCCAGGCGCGCTTGTCTTCATCGACCAAACGATGCACGGTGCCGTCTTCTTCGATCAGGTAATGCGCACTCACTCCAGCGTCTTTGTCGCACAAGCGCTCAAACGCCGCCTGGCAGGTTTTCATGCCTGTATAATGCACCACCAGCATATCGACCGGTATGGCTGGTGGGCGGCCGTTGAAATTGGGCGAAACCGTGAGCGTGCTCATGACACCTTAGTCGTTGATTATTTAAAGCCGCGGGACTTCTTGACGTTGTCATAGGCGGCGTTGATGGCCGCCATTTTTTCGTTCGCCAGATCGATAAATTCCTGGGGCAGACCCTGCGCCATCAACTTATCGGGATGGTTTTCGTGAATGAGCGTGCGATACGCCGCCTTGACCTCTTGGTCCGTGGCATCTGCACCGACACCCAAAACACCATATGGGTCGGACTGCCCGGATGGCGCAAGCGTGGCCGTGATGCGTTCAAAGGTGTGTTGATCGAAACCGAAAATGTCGGAAACGCGTTTGAGGTACTCCAACTCCGCCGGATGCATCACGCCATCGGCCTTGGCGATGTGAAACAGCCCCCCCAGCAGCTCTTCAAGAACCACAGGCTCGTGAGGAAACAAATTCGCAACCTGCTGGGCGTACATTTCGAACCCGGCGGTGGAGGTCTTGGCACGGTCGAAAACCTTAGCGACGTTGTTCACTTCGTCGGGGGGAATACGAAACAGTTGTTTGAACGCTTGCACTTCATCGCGCGTCACTTGTCCGTCGGCCTTAGCCATTTTTGCGCCCAGCGCAATCACCGCCAAGGTAAAGGCGACTTGGCGTTGCTCTTCACGCGACACCCGTGCCAATACCGGACCGCCGCCATGGGCTTTGTCCAACGCGTGCCCGGCCACCGCCCCCAACAAGGCGCCCAGCGGTCCGCCAACGGCAAAGCCCGCGACGCCGCCAATCACTTTTCCCCAAATGCTCATCTGTTTGTATCCATCACAAGGTTCACCTCGGCCATCTCCCCCCCTCAAAGTACCTCAGTCCGGCGGCGCTGTAAGCCCTCAAGTTCGCAATTACATAAAAAGGTTGGGGTGTGACGGGTGTCATACCCGTGTCGCGTTATCGCGCGTATTTTACCTTCAACGCTAAACATTGGCGTGTGCGTTTCAGTTAGCTTTGAAGGAGCCTCATGATGAGCGCTTTTGATATTCCCAAAAACCTACTGGCCCTTCTGGGCGCGTTGGCGCTGGCGGCGTTGTTTGCAACGGCGCAACCTGCACAAGCTGAAGAAATAGCCGGCGCCGCATCTACGAAGGCCTCCACGGTGCCCGAGGTTATTGCGCATCATATCGAACTGGAAGTACTGCGCAAACTGCTGAGCACACCGCATCTGAGTTTTGAAGAACGCCACCAGTTGCTTCGTGAGTTGAGCGAAATCAGCGAAGAATCTGCTTAAACGCAACCTCTTGAGACTGGAAACATGATGATCCACAAACTCATCCAAAGATTGCGGACTTTCCAGCACACATTCCAACGCAATGAGGATGGCGTCACGGCCATCGAATACAGTGTTCTAATTGCCCTGATTTCAGGATCGTTGTTTATCACGCTGCCGCTTGTGGGCGCGAATATCTCTGACCCTGGAGGTTTAGTTCCAGGTTAGCTTCGGCGATTCAAGCCGCTTAAACGTTCGCGTAAACGATCCAGCAGCGCACCATCGATCCCCCCACCGCCCATTTTTTCTGCAATCCGAAAAGCAACGATAGCGTCGTAGGTCCGTTCACCATCGATACCATCAGCGTATCCGGCGTCATAACCCAAGCGGTTGAGCGCGTGCTGGGTGAAGCGCACTGTGGCGCGGTCGCCCACATCGGTTGAGCTAGCTTCTTTAACCCAGGCCTCGGCCTGTTGCTCGGCTGATTTGATGGCTGCAGAATTCAGACGCGCTTTCAAGGCGCTGATCACATCGTCGCCCGCTGCCCCGCTCGTATCCATGACCTGGTGCGCCGCAATCAACAACCATACCAAAGCTTCGCGCCGCTGAACGGACCCCGCCACACCGGACGCCATGGCGACGCCCAACGCGTGTTGCGCCCCAGCCGAGCCCGCGCGAGCGGCGCGCTCGAACCACATCATGCCCCACTCCGGTTCCATCGCCGTGCCACGCGCGTTGAGGTAGGCATCGCCCAATTTGTATTGCGCGCCAATGTGATCCATGGCTGAGGCCATCGAATACCACTCCACCGCACGTTTCGGCTCGCTCTGCATCAACCCCATTTGATAGGCTGCGGGGCCATAACCTTGAAGCGCCGCACCTTCAAACCAGCGCCCTGCGGCTTTGGCGTCAGAATCGGCAAGCGTCAGCCCCAAATCGTATTGCGCACCGACATCGCCGGATTCTGCCCACGCTTGCAAGGCGCTCAAGGATGCAGACGGCGTCGCAAAATTCGCGTCCGCTAGCCTCCCAGTCCCTTGTGTTGCTTGACTTTGCGGGTTCACATGTGGGGTGTTCGGCGCCGCGCAGCCACCAAGCACCACGACAAGACCTGCCGCAATGCTCACCTTGAAGATGTGACTTTTCCAAATTTCTTGAGCGCTCAACGCCATTCTTCGCCCCTTATTATTCGTCGATTGAATTGTGCTTTTATCTTTATATTATCGCCATTTAAACAGATTTCGCCCGGTTTTGCCCAGAGGTCTTCTGCACGGCGTGAATTGTCGCTCTCTCTTAAGTGTGATAGACAGTTTACGCAATGGGTTGAAGCACATAGACTCAACCTTAATGACTCGATGAAATAGAGTATTCTCAGTGAGACTATCGGTGACCCAAATGACGCGTTTTGTTCCCAAAGTGAGGACGCAGGCCTACCTCGGCGCTCTGCTCGTCGCCAGTCTTGGTGCGGGGCTTGGCGTGGGACCTTTGAGCGTGGGAACTGCCGCAGCGCAGCCTATCGAAAATGAGCTCAAGTACCTCATCGACAGCCATCCCAAAATCCGCGAGTCCGAAAAAACTTTAGAATCACGACGGGCTTCGATATCCGAGGCTGAGGCTGGATATTACCCATCCGTCTCCGTGACCGGCGAGATCGGCCCGGAAGTGATCGACAGCCCCACCACACGCGGGCGAGGCGAAGGCGACCCAAGCCGCGCTGTGATCAACACCGTCAACCTGACAGTGACCCAAAATTTGTTCGACGGCTACAGCACCACATCTTTGGTGCGCGCCGCCGAAGTTAATCGCGAGGTTGCCCTATATTCCCTGGAGGGCACTCGCCAGAGTACCCTGTTTGAAGGCGTCAGAGCCTACATCGACGTGTTGCGTCAGCGCCGTCTGGTCGAAATCGCCCGCGAAAATGAACGCACCATCTTGCGCCAACTCAACCTGGAAGACGAACGCGTGCGCCGTGGTTCAGGCGTGACCCAGGACGTTTTGCAGGCGAAATCGCGTTTGCAAATCGCCAAGGAACGCCGGGTTGGCTACGAAGGCGCATTGTCTAATGCCATCAGCACCTATGAGCAAGTGTTTGGCCACGCCCCGGCGTTGCCGACCATGATCGACCCGTCCCCGCCCGCCGAAGTCATCCCCAGTTCGTTGGAACGGGTGACGGAAATCGCCCTGATCGAAAACCCAGCCCTGATTGGTCAAGGCGCTACCGTTGAACTCGCTCGCGAACAACGTCGTGGCGTAGCCAGCACGTTGTATCCCAACATCGATTTGCAAGGTACGGCCAATTACGAACAAAAATTGGGTGGAGTCATGAAGATTCGCCGCGATTACGCCGCGAAGCTGTCGGCGCGCTGGGATTTGTTCAACGGAGGATCAACCATTGCGCAGCAAAATATCAGCAATTTCGATTATCAAGCCACGATGGACAACTACGATTACGTCACCTCCAAGGTGATCGAGCAAACCCGTCTGTCCTGGCAATCTTTGGTTACGTCGCGCAAGCGCAAAGAACTTTTGGGCAACGCCGTGAATATCGCCGCCGAAGTGTTCGAAGGCCGCCGCAAACTGCGTGACGCCGGCAAAGAAACCGTGATCAACGTGTTGGACGCGGAAAACGAGCTGAACAACACCCAGATCAACTACACCACCTCCACCTATGACGAGCGGGTGGCCATTTATCAGCTGTTGCTGTCCATGGGCCGGTTAAAACCGGACTACATGATTTCCCAACGTTGATCGTTTTATTATTTTTCACCCATCATTTTTCACGACGCGTCAGCGACACCTGATCGGCGATCCGATCAGACGGATGCAGCACCACCTCATCGCCTGAACGCAGTCCACTGAGCACTTGGGCTTCACGGCCGTTCATATGTCCGACCTCAAGGCGCGCTAAGCGGGCTTTGCCCTCGTCCATCACATACACGCCCCAGCCGCCTTCGACCCGAAACAACGCTGACATCGGCGCTTTCAAGATGCTGTCGCCACGCCATGCTTCAATACCGACCTCAACGCGAAAACCGTGACCCAAGCTGGCCGGCAGCGATGCGGGGGCCGTGAAATCGATGATCACGTCGATGCGCTGTTCTTCGATGCCGAGCACGGAAATTTTGGTGTAGCCAAACGGTTCGACCCGGCGCACCACACCACGGAGCGCGTTCCCACCCCAGTTTTCAATCACCGCAGCAGCACCTTCGCGGATGCGCGCCGCGTCGCTGGTCAGCACATCGACCACCACTTCCAGATGGCGAGGATCGCCGATTTCCATCAACGCTTCACCGGCGTTTACCACACCCGCACTTTCATGCAAAACGCGCAACACCTGACCATTGACGGGCGCGGTGATGGCGACGCAACACTGCGCATCCGCACCGTCGTTGGTCGGGGTCAGCAACCGCGCGCGCGCCGTTTGCAGTTCGTGCTTGCGAACCTTTTGCGTGGCCTCGGCGCTTTTCACTTCGGCCGCGCGGGTGGCGACCTCCAGTTCCGCCATGTCCAAGGCACGTTGCGAGATGGTGCCGTTTTGGCTCAGCTTGCGCGCCCGATACAGCTCTGCGCGAGCAAAGCCCAGTTCCGCACGCACACGTTCGACATCCGCCGATGCCAACGCCAAGGTTTCTTCAGCGGCTTGGGCCGTGGCCTCGGCCTCGGCGCGGGTGCGGCTATCCAGTATCGTGGGATCTGCGGGCTCGATCACCGCCAAACGGGTCTGTGCCGCCACCACCCGGTCACCGGCTTCGCCCTCAATGCGCATCAAGCGACCAGAAACGGGGGCTGAAATCGCGTAGATGTCTTTAACCCGCGTCTGACCTTCGCCTTCGACACGCACCGTCATCGGGCCGACATCGACCGCTGAGACATCCACGGGAACGGCGCTGGGCACAAAAGCCCAGGCCAAAAAAGCCGCCACCAGTGCGGAGATCACGCCCCAGAAAATATAGCGTCCAAAGCTTACGGGTCTGCCATGTGCCATGTGTGCGAAATCCTTACCAATCACTCACGCGTTTTCAGCGCTTGCACCATATCCAGTTTGCCGATTTGGCGAAACGTCGCAAGGCCGGAACCCAACGCCGCCAAGATCACCACCAGGGCGGAAAAACCATAGGTCTGTTTGCTGACTTCCAGCGGAATGCGATACAGATCTGTATCCAGCGATAACGTCCACAGCCACGCCATACCATAACCAAGCCCGCAGCCCAACGGCAGTGCCACCACGGTCAAGATCGCCAATTCCCCCAACAAGATGAACGACACCTCGCCTAAGGTAAAGCCGAGCACCCGCAAGCTGGCCAATTCGCGCGCGCGTTCCGACAATGATATGCGCGCGGCATTGTAGACCACGCCGACCGCGATCACGCCCGCAAACACCACATTGAATAACGTCATCACCAAAACGTTTTCCGCCATGGTGTCGCGAAAACTTTGCAGCGTGGTGCTGGCGATCGACACGCCGATGATGCCGGGCGTGTCCTTGACCGCGCTAAAGAAAGCCTTCTTGCGATTTTCATCCAACTTGACGTATGCGCCGTTCAAGCGCCCCTGTTCGCGCATCACCGTGCCCAGATAATCAAAGTCCATGAATGCGGGGCTGCCCATCATGGTTTCGGACACCTGCACCACGGGCAATTCCAAAATCGGTCTGCGCCCTTCCGTCACCTGGGCGATGACCGTGTCGCCGACCCCAGCACCGAGCAATTGGGATAGTTTTTTCGACAACACCAAGCCCGTTTTCGGTACGCTCACCGGATTATAGTTTTGATCCAAAATGCGGCTGAGGCGCGCACCCGGAACCAAGCCAGTGAGGCTTTCACGACGCTCCGCCCCTTGGAAATAGAGCTTTGCCGACACCATACGAAACGGTTCCGCCACCATGACGCCGGGCATCGCTTTGACGTTTTCCAACGCGCGCGGTTCTTTGGCTTCCATAAAGCTCAGCGTCGCGTCTTGGCGTTCGGCGCGGTTGAAGTTGACGTCGATAAGCTCTTCCATCGCGTCCATGAAGAACATCGATCCGATCAGCACCCCCACCGACGCCGCGATGCCCAACACGGTCAACGTTGAGCGTCCCGGCCAGCGCACCAAATGGCGCACCACCATGCGCGATGGCTGGCTGAGACGGGTTAGCAACGTCTCAAAACGTGAACGGCGGTAGGTGGTCGGCGGGGGCGGCACCATGGCTTCGGCTGGCGGCATCAAGGCTGCGCGGCGCACCGCGCCCCAGGTACCGATCAGCGCCGCCGCAAAGCTCACCCCACCCGCTATGGCAAACACCTGCGCGTCGAAATGAAAATGCAAAAATGGAAAGCGGAAGAACTCCTGATAAATGCCCGTAAGGCTGCGGCCCAGCCACACCCCGCCCATAAAGCCCAACACGATACCGACCGAGGTGATCGCCATCACCAGTTTTAAATAATGCACCGCCACCGCGCCGGTCGAATACCCAAACGCTTTCAACAGGCCGATTTCTTCGCGTTCCGTTTCGATCCAACGGGTGATCACGACGTTGAGCAAAAACGCCGCGATGGCCAAAAAAATTGGCGGTATGAACTTGGTCATGTTGCGCAGCTGATCCAGCTCGCCAGATATGTACCAGTCCGACACTTGATGCCTACGGCCATAGGAGCCGATCCCGCCGTATGGTTCCAAGACCTGATCGACACCGGCCTTCACCGCATCGATGTTCGCGCCGGGGTCCAGCGACATGATCGCGTCGTTGAACGCGCCCTTCATATTGAACGCGGCTTCCAACGCCGGGTGCGACATCCAAAAAATACCGTAGCGTTTGTTGTCGGGCATCATTGCGCCGGGTTGAATGGCGTAAATGTATTCCGCCGACAGAACCACACCAGCGATGTGCAGCGCACGTTTGCGGCCATTGAGAATGGCGGTGATGGTGTCGCCCGGCCCTAGATTAAGAGCATGGGCTTCGACAAAGGCTTCGCTGACCAAAACCTCGTCCGACCTGCCCGGCGCAAGCCAGCGCCCGGCCACCAGATGCAAGCGGTTGAGACGCGGCGGCTCACCCACCGGGTACGACAGAATCTGCCCTTGCGCGGGCTCATCCAAGTCGGGCATGTCCAAGGTCACGCGTTCTTTGATGCGCGTTTCGACAAAGCGCACGCCGGGGATCTTTTCCACCCGCGCGGACAACGCATTGGGGGCGCGCTTTAAAGACGCAAACACATCGGCAAAGCCATAACGTTCGTAATAGGCCGCACGCGTTTCGAACAAGGACTTGAGCATGCCTTCGCTCATCACGAACATCGCCACGCCTGCACCGATCACCAACGCGATGGCCAACGCCTGCGCCCACATGGAACCCAAATCACGCACCACTTTTTTGTCGAGCGGGGAGAGCGACATCACCATGTGAGCTCTCCCGGTTGTTTTTTGGTGATGTTTTCGCGCACCTCTTGAACGCAACCGTCGCCGATCACGATCACCCGGTCGGCCATGTCGGCGATCACCGCGTTGTGGGTGATCACGGCGGTGGTGGTACCCAGTTCGCGGTTGGTCTGGGCGATGGCTTCCAGCACCAAAATGCCTGTTTTGGAATCCAGCGCACCGGTCGGCTCGTCACACATCAAGATGCCCGGGCGTTTGGCAATGGCGCGCGCAATCGCAACGCGTTGCTGTTCACCACCGGAAAGTTCCGCTGGAAAGTGATCCATACGCTCAGCAAGCCCGACCATGCCCAAAGCCTCATCGGCACTCATCGGGTTGGGCGCAATTTCGGTGACCAGTTCGACGTTTTCGCGCGCGGTCAAACTGGCGACCAAATTGTAAAATTGAAATACGAATCCAACGTGATCGCGGCGATACAGCGTCAGGTCCTTGTCGTTCATGTCGGCAAGGTCATGTTCGCGAAACAGCACCGCGCCTGTGGTCGGACGATCCAGCCCGCCGAGGATGTTCAACAGCGTCGACTTGCCGCTGCCACTGGGGCCCAGCAACACCACCAATTCACCTTCGTACAGATCGAAGTCCACACGCTGAAGCGCCCGAACTTCAAGCTCACCGGTTCGGTAGATTTTCGAAAGCCCGCTTGCTTGCAAGACCGGCTTTTTACGTGGCGCAAGATCGCTCAACATCCGCCCCCGATACGCAACGAAAAGTTACGTACTTACAATAGCATGTATCATACGATTGCGGGAACCAGAGACAGCAAAAGCAGCCCCGCCATAAACCAGTTGAAAGCTTTCAAGCGTCTGGGCGTGTGCAAAAACCGACCGATCACGGTGCCGAAAAAGATCCAGATGCTGGCGCTGGGGATGGTCCACAGCAAAAAGATCAACGACATCACCACCACTTCGGCCAACAAATTGCCGCCCACCGTGGTGAACGTCGCCACCGCACCGACCGCAACGGCCCAGGCTTTGGGATTGACCCATTGAAAGGCGGCGGCTTGTAAAAAGGTAAACGGTTCGGCGCGCCGACCGCCCTCTTTGACCGGGCCTGAATTGGCGATTTTCCACGCCAAAAACACTAAGTAGGAAATGCTGAGGTATTTCAAAACCACATGGATTTGCGGATAGGTTTCAAACACCCGCCCCAGGCCTAAGCCAACCGCCAAATTCATCACCGCAAAGCCGATGGCGATGCCCAGCATGTGTGGAATGGTGCGGCGGAATCCAAAATTCACCCCGCTGGCGGCGACCATCACATTGTTCGGGCCGGGCGACGACAAAGACGCCGCCGAAAACAGCGTTACAGGTATCACCAAATCAAACAGGGACATGTGGGGAAGTCCTTATACTCGGCGCTCATAATCCGATAAGCTATCACTGTAATCCGAATTTAGACGAGCACAAGGACCACAACATGCCCCCCCAGCCTACTTCCCCCGGAGCAACCCCAGGAAACCTTGGTCTCATCGGCTGCGGCCTGATGGGCCACGGCATCGCCAAAAACCTGTTGCGCGCGGGCCATCGCGTGACGATTTTGGATCACCCCGGCAACCAACCATGCGGTGACTTGGCGGCGCAAGGGGCCGGGTTCAGCACCGATCTTGGCGACATCTGTCACGCCAAGGACGCGATACTCATCATTTTGCCCGGCTCGCCCGAAGTCGAGGCCGTGGTGCTGGGTGAAGGCGGATTGGTGCACCACTTAGAGCCGCACACCTTGATCATCGACGCGACCACGGCGGAACCCGAACACACGTTAAAAACCGCCGCCGCCGTCCGCGCGCTTGGCTGCGGATACGTGGATGCGCCCATGACCCGCACCCCCAAAGAGGCCGAGACCGGTCAGCTCAACGTGCTGCTGGGCGGCGCGGACAAGGACGTGGCGCAGGCGCGCACCTATATCGATGCGTACGCGGAAAACATCTATCACGGCGGCGAGGTGTCGGCGGGCCATCGTTTGAAGCTGTTGCACAACTTCGTGTCCATCGGACAAGCTGTGGTGATTTCTGAGGCGGTCGCGGCGGCGGACAAAGGCGACGTCGATTTGGCCGTGCTCACCGAAGTTCTCGCCACCGGCGGCGCCGGCGGCGTGGCTCTTGAGCGGCTGCGTCCCTATATAGAACAGAACGACAGCTCATCGTTTCGCTTCGCCATTCGCAACGCCGCCAAGGATCTGGATTATTACACCCGTATGGCCGACGCGCTCAATGCGCACGATGAGACGGCCCAAGCGGTTCTCCACGTGCTCACCAGCGCGTTGGAGCAATCCTCAATCGATGCCGTGATGCCCCAGTTGATCGATATCCTTGGCGACAAAAGCACCACTTAGGGTTTATCGAGACTCATCGGCAGCATGCGCGCCAACACGCCGTCGTGCTTGACGAACTGATGCCACAGTGCCGCCAAGGTGTGCAGCCCAAAAATGGTGATCACGGCGTGCGCCAATATTATGTGCGTCTCTTCCAGCAGCTTGCTCAGCTCATGGTCGGCAACCGCCCATCCAGCAAGGAAATCCAAACCGAAGAACCCCATCGCTTGTCCTGCTGCCAACATGGACAGAGCGCCTGAAACCGTCAGCGCCACCGGCAATGCGTAAAGCGCTAACACCGTTAGCTTATGCGCCAACACCATCAGCTTGTTCTGGTTCAGTTCGTCGGGGCTGGTCTGGCTGATCCGCCATCCGGCACGCACAACAAAAAATCCCACCACCAAAACGCTCAGTGAAGCGTGCCAATACATGACGCCCGCTTTGGCGTCGTCCGTGGCGACAACCAAAACTTCACCGCTCACATACGCGGCGATCATCAGCGCAGCCACCCCCCAGTGCAGAACCTGACTGACCAATCCATACCGTTTGCTGTTGTCTGTAAGCGTGCTCATAGCGGCAATCCGTTTCCTGGCTGTGTGGCAATTGGCCCTAGAAATGGCCTTTTATGCAGCGCTTCACATCATCCAAACAGGGGATATTTTTTAGATTTTTTCTGAATAAAATATCATCGATAGCCCAGATGGCACGCAAACCTGAACGAAGAAGCCCTTGTTTTCAAATGAGTTAGAGAAATTGACCCCGCTAAAATGAACATTTTGTTCAGCTAATATTCAGTTCCAGTTCAGTGATCATTCAGTGTCGCCATGGCAATATCAGTTCAACGATTAAGGACACCTCATAAAAAAGACCCTGAACAAAATTCTTGAAGGAGACGAAAGATGAAAACCCGCACCCCCGAACAAATCGAAAAAATGCGCATCGCTTTCGGCTCCGCCGCCATCGTTTTTGTCGTCGGCATCACCTCTGCGGTTGTCGCCGCGCTGGGCTTGGCGCAAATGGCTTAAGGAACAATCCAGCAGAAGGTTTCCTCCCAACCTCTGCCAACAAAGAAAACGAGCGTTCCCCCTCCCTAGAAAGCTTCCCTCCCAAGCTTTCGCCCAAAGGGAGCGCACAAGACTCCCCCTAAGGTTTCTTGAACGGAACGAACGTTTTCAAATCATGTGAAGCCCCTCTCCCCGGCCATCGCGCCGGGGATTTTTTTGCGTCTGAGGACTGAAGCTCAGTCGCCCTTAAGCACGCGCTGGCGCTGTTCGCCCAATCCCTCAACGCCCAAACGCATTTCATCGCCGGGTTTGAGGAATTGTTGCGGAGTCATGCCCATACCGACGCCTGGCGGCGTGCCGGTGCAAATCACATCGCCCGGATGTAGGGTGAAGAAACCGGATAGATAGCTGATGATGTGCGCTACGGAAAAAATCATCGTACGCGCGTTGCCGGTTTGACGACGTTCACCATTAACCTCGAGCCAAATATCAAGCGTCTGCGGGTTTTCCACTTCGTCGCGCGTCACCAGCCATGGACCGATCGGACCAAAGGTGTCGCAGGACTTGCCCTTGACCCACTGGCCGGTGCTTTCCAGTTGAAAAGCACGTTCGGAAATGTCGTTGACCACACAATAGCCCGCGACGTAATCCAAGGCTTGGTCTTCGGTGACGTACTTGGCCGCTTTGCCGATGACGACGCCCAGCTCAACTTCCCAATCGGTTTTGACTGAACCGCGCGGCAACACCACGTCATCAAAGGGGCCGTTGATGCAACTGGTGTGTTTGGTGAACAGGACCGGTTCAGCCGGCTCCGCCATGCCGGTCTCTTTGGCGTGATCGGAAAAATTCAAGCCAATGGCCATGAACTTACCGACATTCGCAACACATGGCCCCACACGAATACCACTGTCGACCAGCGGCAAGTCCTCAACGTTCAGCGCGGCCAATTTGGCCAGGGCGTCGTCGCCGAGCGCCGCGTCCCCGATGTCGTTCACATGGGCCGACAGATCGCGAATGTGTCCATTCCCGTCCAGCAGACCCGGCTTTTCCTGGCCGCAAAGGCCGTAGCGTAAAAGTTTCATAGAACCTCAATGCCCTGACCTGTGATCCCCTGTCAACAGCATCGTCAACAGCGTCGAAACCCTTCCCGTGCTGAAAGCGAACTTCTATACTAAGCCCAGTACAAGCCGAGGATCATAAGTTTATGCCCAACCCACCGGTCGCAGGAATCGTTTATGAACGCGGTGCGCCGATCCGCGACGTGATGAAGGCCTTTGTGCGCGCACTTCGCGACGCAGGCGTCAACGTGCACGGCATCTTGCAAGAAACGCCCGAAGACTTGGACCCCGCGGCTGCGGGCTGTGGCGTCGACGCCATCGACATCAAAACCGGTGAGCACGTGGCGTTGGTACGTCCCACCCAGTATGAGCTGGACAACAATATTTGTTCCATGAACGTTGCAATGCTGGCGGAAGCGTCAATGATTTTGCGCCGCGCCCTTGAAGACCGCGCCGACATCGTGGTGGTGGAAAAATTCGGCAAACATGAAAAAGACGGTGGCGGGCTGTCGGACGAGCTGATGGCGGTGATGGCTGAAAACATCCCGACCGTGGTGTCCGTGCCGCAAATCGAACTGGAATCGTGGCGCCGTTTCACCGGTGAGTTGGGCACGCAACTGCCATGCGACTTGGATCATATTCTCTCGTGGTGGAAGAGCTGCAAGCCATAGCCGGCCCACATTCGTGGACAATATTTTGTTCCACACCGAACGCGCACAGACCGCCATAATAACGCACAGCAG
>Ga0209344_10004384_pt1 | contig 13019 bp, 10 predicted proteins | sample Cruoilmetagenom6_FD_187293 | JGI IMG/M metagenome (GOLD analysis project Ga0209344, IMG submission 187293) | Oil polluted marine microbial communities from Coal Oil Point, Santa Barbara, California, USA - Santa Barbara Oil Seep Sample 6 (SPAdes)... | ecosystem: Environmental > Aquatic > Marine...
ATTTGAGGTTTGTTTAACCCCTTAGCAGGGGAGCGCCTTCAGCCACTCGGCCACCTCTCCACCGCCCGCAATATAGGAGTTCCCTTGATTGTTCAACCTGCCATCTTGCAGCTTCATGAAGCTTCTAGTGTGAACCTTGCGAGAACATGCAGGATTGATTGGCCAGCGGCTAACACACAATGTGCAATATCGTTCCCTCAGCGTTCTACAGTGCGCGCTGGCACACCGATGGACAAAAACGATCAGTAATGTGAAGTGTTGCGGAAAGTTGGGAGATTAGAAATCCCGAGGCTTGGCTACGGACAACTAAGACTGGTGAAAAGAGCAGTACACACGGTGGGCCGGAGAGGATGAAAGTGCGAACAGGGAGCTAGTATTTCCAATTCGCCTGCCGCCAGCGACTTAAGAAAACACGCAATCCGGTAAAACTTCATGTTCGCTCATTAACCTGAAAATAAAAATCAGAAGGCATGGAATGGAGCGTTTGCTTCAGGCTGGCTGCAAATCAAAATTTCAAATTTAAAGATGATTACGCTTATGCAATTTTCTGCTTGGATAAGCCAAAATTTGCAATGCGGCGATTGCGGAATTCCATAAGCCAGTTCCTAAAGTCACTAGGAGGCATTGGCTTCCCAATCATATAGCCTTGGGCCTGATCAACGCCCATCTTTGCGATTAACTCCAGGACATTCTGTGTTTCAATGCCTTCAGCAACGATGCGTAATCCGAGCATTCTACTCAGCTGGATACTCACTCTGACGCTTTCCTGGGAGAATTCATCCGTATCTAAATTTGTCACGAATGAGCGGTCGATTTTCAATTCATTAAATGGAAAATCCCTGAGATTCTCGATATTCGAGTGTCCAGTTCCAAAATCGTCGATAGATAGCTCAAAACCCATTATTCTCATCCGGGCGAGCACTTCCATTGGAGCCGCTGATTTTTCTAGCAGGCTGCTCTCGGTAATCTCGAAAATAAAGTTGGACCTTTCCAGACCACTCGCGTCTATTCGTTCAGCCAACAGGTCCGGCAGATCAATGAGTTTGAGGAGATCAGTAGTCAGATTAATCGAGCATTTTATCGAATCATTGCCGTCCGACCACGATTTCATATCGGCAATTGCATTGTTCAAGATAATATCAGTGAGATTACCTATTAGGCCATTCTGCTCAACAATTGGAATGAAATGGTCAGGTGTAATCATTCCCAAGGTCGGATGATGCCATCTTGCTAAAGCTTCCACCCCGCCTATTACACCTGAATTTGCATCAACCTTCGGCTGATAGTATGCGAGGATCTCCTTGTTGTTTATGGCTGCAAGGATATCGGTTGGACTGAAAAAGCTGGGCGCATCCCGTCTTTGCCCAACCTGATTGGTCACCGCACTCCTGACGAGCTTGTCGAGAGCATCTCTGTCCAGAGGTTTGCTGAGAGTGCCAACGATGTTCAGATTGCGTACCTTCGCCAGCTTCTCCGCCATAGAGATCACAGATTCATGTTCGCTACTGACGATAACAATGGCTCCCTCGAAGTGCTGCTGTTCCAAGTGGCGCAGAAATTCTATCCCGTCCATATTCGGCATGTTGAGATCGCACATAAGTAATGTCGGCAGCACTGAATCTCCGGCGATCCGATCAAGCGCCATCATACCGTCACTTGCGGTCTGGACACTCATTGCACCCCGTTTCTTGAAATGGCTTTCTGCAATAGCGCAAAGAATTGGATCATCGTCCACCACCAGGACATGATCCAGGACACGGCTTTGTTCGAGCAAATTTTTATCTCCTGGGCTTAAATCTGTACGGGGGAATTGTCATACGAGGCTAATTGATCAGCACAATTTGCTCACCCAAAGTAGTTGCCTCTTCCATCTCTCGCGGTATTGGGATGTCAGAGTTGTCATATTCGGAATTCAGGATCAGATCCGGCCCTGAGAACATATCGAGTGTCCGCGCTATGATGATCGTGTAAGCTGATTTGTCGAATAGAGGCTTAGTCGCATCGATAGTGAGGCTCCCGCGCGGCAGGTAAAACGTTCCCACCAACGAGCGTGCCGCATTACTCCTGATCGTATGCTTCTGTGACAAATCAGCATTTCTGTCCTCAAAAAAGAGGATGCCTGCCATGCTCCCATCCTTCGGCGCTGACAAGTCAATGGTTGTATTGGGACCCATTGAAAAGGTGCTTTTTTTACCGGTCAGGTAAAATCCGACGTATTCGCCGCGAACCTTTGCTTTGCCGGAAATGCTGAACGGACCTTCCTGCATAACATAGACACCGGGACTTAGGATCACATCCGCTGATGCACCGATTGCAAGTCCACCGCAGTAGGTTCCCGGATCGAGCGTCGTTGTTTTACTCACTTTCAGGTTAGTTTCCTTACATGGCTCGATATATGGAGCCTTACGACGGGCGAGCGGATCTTCCATAATTGGACAATCGGTGAGTGGTCCCGGCTTGAAGCTATCATCTCCGCCTGAAGCACCGCCGACGGTGCAAATAAGCTCGGCGGCCAGTGTCCCCGCAGTATGGACACTGATCCCCCTTGAACTCACAGAGTTCGAATATATCGCGCATTCGTTTCCGGTAATGCGTGCTGCATTGTTGACTTTAAGAGCGGCGTTTTGACTTTCCTCAAGGATAAGCATGCAGATCGGCACACTTCCCGCGATCCGGGCTGTGGCGCTTGCTTTGATCACCGTCTCCTTGTTTCCGGTGACTTGATCCATGAAATAAAGCCCGGGTGTCTGAGTCAGCGCAACGGTGACTGCAGGCGGGTTCTGGGAGACTTCAACAGAGAATCCAACAGTTCCAGGCATTTCTTTCAGATTTGCATCAGCCGAATTTTTGGCGACGGCTTCGATATCGCTTCTTTGCCAATTGGCGAGCCGGAGTTCGCTAGCAGCTGCAAGAGCACTGGCATCGGCGGCGCCTTGTAGCACCGTGCGCTTGGAATAGAGTTGGCCATAATCAATCGCCGCACCGACTGACAGCAACATCACCGGCAACACAACCGCAAAAATGATGATGATGGCACCGCGCGCATCGCTTGCGAAGTTCTCCGCGAGTTGCAGGAGGTATTGGTTGAAAGTTGTTACTCTGAGTTCTGGTGCTGGCGAGTGGTCATCCGTGCGCAGAATCGAGCTGTTTTCTAGTTCAAGTAATTGAATCATTTGTGGCTCCAGCCATTCTGGCTTGCAATAGGATTTCTCCCCTTGATTCAATTTGAGCAGAAATGTATTTAAATCACGTGAACTTGAGAATATTTGCACGCCAAGGTTGAGCAACCCTAAACGCTGTTGCGCGGAGAGAGACAGTTAACCATCAACTCGTAGGATACCGGCTGAGTTAACTTACCAGCGGGAGAACAGGTCTTGCCGAGCGAAAAACCATATGCGGCGCTTGCGATTCGCTCGACCATACAGCGCAAAATCATCTCCATCGTTCTAATAGGCATTACCACGACAATTCTGCTTGTGACGCTTGCAAATAGCTGGCGTGAGACGGCGCGTTATTCTGAGGTAAAAACCGCTGAAATTACAGGAATAGCGCAAGTCTTTGCCTCAGCTGTGGCCGATGCCGTCGCCGCAAACGATCGCACCGCTATCATGAAACCTTTGCGGGCGATCGGGCGGATTCCTTCATTTTCCTATGCCAGAGTCGACGATCTATCCGGTAAGATTCTGGCGGATCTCGGTGCGACGGTCATACTTGAGGAAAGCGCGCAATTGCCCGTCTTCATGCGCTCTTCACTCGAGGTCCGGGTTGCTGTCTTCAAGGGTGGCATTGAGGTGGGCCAGCTTACGGTTCTCGTTAAGACTGACGATCTGCGCGCCAGCCTCATGGAAGGACTGTTGACGGGTCTACTCGCAGCTCTGCTCTCCGGGGGCATGGGTGTAGCCATCGCCACGCGCTTGCAGAAGCGTATCACCGATCCCTTGCGCAAACTGACTGAGACTATGTTTGAAGTCGAGCGTACGCAGAATTTTGAACAATCAGTAGATCACAACTCCAATGATGAAACCGGCGTCCTGGTCAATACGTTCAACAATATGCTGGGGCAAATCCGTGCCCGGGACGATCGCCTGGTGCAGCACAGGGACGAACTTGAGCACAAGGTCGAAGAGCGAACGCATGATCTGAAAATAGCCAAAGACACGGCGGAAGATGCTAATGCCGCCAAATCTGAATTCCTGGCGACTATGAGCCATGAAATCAGAACTCCGATGAACGGCATGCTGGTTATGGCCGAGCTGCTGGCTTCGGCCAATCTGACCGACAAACACCGTCGCTATGCTGATGTAGTGGTGAAATCTGGTCAAAGTCTGCTCACCATAATCAATGACATCCTTGACTTCTCCAAAATCGAATCTGGGAAGATGGAGCTGGAATGTATCGACCTTGATCCATCCACAGTGGTGGACGACGTTCTCAACCTGTTTTGGGACAAGGCATCAAGCAAGGGACTGGATCTGGCAGGATATGTTGCGCCGAATGTACCGAAGTTTATCCGTGGTGATCCTGTCAGGCTGAACCAGATCCTTTCAAATCTGGTAAACAATGCTCTGAAATTTACAGAGCAGGGCTACGTCAAGGTCAGCGTTGAATGGACGGGCGTGCCGCGTGAGCCGTTGCTGAAATTTACCGTCTCCGATACGGGCATTGGAATTCCACCAGATAAGCTGGCCACCGTTTTTGAGTCCTTCTCTCAGGCTGATCAATCCACAACGCGCCGTTTTGGCGGTACGGGTTTGGGGCTAGCTATCTGCAAACGGCTGGTCTCGGCAATGGATGGAGAAATCTCCGTAACCAGCGATGACGGAGCGGGATCAGAATTTTTCTTCACGGTTGGAAATACTGGTGATGGATCTGCCTTTGGGCGTTCAACCCATAAGACATGCAATAGCATAAGCCGTGCTGTCGTTGCGGTGAATGGACAGGCAACACGTCAATCAATCGCCACATACCTTACCGACCGGGGCATTGAAGTTGAATCACTGGTTCCTGATGCCGCCACGTCCCAGTGCTTACAAGGAGCCAGTCTGGTTCTGGCGGAACCGGACTTGATTGCCCGTTTTGCAGGGATTGAGAAACAGCAGAACGGAAGGCCATATATGATCAGCACCTCACAGCTTGGAGATGTTCGCTCAGATGATCTGATTGCCTCGGGTGATGCGCAAGATGTGTTGATGCGTCCGGTTTCGCGCAATGCGTTCCATGAACTCGTCGACAGACTGGATCAAGATGCACCAATGGGCCGTGCTCTGCTTAAACGCAATGAAAGCACCAAGCCGCCCGCATATCCTCGCGCCGATGTGCTCGTCGCTGATGACAGCGCTGTCAACAGGGAGGTGATCACAGAGGCGCTGAAGCAAATGCAAGTAGCAGCTGATGTTGTTGAAGACGGCATGGCCGCAGTGCAAGCCGCGACTGAAAAGATTTATCATCTCATATTCATGGATTGCAGTATGCCTGACATGGATGGTTTTGAGGCCACGCGCCGTATCCGTGCGGCAGAAAAGGATACAAGTCAGCGCGTGCCTATCGTTGCCTTGAGCGCCCACGTCGCGGGTGCTGGTGCCGATGAATGGCGCGAAGCAGGCATGGATCTTTATCTCAGTAAACCTTTCCGCATAAATGACCTTATCGAGACGTTTGAGGAATTCCTCCCCGAGGAGATGCGTCAAGCTGAGGCCAATGCGTCATCAAACCACGCCCCCAAAGTTAGTGAGGAGGATGAGTTGGAACGTGATGTTGGCGTGCTCCCTATCATTGATGCAACGGCACTCAGAGAATCGATCGGTTGTGAGCCGGATGAGCGCAGCGAACTGCTCTTGCGCGTGTTATCGCTATTTGAACAACATGGACCGCCTGCGTTACTCAAGATCGCGGAGTCAGCCCGTGATCATATTAGCAGTGAGATTGGCGATGCAGCGCATGCACTAAAATCAATGTGCCTCAATATTGGAGCAGTTCGTCTTGCTGCAGCCTGTGACAGGCTCGAAAACGACGCTAAAAATAATCACCTGGAAAATCTCAACGTTCAATTGTTGCATCTGCAAAAAGAGCTTGTATTGGCCCTGGATGAGATCAAAAAACTCAAGGGAACGGGCCAAGAAAAAATGGAAAAGGTGATATTGAACGTATAGCGGACAGAGAACCCTAAACCCATTGGCAAGAAACACTCTGGGACAGGCGTTGCGCGCCCCTACGGAATCATTTTGATGAAAAGCCTCTGGCAAAGATTATTCCGGTACGCAGTCGGACAAAAGCAACCACGTTGAACCCCTCACCTGTCAGATATGAATTCAGGAGAAGCGTTTTGCCCCTGGGCGGACATAAGATTGCCAATGACCAGCATTAGGAGCGATAGTGAACGGGTGGCTGTCAACGAGACACCGGAGATACACAAGCGGTGTTACCGTGAAGAGAAATATGATGAATTACCGGTTTATCATTGTTGCCTTTTGCGCATTCTTCTTGCTCCTCCCAGACTATGGCCGGGCGGAGAAACGGCAATATTGCGTCATATGCAATGGCCCGGATCAAACCTATCAGTGTCAGGTGAACACGCCTACCAACAGCTCGGGCGATAAGGGATTGCAACTCTTTTGCATCATCAGTGTATCAAAAGAGGGTGGCCACAAATCCTGCGCCGTACGCGATGACACATCTGCTGTATGCGCTGGACCCGTCAAGACATACACGTTTCAGGCCCCAGCGATTTCGCCGCAACTCAGATCAGCGGTGGATAATATTCGCAAATCCCGAGGTGAAGTCAGAATCGATCAAGCGGTATCACCAAAACAAAAAAACGGAGCGCCGGAAACTATGATCGATATGACGGGCAGAGCCCTGAAAGCATCGCGCCAGGGCCTGAAAAAGTCTGGACAGGCGGTTGGCGGTGCTGCGAGCTCAACGAAGCAAAAGGTCGGTCAAGCAGCTCGTGGCGCGGGCAAGGGCGTTACTAAAACAGCGAAAAAAGTAGGCTCGGCCACGAAGAAAACTGGAAGCGCAGTCGGCAATGCCGCCAAAACCGCATATAACTGCCTGAAATCATGGTTCAAGGAGTGCAGTTCCAAGTCGGAAGAAGCGCCATCCGTATCGCAGTAAACGTAAATCGCCCGCCGCGATAATTTCACGGCGGGCGGTTTTCAAATACTGCAAATCAATCTCGAGTGAGTTTTAGTGCGTATTGAGCCACTCGCGCGCGCTTTTCTGAGCCTCGGCCACATCGAACTGTGACATTTCGTGAGCCAGTTCCTTGCGATATTCCAGCGCTGCTTTGTTGCCGCGTAACGCAGCAAGGTTGAACCACTTGTGAGCCGTTACCAAATCCTGCTCAATATCGCGGCCAGTGCTGTACATCATGCCCAGCTCAAAAAGTGCATCCACCGCACCTGATTGTGCCGCAAGTTCTACATTCTCAACGCAAGCCATATCCATCCGTGCCATCTTGATTATCCCCATCTGTATTTCGGCGATCCGTGTTCCCCGGATTGAATTCGCCGTGTTGTTATCGTTGTACAAGTAATCGTTCCGGTGTTGCCCGGAAACGTGATGGAGTTTGGCGGCTTCGTTTCAATTATTTGTAAATTTACAAGCTTAACGACACGTCACCTAAACCCTAACGGCTGGTAATGTTCGTTTATAAAAGGGAGATATTTGCGGTGATTTCGTAAACATCTGGGATTTGTCAATGGTTTGTTGACCATCGCCGGTCAGAGACTGGTAACCACAGATAAGAAAGGAAATAAAATATTCGAGCAAAAACTCGCGCCTCAAGACGCATGGATGCCAATCAGCTCTACGGTATTAGAGATGTGAGTTTATTGTTTCCGGGCGCGCTGTCCGAACAGCACCGCTTTGGCGTTATCGTCCTTGCGCAGATCCCATTCCGCCCGCTCTTCCTTACCAACTTCAACTGCCCGTGCAACGGCCGGCCGGTCGTGGATACGATTGTACCAAGCTTCAAGATTGGGGAAATCCGCCAGCTCTTGCCCCTGCCGTTTATACGGTCGAACCCAAGGATACGCGGCCATATCGGCTATTGAATAGTCACCGGCAAGGAATTTAGCCTCACCAAGACGGATATTCATGACGCCATAGAGACGGTTTACCTCGTCAGTATAGCGGTCATAGGCGTAGTCGATTTTTATAGGAGCATATTGGCGAAAATGATGCGCCTGGCCCGCCATTGGCCCCAGACCGCCCATTTGCCAGAACAGCCATTCATCGACCTTGACCCGAGCGCGCTCGTCTTCTGGATAGAATTTCCCCGATTTGCGGCCGAGATATTGGAGGATCGCGCCGGATTCGAACACCGATATTGGTTCGCCTCCTGGACCCTCGGTGTCGATGATCGCGGGCATGCGGTTATTTGGGGCAATTTTCAAAAAATCTGGCTCAAACTGGTCGCCCTTGCCGATACAGATATATTTCACTTCATAGGGCAGCCCACACTCCTCCAGCATCATGGTGATTTTAACGCCGTTCGGAGTTGGCCAGTAATACAGCTCGATCATGATTTACGCCCCTAATCCATCACCACGTGCACACTTTGTCTGGACGATCATGGCAGTAAAACCGTGCAACCGGTGGTCTTGCGACCCTCCAGGTCACGATGGGACTGTTCTGCATCTTTGAGTGCATATGTCTGGTTGATTTCGATTTTGACCTGCCCTCCCGATACGACATCGAACAGCGCGCCGGAAATATCTTCTAGATCAGACCGCTCGGCGATATGAGTAAACAGCGTTGGTCTGGTCGCATAAAGCGAACCCATTTTTGCCAGCATGCCCATATTGATATCCGGCAAGGGCCCCGACGCTTGACCGAATGTGGCCCACAGGCCAAATTTCTTCACACATTCAAGGGATGCAGGGAAAGTATCTTTGCCTATGGAATCATAGACCACATCGCACCCCTGCCCGCCCGTGAGGTCATTTACCTGCTCGACGAAATTTTCCGTGTTGTAGTTGATGACATGGGTGCAACCATGTGCCTTGGCCAATTCTCCCTTCTCAACTGAACCAACCGTTCCGATGATGGTCGCGCCCAGATGTTTTGCCCATTGGCAAACTATCAGACCAACACCGCCAGCTGCGGCGTGATAGAGAAGCGTCGTATCGGAAGTCACTTTGTAGGTGCGAAGCAGAAGATAGGCCGCTGTCATGCCTTTCAGCATCATGGCGGCTCCTGTTTTGTCATCAATGCCATCGGGCAGTTTGACAAGCCGGTCAGCGGGCACAAGCCGCTCCTCAGCGTATGAACCGATAGCCCCGCAATAGGCGACCATATCGCCCGGCTTCACATGGCTGACGCCGTCGCCAACCGCAACAACTTCACCGGCGCCCTCCATGCCCAGCGTAAACGGCATGTTTTCCTGCGGATAGGTGCCCATTCTGAAATAGACATCGATATAATTGAGTCCAACCGCGGTTTGCCGGAGCCTCACCTGCCCTGTATCAGGATCTCCAACCTCGACCTTTTCCCATTTCATCACTTCGGGTCCACCGGTCTCATAAATTTGGATTGCGTGTGTCATTGAATGGCCTTCCTCTCTGCACTGGTTTGAGCGGAGTGTAGCAGCGTTGCTCGGTCATGACTCAAGCCTGTTATTGCTCTGAGCGAAAAACTCTTTGCCTGGCAGCGACACTGATACACATCTGAAGGTCAGATCAAGCTACTGTAAAAAGCCAAATAACAATTCGCGATTCTGTTGGAGATAATGATGAGTGGCGAACATCTCAATCTGCGCGAGGTCATAATCTTTCTCGCAGCTGCGGGGCTTGTCGTCCCACTCATGCAACGATTGAAGATCAATCCGGTGCTGGGCTTCCTGACGGTCGGCCTGGTCATCGGTCCGTTCGGTCTCGGTGGATTCACTGATTCTCTGCCCTGGCTTCGGTATGTGGTTATCGAAGATATTGAAGGTGTCAGAAAAGTTGCCGAACTTGGCATCGTGTTCTTGCTGTTCACGATCGGTCTGGAACTTTCATTTGAACGGTTATGGTCCATGCGGCGTCTGGTGTTTGGCCTGGGCTGTGCGCAAGTTGTAGTCACCGGCGCTGTTATTACCGGCTTCGCTCTGTGGTTTGGAAATACGGCAGCTCAAGCCATTGTTATCGGTTCCTGCCTCGCTTTGTCATCTACGGCCATTGTCATGCGTCTGCTGACCGATGCGCGCAGACTAGGCACGCCGGTGGGCCGTGTCAGCTTCGGCATTTTGCTGTTTCAGGACCTTGCCGTGGTGCCAATACTGTTCCTGGTTGGAATCTTTGGAACAGAATCCGAGGAACCGCTCGCACTGGCGTTCGCAATTGCATTGTTCAAAGCAGCCATCGCGATCGGTCTTATCATCTTTCTGGGGCGCACGGTCATACGTCCGCTGTTTCGTTTTGTTGGAGCAACCCGCAGCCGTGAGCTTTTCCTCGCTGCTGTTCTGCTCATTATCATTGCCACGGCGATTTTCACCGATTTGGCTGGATTATCGCTGGCACTTGGCGCCTTTCTTGCAGGTCTCCTGTTATCAGAAACCGAATACAGCCATCAGATTGAAGTCGACATAGAGCCATTCAATGGATTGCTGCTGGGGCTATTCTTCGTCTCGATAGGAATGAGTATCGATCTCACGAAAATCGCCGACCAGCCGTTGATGATTCTTATGTCTGTAGTCGGTCTTTTCCTGGTCAAAAGCGTACTCTTGTTGGGACTGACACTCCTTTTTGGACAGCCGCGGAGCATTGCAACGGAGTGCGCACTTCTGCTTGGTCAGGGCGGGGAATTCGCATTCGTTGCAATTGCGCTAGCGTTCAGTCTGGGCCTGCTGCCGCTTGCCACGTCCCAGTTCATTCTCATCGTTGTGAGCCTCACCATGCTGGCCACGCCGCCAATGGCCCAGATTGCCCGGCGAATCGGCGCAACGCTTTCAGATCGTGATCGCATTGCGGCAGGAGAAACCAATCGAAGGCCCCCGGAGGACATTTCCGATCATGTTATCGTGGCCGGTTATGGGCGCGTTGGCCAGTTGATTGGTTCACTCCTCGAAGCGAACCATATCGTACACATCGGACTTGACCTCGATGCGGAGAACGTTGCTCCATTTCAGAAACAAGGAGGATGCGTCTATTTCGGTGACGCAAGCCACGCAGAAATCCTGCGCCGTGCCGGCATCGATAACGCCACAGCGCTAGCCGTTACCATGGACAGCGCACGCTCGGCAGAACGAGTTGTCGAAACCGTACGAAAGGAATGGCCTGATTTACCCATATTGGTGCGTGCAAGAGATATCGATCACGCTGAGAGACTCATCAATGTTGGCGCAAGCGACGTCGTTCCGGAAACCGTTGAAGCTAGCCTGGAACTCGCAGAAGTGGTGCTGCGCGCCACTGGCTTTGGTGACGAAGCAGCAAGGCAAGTTATAGCTGAACGCCGGCAGATGGAAAAACAGCCACTGATCGATATTTCTGAGAAATGAACATAAAAGAGTATCAATCGAAGGCCATGTAAAAAGGTGAGCTCCAGCAGGAAATGGAGATGATTTATGACCGCACGAGATGACGAAGGTTATTTGATCGAACCGGATAGCTGGACAGAAGATATCGCCCGTCAATTGGCCGTCGAGGAAAAAATTGAACTGGGTAGCGAGCATTGGATCGTTATCAAATTCATGCGTGACTATTACGAGGAGCATATGATCACTCCCGATGTCCGGCACGTCATGAAGCATCTCAAAAAAGAATGCGGCGCTGACCGCAACCGGATGTTCCAACTCTTCCCCTATGGTTATGTGAAGCAGGCCTGCAAAATCGCCGGCATGAAACGCCCCCGCGCCTGGAGCACTGGCTAACAATCCATACTGGCTCGATTGTTCAAAAAGTTTTGTTGGAAACTGAGATTCGCAAGAAGCGGGTGGCCATGAGGTTGGTGACCTTCTAACCAGAACGCCGCAATGAAATTTCAGGACGCGGCATTATGACATTACTAGTCTGGTTCAGCCTTGTTGTGCTGTCCGTAATCTGGGGCAGCTCGTTCCTGTTCGTGGAACTTGTCGTTGAGCATTTATCACCATTTACGATTGTTTTTGCCCGCGTAGGGATCGCGGCTGTTGCACTCATAGCGTATTGCCGCATCAAGAGATTGAGAATCCCGTTCGAGGGAAAGCATATCGTGCAATATGCGGTAATGGGTTTTCTGGCTCATGCCTTTCCATTCACGCTGATCACCTGGGGCCAGACTTATATCACTGCCGGGCTCGCCTCGATCTTCAACGCTACCACACCGCTGTTCACGGTTCTGGTGGCGCATATTTACTTGAAGGATGAGCGCGCAAGCAGGATTAAATTTGTTGGTGTATTTACCGGGTTTGCCGGAGTGGCGGTGCTTCTGGGTGGCGGGATGAACGGTTTGACCTATGACACTCTTTTAGGCCAGCTAGCCGGCCTTGGCGCTGCCATCTCATATGCTTTTTCCATTGTCTATGGTCGGCGTTTTTCATCTCTGGCCCCGGCGGGCATATCAGCGGCGACCCTGACCGCGGCAACAGTCCTGATTGCGCCTTTTGCTCTTAATTATGGTTCGCCGGGATTGCAAATGCCGCCATTTGGCGCCCTTGCCTCGCTTCTCATGCTGGCGCTGCTGTGTACGGCACTTGCGTATATTATTTATTACTGGATATTGTCGAGCGCTGGCGCGACCAATCTGTCACTGGTCACTTTTCTCATCCCGGCAAGTGCAATCTTGCTCGGGGCTGTGTTCCTGAATGAAACCCTTGCGCTCAACCATGTGGCCGGTTTGGCGCTAATCTTGTGTGGTCTTGTTCTGGTGGATGGGCAAATACTTCGGTTCTTTTCACGCCGCTGGATAGGCCGCGCTTAATTGCCGGTGATCCCAAGTTTTTCCCGCAGTAGGGTGTTAACAGCCTGCGGATTGGCTTTGCCGCCGGTTTTCTGCATCACCTGGCCTACGAACCAGCCCAGGGTTTGCGGTTTGGCCATTACCTGCTCCACCTGCTTCGG
>Ga0209344_10004386_pt1 | contig 13018 bp, 10 predicted proteins | sample Cruoilmetagenom6_FD_187293 | JGI IMG/M metagenome (GOLD analysis project Ga0209344, IMG submission 187293) | Oil polluted marine microbial communities from Coal Oil Point, Santa Barbara, California, USA - Santa Barbara Oil Seep Sample 6 (SPAdes)... | ecosystem: Environmental > Aquatic > Marine...
ATGAACGAACAGAGAATGGTGGGTGATAAGAGATTTGAACTCCTGACATCTTCGATGTGAACGAAGCGCTCTACCACTGAGCTAATCACCCTTGCGGGGCGAAGTAGCCAATTGCGGCGGGGCGTGCAAGAGGGTTTGGCGCAAAAGTTGTGGTACGCTGCACAGCTCAGTTCCCCCACCCCCAAAGCAAAAACGCGCGCCCTTTCGAGCGCGCGTTTGTTCATCCAGCGAGTTACCAGCTTAATGGGTGGTAGTCGCATCCACACCGGCAGCACGGGCCTTTACCGCAGCAGCCTCGGCGGCTTCCTGGGCGGCTTCGTCCCATTCAATCGCTTTCGGCTTACTAACCAGCGCATGTTCCAAAACCTCGGACACGTGGTTCACCGGAATAATGGTCAGCCCTTCCTTAACGTTGTCCGGGATTTCCGGCAGATCCTTCTCGTTCTCCTGCGGGATCAGCACCGTGGTGATGCCACCGCGCAAGGCCGCGAGCAGTTTCTCTTTCAGACCGCCAATTGGCATCGCGTTGCCGCGCAAGGACACCTCGCCCGTCATCGCAATATCGCGGCGCACGGGAATCTGCGTCAGCACTGACACAATCGACGTCACCATCGCCAGACCAGCCGAGGGGCCGTCCTTCGGCGTGGCGCCGTCGGGGACGTGCACGTGGATGTCCAGCGTGTCGAACTTCGGCGGTTTGACCCCGATCTGTGGGCTGATGGAACGGACATATGAGCTTGCCGCGTCGATGCTTTCTTTCATCACATCGCCGAGCTTACCCGTGGTCTTCATCCGACCCTTACCCGGCAGGCGCAGGGCTTCGATCTGCAGCAGTTCGCCCCCGACAGAAGTATAGGCCAGCCCGGTTACAACGCCGATTTGGTCCTTCTCTTCGGCCAGACCAAAGCGGTGTTTCCGCACGCCAAGGAAGTCTTCGAGGTTGTCGCCAGTGACGGTGACATTCTCGGCCTCTTTCTTGATGATCTTGGTCAGCGACTTGCGCGCCACCTTGGCGATCTCACGCTCAAGGTTCCGCACGCCCGCCTCGCGGGTGTAGTAGCGGATCATGCCGGTCAGCGCGGAGTCCTCAATCTTGAACTCTTTGTCCTTCAGGCCGTGGTTCTTGACCTGTTTGGCCACCAGATGCTGCTTGGCGATCTCGCGCTTTTCGTCCTCGGTGTAGCCCGAGAGCGGAATGATCTCCATCCGGTCCAAGAGCGGCCCGGGCATGTTGTAGCTGTTCGAGGTGGTCAGGAACATCACGTTCGACAGGTCGTATTCCACCTCCAAGTAGTGGTCCACGAAGGTGCCGTTCTGTTCTGGATCGAGCACTTCGAGCATGGCCGAGGCCGGGTCGCCACGGAAGTCCTGCCCCATCTTGTCGATCTCATCGAGCAAGATAAGCGGATTCGTGGTTTTCGCCTTTTTCAGCGCCTGAATGATCTTGCCCGGCATGGAGCCGATGTAGGTCCGGCGGTGGCCGCGGATCTCGGACTCGTCACGCACGCCGCCCAGCGAGATGCGGATGAACTCGCGCCCCGTGGCCTTGGCAACCGATTTGCCCAAGGATGTCTTGCCGACGCCTGGAGGGCCGACAAGGCACATGATCGGGCCCTTCATCTTGGTCGAGCGCTGCTGCACGGCAAGATACTCAACGATCCGCTCTTTGACCTTCTCGAGGCCATAGTGATCGTCATCCAGCACCTTCTGCGCCTTCCCGAGGTCCTTTTTGACGCGCGACTTCACGCCCCATGGGATCGACAGCATCCAATCAAGGTAGTTGCGCACGACGGTCGCTTCGGCAGACATCGGGCTCATGTTCTTGAGCTTTTTAATCTCGGCGTCAGCCTTTTCGCGGGCTTCCTTGCTCAGCTTGGTCTCGGCCACGCGGGCTTCAAGCTCAGCCACTTCGTTTTTGCCGTCTTCGCCGTCGCCCAGCTCGTGCTGAATGGCCTTCATCTGCTCATTCAGATAGTACTCGCGCTGCGTGCGCTCCATCTGAGATTTGACGCGGGTTTTAATCTTTTTCTCGACCTGCAAGACGGACATTTCGCCCTGCATCAAGCCGTAGACCTTCTCAAGTCGCTCAGAAATGCTCAGCGTTTCCAGCAGGTCCTGCTTTTGCTCAACTTCGATGCCGAGGTGACCTGCCACGAGGTCCGCCAGACGTGCAGGCTCGGCGCTTTCGCCAACGGCGGCGAGCGCTTCTTCGGGGACGTTTTTCTTGACCTTGGCGTAACGCTCAAACTCATCCGCCACCGTGCGCAGCAGCGCCTGCGTGGTGGCCGCATCGCCCGGCATCTCGGTCAGATACTCGGCGCGAGCCTCAAAGAAGTTGTCGTTGTCGAGGTATTCGGTGATGCGCACACGCGCTTGGCCTTCGACCAGTACTTTGACGGTGCCGTCGGGCAGTTTCAGTAGTTGCAGCACATTGGCCAGCACGCCCGCTTTGAAGATGCCGGAGGTGTCGGGATCGTCCTCACCGGGGTCAACCTGGCTCGACAGCAGAATCTGCTTGTCGTCGGCCATGACCTCTTCCAGCGCGCGGACGGATTTATCGCGGCCCACAAAAAGCGGCACGATCATGTGGGGAAACACGACGATGTCGCGCAGCGGAAGCACCGGGTAGGATGCGTTCAGTGGCTCTAACATGCTCAATTCCTTATCTTAGCAAGACATCCCGGCCCCTGACATAGGCGGCCTTTGACATCCCCTTTTCTGGACAGGACATGTGTGCATCCCGTCCGCCTGTTTCAATCCCCATGCGGGGTTTTATCGCCCTATCATCGCTTGCCAGCGAGGGGGAGGCAAGCGCGGGATTGGCCCATTTTATGCCATTCCCCGCGCTCTTTGTTCATGTCCCGTCAATGCCGGGCTTAGGCGGCCGTCGCCTCAAGCGCCGGATAGTCGGTATAACCCGCGCGACCACCGCCATAATAGGTGTCGCTGTCACCTTCATTAAGCGGTCCGTTCATCTGCCAACGGCGCGGCAAATCGGGATTCGCGATGAAGGGGCGGCCCACGGCGATGAGATCGGCCTCACCCTTAGCCACCGCGTCAATCGCCATCTCGCGGTCATAGCCATTGTTGGCCATGTACGGCCCGTCAAAGAGCTTGCGCAGCGCTTTAATGCTTTCTCCTTCCTTCAATGCGCGGGAGCCGCCAGTGGCACCTTCGACGAGGTGCAGATAAGCGAGGTGGTAGCGGTTCAGCCCCTTTACGACGTATTCAAAGGTCTCCTGCGGGTCTGCGTCATCGATCCCATTCGCAGGAGAGAACGGCGAGAGGCGCAGCCCTACGCGGTTGCCGCCCCAGACCTCCGTCACGGCGTCCAAGACTTCGAACAGCAGACGGGCGCGGTTTTCCACGCTGCCGCCATAGGCATCGTCACGGTGGTTGCTGCCGGTCTTGAGAAATTGGTCCAGCAGATAGCCATTAGCCCCATGCACCTCCACCCCGTCGAACCCGGCTTTCTTGGCCATCTCGGCGGCGTGGGCAAAGTCGGCGACCAGTCGGGGCATCTCGTCAAGTTCCAGCGCACGTGGCTCAGAGGTGTCCTCAAAACCGTTCGTGGTGAAGGTCTTGACCCCAGCCGCAATGGCCGAAGGGGCCACAGGCAGTGCGCCGCCGGGTTGCAGCGAGGTATGGCTGATCCGGCCCACGTGCCACAGTTGCAGGACGATCTTGCCGCCCTCCTCATGCACCGCGTCCGTCACTTTGCGCCAAGCGGCGACCTGACCTTCGGTGTGAATGCCGGGGGTCTGGAAGTACCCTTTGCCCTCGGGGCTGATCTGCGTGGCCTCGGTAATGATAATCCCCGCACCAGCGCGCTGGCGGTAGTAATCGACATGCATATCAGCGACTTCGCCGGTGTCATTGTCCGCCCGGTTGCGCGTCAGAGGCGCCATGACAAGACGGTTATCGGCCTCAATCTCACCGGCGGTGAAGGGGGTGAATAGCTTCTCGGTCATATCAGGGCCTTTCCTTGCTTTGTTCTGTACAAGGTCACCTAAGACCCTGCCGCGTTGCAGCAAGGATCGTCTGACACAATTTCGCGTGAGAAGGCTGGGTTAAAGCGGGTCGATATCGCCTTGCGCACGCCCGGCGTGGAAATCCGCCTGCCACTGTGTGAAGCGTCCCGCCGCGATGGCTTCGCGCATGCCTGCCATGATGTCCTGATAATATTGCAGGTTGTGCCATGTCAGCAGCATCGACGAAATGATCTCCTGACTGCGGAAAACATGGTGCAAATAGGCGCGGGAATAGTTCTGGCAGGCCGGGCAACTGCAATTCTCATCCAGCGGGCGCGGATCGTCCATGTGGCGCGCGTTCTTGATGTTGAGCACGCCCATGCGGGTAAAGACCTGCCCCGTCCGGCCCGAGCGGGACGGCAGCACGCAGTCCATCATATCGATGCCCCGCGCCACGGCGCCGACGATGTCGTCAGGCTTACCCACGCCCATCAGATAGCGCGGCTTGTCCTCGGGCAGCATGTCGGTGGCGAAATCGAGGGTCGAGAACATCGCCTCCTGCCCCTCGCCCACAGCCAGCCCGCCGACGGCATAGCCGTCAAAACCAATTTCGCGCAGCGCCTCGGCGCTCTCTTGGCGGAAGTCCTGCTCCAACCCGCCCTGCTGGATGCCGAAAAGCATATGCCCCGGACGGTCCCCAAAGGCCTCGCGGCTGCGTTTCGCCCACCGCATCGACAGGCGCATGCTTTCGGCAATGCGGGCGCGGTCGGCGGGCAGTGCGGGGCACTCGTCGAAACACATGACGATGTCGGAGCCTAGAAGCTCCTGAATTTCCATCGAGCGTTCGGGTGTGATCTCGTGTTTGGAGCCGTCGATATGGCTTTTGAACGTCACGCCGCGCTCGGTCAGCTTGCGCAGCCCGGCAAGGCTCATCACCTGAAAACCGCCCGAGTCTGTCAGGATCGGCTTGTCCCAATTCATAAACTTGTGCAGCCCGCCAAGCTTGGCCACCCGCTCCGCCGTGGGGCGCAGCATCAGATGGTAGGTGTTGCCCAGCAGAATGTCCGCGCCCGTAGAGGCCACGCTTTCAGGCATCATCGCCTTGACCGTCGCCGCCGTGCCCACGGGCATAAAGGCGGGCGTGCGGATCTCGCCGCGGGGGGTGGTGATGACACCGCTGCGTGCCATGCCGTCCTGCGCGTGTTTGGTAAATCCGGTGCTGGTCATAGTCTGGCCCTCTCTGGCTGCGACTGGGGCGATAAACCAGTGGCGTGAAACATGCAATAAAGGTAAAATACAGGCAATTGCACAAAGTTATACTTTTCAAAGGACTATCACCTTGAACATCGAAGACATGCTGATCGGCCTGCTAGAGAACAACCTCGCATGGCTTCTGCTGGCCCTGCTGGTCGTGATCCTGATCCTGAAATCGGTCAAGATCGTCCCCCAGTCGGAGCAGCATGTGATTGAACGCTTTGGCCGCCTGCGCGCGGTGCTGGGGCCGGGGATCAATATGATCGTGCCCTTCATCGACAGCGTGGCGCATAAAATCTCGATCCTTGAGCGACAGCTGCCCACCGCCAGCCAAGACGCCATCACCCGCGACAACGTACTGGTGCAGGTCGACACCTCGGTCTTTTACCGCATCACCGAGCCGGAAAAGACCGTCTATCGCATCCGTAACGTCGACAGCGCGATCTCGACCACCGTGGCGGGCATCGTGCGTGCCGAGATCGGCAAAATGGACCTTGATGAGGTTCAAGCCAACCGCAGTCAGTTGATCACCACGATCAAGGCAAGTGTCGAGGATGCGGTGGATAGCTGGGGGATCGAAGTCACCCGCGCTGAAATCCTCGACGTGAACCTTGATGCCGCCACCCGCGCCGCAATGATGCAGCAGTTGAACGCAGAACGCGCCCGCCGGGCGCAGGTCACCGAAGCCGAGGGCAAGAAACGCGCCGTGGAACTGGCCGCCGAAGCCGAGCTTTACGCGTCAGAGCAAACCGCAAAGGCGCGGCGGATTCTGGCGGATGCCGAAGCCTATGCCACCCAAGTGGTCGCCACCGCGATCAATGAAAACGGGCTGGAGGCCGCGCAATACCAAATCGCGCTGAAACAAGTAGACGCGCTGAATACGATGGGCACGGGATCTGGCAATCAGACGATCGTCGTGCCGGCGCAAGCGTTGGAGGCCTTTGGCGATGCGTTCAAACTGCTGAAGGGCAAAGGCTGATGGCGGGTTGGTTGGAACTCTGGTGGGTCTGGCTCTGCGCCGCTCTGGCGCTCGGCGTTATTGAGTTGCTGCTGCCAGGGTCAATCTTTCTCGGCTTCGCTTTGGGGGCGCTTGCGATGGCCGTGATTGTGGCCCTATTCGCGCCGCTGAATGTGGCCAGCATGTTGGCATTGTTCGCAATTCTGTCGCTTATCGCATGGATCGGGCTGCGCCTGGCCTTTCGCCGCCAGTCGAGTGGCGCGCGGATTGTCACACGCGACATCAACGAAAACTAAGGTGGCTGACATGCAGGGCCAAGGCGCAAAGAGACGGCCAGCCTTGACCTGCGCAAACCCCCGCTACATTGCGCATCACATGTTGCGCCTGATTGCCCTCCCGCGCGTTTCAGCGTTCTCCCTCCCCCGCCTTCTGGGGGTGATAACGCTGGCCTTGTCGCTGATGATCGGGGCCGCTGCTGGGCAAGCGCAGGAAAAATGGTTTGAGACCCCCGAGCTTAACCCCGGCCTGCCCCCCCCGCCAGATGCGCTGGACCGTGGCACGCCGATGGCGGCCATCGAAACCTTTATCTATCTGACGTCTAAAGGGCACTACAGCGACGCTGCCCACGTAATGGACCTGTCGGACCTGCCCCAAGGCGCGCAGGCCGAGATGGGGGCGGAACGGGCCTTTCAGCTGTCTGTGCTGATGGAACGCAAAGTCGTCGTCCCTTGGAGCAAACTTGCAGATCGCCCTGACGGCTGGCTGTCAGGCAGTTCCGAGGACAATGACACCGGACGTGTGCGTCGGTCGGTGCTGATTGACCGGCTGGAGTTGGGCGACCATGCCGTGCCGCTGCGCCTGAACCGTGTAAAGCCAGGTAAAGACGCCGAACCTGTCTGGGTCTTTTCGCGCCAAAGCGTTGATAATATCCCCGCCCTTCACGCCAAATTTGGCCCCACTGACATAGAGACCGTTTTGCCTGAATGGATGCGTATGCGGGCGTTTTGGGGGATGTATCTGTGGGAGGTGTTGTTCCTGCCCGTGCTGCTGGTGGTGGCGCTGATTGCGGGCTGGTTCGCATTTAGCTTTATGCGGCGGCTGGGCGAGGCCGCCAACCGCCGCTGGATGCGTTTTGTGCTGCGGTCTTTCCGCTGGCCTGCGGCGATTGTGCTCTGTGCCGCGATTATCGGAACAGCCACCAGCCGGGTGCTTGTCGTGTCGGGCCTGATTGATGCGGTGCTCAGCCCGATCCTGCTCATTGCCTATGTCACTGCCGCAACGCTGGCCATCGTCTTTACCTTTGACGAGATCTTTGACCGGATTAGCCCTAACAACGCCTATGAGCTGGCCGATCCGATGAACGCGCATATGCGTTCCATTGCCACGACCATCGCCGCCGCGCGCAAGGGGGTGATTGTGATCGCCGTGATGGTGGCCTCGGGTGTGATCCTCGTCTCGATTAATGCGGATAACACACTGGGCCTGTCCATCTTAGCGTCAGCCGGTGCGTTAACGATTATCTTGGGTTTTGCAGCCCGCGAAGTGTTGGGAAATATTCTTGCTTCCATTCAAATCGCGCTGAACCGCTCGGCTCGGATTGGCGATCAGCTGATTTTTGAAGGGCACTTCTGCACTGTAGAGAAAATCCACTTCACCTTTGTTCAACTGCTCAATTGGAACGGCACGCGGCTTATTGTGCCAGTGAGTTACTTCGTGTCCGACGCCTTTGAAAACTGGTCGATCGAGGATCACGCCATGGTGCGGCCCATCATTCTAACTCTGTCTCAAACCGCCGACGTTAACGCGTTACGTCATGAATTCTTTAACCTCCTGTCAAAGGAAGACCCGGAAGATGTGAAGCCGATGGACAAGGCGAAGGTGCATGTGCTCGAACAAGACGCCTTTGGCATTAGGGTCCGTTTTGAACTGCCGACCGACAATGCAGCAACCTTTTGGGACATCGAATGCCGCGTCCGCGAAGGGTTGCTGGCGGCTGCGGCTAAGATGGAACAAGAAGAGGGCAAGCGCATGTTGCCCCCCGCCCCCGCGGATATGGGCAAACCATCGTAACCACAGCTTGTAGCGCTGCGGTGTGCACGGTAGGCAGATGAGCAATCAAAAGGAGCAGGCAATGGATAAACTGACATTCGGCTGGGAAGAATGGGTTGCCCTGCCCGATCTGGGCCTGCCTGCGATTAAGGTCAAAGTTGATACCGGCGCGCGCACATCTGCGCTGCATGCCCATGATATTGAGGTCTTTGGCCCCGCATCCAAACCCAAGGTGCGGTTCAACGTGCATCCCATCGCCGGGCGCGAAGATATCTCCATCACCTGCTCCGCCCCAATCGTTGACCGCCGCGAAGTGACCTCGTCCAACGGCGAATCCGAGCAGCGGTTCGTTATCACCACCACGCTTGAGGTCGGCGGCCAAAGCTGGCCCATTGACGTGACCCTGACCAACCGCGCGGGCATGACCAGCCGGATGTTGCTGGGCCGTCAGGCGCTGACCGAACATATCAATATCTCGGCCACTGAGCGGCGTTTACAGCCTGATCTGAACTATGACGTTTACCACACCCCCAGCCTGCGCAGCGCTGCCCCACAGCGCGCCCTGCGCATTGCGGTGCTGAGCCGCGAAGACAACTACTCGACCCGCCGTCTGGTCGAGGTCGGCGAAGCCCGCGGCCACACGGTTGAAGTCATCGACACCACGCGATGCTATATGGCGATCAACCAGCTGGCGCCTGAGGTGCATTACGACGGCAAACGCCTGCCCCGCTATGACGCCGTGATCCCGCGCATCGGCGCGTCGATCACCCCCTATGGCACCGCTGTCATCCGCCAGTTTGAGACCATCGGCACCTATTGCGTCAACGGCTCCGCCGGGATCACCGCCAGCCGTGATAAGCTGCACGCGCATCAGGTGCTGGCGTCCAAGAAGATCGGGATGCCCACCACCGCTTTTGCCGCCTCGCCCAAGGACACCAGTAACCTCATGGCGCTGGTGGGCACCGCGCCGCTGATCGTCAAACTGTTGGAATCGACCCAAGGCAAAGGCGTTGTGCTGGCCGAGACCAAGAAAGCCGCCGAAAGCGTGATCGACGCCTTCCGCGGCTTACGGGCCAACTTCCTCGTGCAAGATTTCGTCAAGGAAGCCGCAGGCGAGGACATTCGCTGTCTCGTGGTGGCAGGCAAAGTTGTGGCCGCGATGAAGCGCACTGGGGCAGAGGGTGATTTTCGGTCAAACCTGCACCGAGGGGGATCGGCCAAGATTGTGCGGATTTCTAAAGAGGAACGCGATACCGCCGTGCGTGCGGCACGGGCCTTTGGGCTTGGCATCTCGGGGGTGGATCTGCTGCGCTCTGAGTCAGGACCAAAAGTGCTGGAAGTAAATTCCTCTCCCGGTTTTGAGGGGATCGAAAAGGCCACGGGCAAAGACATCGTCGGAAAGGTCTATGACGAGATCGAAGCCCGCGTGAAGCCACAGCCAGCCCGGCGACGCAAAACGGGGTGAGACGATTTTCCGTCACACCCCATTCAAGACAGTCCTTGTATCAGCCGCAAGCAAACTGGCGGCTTCAGTTCACCATTCGGAAGTAGGAAGCGCGATAGGCGTTTTCCATCCCAGCGTTGCGACAGAACGCCATGTTCATGTTGCTCGTCCCTTCAATGCGCCCATAGGACACAAAGGAAGCGCCCCCGACCCCATCTGCGCTTGCCGCGAACTTGATATCGCCCTTTGCCAAGATTTGGCCATTGAACACGCTCAGCGCGGCAGCGGCGTCAAAACCGCCCAGCGTCATTAAGGTTGCGCCACCGCCCGGTGCACAAGCGTCGTTGCGTCCGATCTGAAGACCCTGCGGTGAATTTAAAGAAGACGCTCCAGTATCCGTCGTTGCGACCACGACATCCTCAAGGATCACCCCGTTGGAGAATTTCACCTCGCAATCGGTCACGAACACGAATTGCGAATACAGTCCTGCATCCATCGTGATTTTGCCGCCGCTACCACAATACAACCGGTTCACTGCGTTTGGTTCAAAGTGGTACGGGCTTAGGGAGTTCGTATTTCCGTTTGGAGCGCTTTCGCCTTCTGGAAGGCCCGGGTAGGCGTTTAGGTCGAGATCGTAGTAGTAGCCGGCATCGACATATGGAGGCAGGTTTTCGGCCTCTGCCGTCCAAAAGCTATCAATGATACCCGGCAGTTGGTTGAGCAACCGCAGCCGATATTTGCCAGCGCGCAACGCGGTCTGCAGGCCATCGTTCTTTTCAAAACCGGACCGGGGGATATCAATATCGTCGATGTTCGGCATCGATACGACTGTTCCCGGCTCGAAATAGTTGTTCTGGTTCATGCTGACATAGGTGTTCGAATGGATGCAAAAACCGTTGGTGAAGTTGTTGTTGGACTGAATATCCACGACGTCTTCGGCCACGAACCCTTCTGAAAAGCAGCCCGGAAAGTAGGTCGAGTAGATCGATTCAACGCCAATATCCAAGGTATCCTGACCGACCATGTTCAACAGGATCGTAGGCGAGGCATTGCTGCGCTCTTCCTTCATCATGGCGCGCACACGCACAGCGGATTTAGAATCTGCCTTTTGCACAAATGTCAGGTTTTCGTTGTCCCACTCTCCGAAATTCACATCCGTTGTCATCAGGGCCGTCGTGCCGAAATCGCGTTGGGGAAGCATATCCGATACGGTGGTCAGAGCCTTTTCCACAGCGGCGTTCGAGCTTTTCTTCTCTCGGGTATACAGTGCAGCATGAGCGGCACTGTCAGCAGCCACCTGTAGCTGGGTTCGCTCTGCCATCGCTTTGTTGTAATCGACAGCAAGCCCACCCATCACCAGCGTAATCAGAAAAAAGAAAAGCGACAGCAGGGTAATAGAACCGCTCTCGTCGTTGATCCAATTGCTTTCGGGCGTCCATTCAGTTCCGGACATTAAGTTATGCTTTGCTTTGTAAGTCATTGTCTTAGAACTCCACAATGTGCTGGGCGCTTACGCGAACCTTTGCGCTGTTGAAGGCGCTTCGGACCAGATTGAGAGGCATCAAATCACCAGCCGGGGCTTCGAGATCGGTCTGAATAAAGCCATCCGCGATCGTCGTGGTGACAGAAATATTGCCTTTGAAATGGGATATTCGCGCAAGAATGTAATTCTGCACCGCTTCGTTGTCGGCCAGACGGCCAAGCGAAAACGCGCGGTTGCCATCCTGCACGATCCGGGTGAGCTGCGCTTCGGCGAAGAACACCATCGAGACGTTCATGATAACGCCGAGGATAAGCGCGAAAATCGGGAGCCAAATCACGGTTTCGATCGTTGCAGAGCCAGAATCGTCCCTGCAGAACAATTGAGCCCAACGGCGGCGGGCAAGGCGTGTCTTTTTGGGAATGGGTAAATGCGGTCGCATCGTATCGCCTTCCAAACGGAGTTCCTGCCAAGTCTCAAGATCAATAACCGCGAATCGTGACCGGAATGCGTCCATGTCGCGGCAAATTCGCGTTGTTTGGCGTGTATTTCCTATGGTTCAGGCCAGATAGAGAGCCGCCACATTGATCCAGTCGGCAGTGGAATGAACTCTAGTGGCGGCTTTCTCTATCAGCTACATCGCCCCGCTTGGCAGAGCAGTGGCAGCGCCTTTTCCCTTTACGCGTGACATGCTTGAGCGAGCGAACCATTTTGACCCGCTCTAGTCTCAACACCGGCCAAGCCCCCACTTTACGCCCTCGCCCGCAATCCCTATATAAAAAGTCGAGAATGATGCGAGGCACAGATGACCGAACAGACCCAACCGCTCGAAGGGACGCCGTTGATTGCGCCCTCGTCCACCGATCACCCGCTTTATGAGCAGGTCGTTGAGGCCTGTCGCTCGGTCTATGACCCGGAAATTCCGGTGAATATTTATGAGCTTGGTTTGATCTATACGATCGATATCAACAGCGAGAACGAAGTCGACATCAAAATGTCGCTGACCGCGCCGGGTTGCCCTGTTGCGGGTGAGATGCCGGGCTGGGTGGCGGATGCTGTCGAACCGATCCCAGGCGTCAAACAGGTTAACGTCGCTTTGGTTTGGGAACCGCCTTGGGGCATGGACATGATGTCTGACGAGGCGCGGCTAGAGCTTGGATTTATGTGAATCCTCTGCGTTGCGCCCATGTTGCGACGCAGAAACCCTGACTGAAATCAACCATTTGTAGCACCTGAGCGCTTGGCGAAACTTCGCCGATTGCGCTAACGGTCCAGTCTTCGTTTGACTGAAATCATTCCGTCATGAAACCGTTACCCAGTGCCGTGATTAAGGCACCGGACCTCTTTTCATAGATGGATTGACTCATGCGCACACTTGTTTCCCTTTCCGTATTCGCGCTTGTGCCCGGTTTGGCACTTGCCGAAGCCCATACCGCCGCGACACCCGTCGAATACGGCCCCCGCCCGGCTTATCTGGTGGATAAGCTGCCTGATGGCGACCTTAAGGATAAGCTGGCTTCTTGCATCGGTCAGGATGCCACACGAACCGATTTTTCCATCGGTCACCGCGGCGCCCCGCTGATGTTTCCTGAGCATACCGTGCAGTCGAACGTTGCGGCCGGACGCATGGGGGCGGGTATTTTGGAATGTGACGTGACCTTTACCGCCGACCACGAATTGGCCTGCCGCCACGCGCAGAATGACCTGCACACAACGACCAATATTCTGGTTTCGGGTCTGGCCGAAAAATGCACCACCGGCTTTACGGCAGCGGCGGGTGACAGTCCTGCCAGCGCGGAATGCCGCACCTCCGATCTGACACTGGAAGAATTCCGCACCCTCACCCCGAAGATGGACAGCGC
>Ga0209344_10004387_pt1 | contig 13016 bp, 10 predicted proteins | sample Cruoilmetagenom6_FD_187293 | JGI IMG/M metagenome (GOLD analysis project Ga0209344, IMG submission 187293) | Oil polluted marine microbial communities from Coal Oil Point, Santa Barbara, California, USA - Santa Barbara Oil Seep Sample 6 (SPAdes)... | ecosystem: Environmental > Aquatic > Marine...
GCGTATATACTACCACTAGGTTTCTGCTTAAAGCACCTGTAACAAAAAAGAGAGCGGCTCCAAAAAATAATGTGGGTAGTGTTACCATCAAGAATGTCTTCAAATAAATAAAGGCATTAAACTCTAAAAGATCCTCTGGGTTCGTCCAAGGCATAAATTCGCCTAGCATCATACCGAATAATACACCAGTAAATGCAAAAAGTAAAACAGCAAACGATCCTAGAAATCGGCCTAACAAATAATCTTTTTTTTGGATAGGTGCAGAAAATACCAACGCTTCTATGTTATACTCAAAATCTCTTAACACAGAGACACCCATTATCATTGAGGCCAAAATCATAAATATACCCGTAACAACTCCCATTGTTTTTGCAATGACTAAGGGTGAGTTTTTTTTCAGGAGACCCATTTCTGAACCCTGAAAAATAAAATCTACACCTACAATAGAAAATAGAAACAGAAATAAGAAAAACACATACGTATCTGGTCGCTTAACTCGATATAGTATTTCGAACTTAAAAATAGGATACCACATAACTACTTAGATTTAGGATTAGTATTGTTGAAGATTTCTGAGAAATACACATCTTCTAATTCAGCATTAATTAGTGAAAAACCATCTCCTGGGTTTTTATCACTCACGATATGAATGGTTGGTTTTCCAAGAAATAATCGTTCGCTGATGACTTGATAATTTTCCTTATAACTGTTTAATTCTACCTTATCGATTGTTTTTTTATAGACTTTGTCTTTTAGGCCTTCAAGTATATCCAATGGATTCCCTTTTAAGCATACTTGGCCTTGATTAATAATGGCCATGTTGGTGCATAATTCTTTAACATCATCAACTATGTGTGTAGATAAAATTACAACTGTATGTTCTCCTAATTCACTTAATACATTGTAAAACCGATTGCGTTCTACAGGATCCAATCCTGCTGTTGGTTCATCTACAATAAGTAACTTTGGGTTGTTAAGTAGTGCTTGTGCAATCCCAAAACGCTGTTTCATCCCTCCAGAAAACCCTTTCAGGTTTTGTTTTCGCACATCGTATAAATTGGTTTTATGCAACAATGCTTTTACTAGTTCCTTGCGTTCCCCTTTATTCGTAATTCCTTTGAGAACCGCAAAATGGTTAAGTAATACTTCCGCAGATATTTTGGGATACAAACCAAATTGTTGAGGCAAATACCCTAGTACCTGCTGCAACTCATTTTTTTGTTTTAAGACATCGATGTCTCCAAGAACAATGGAACCAGAATCGGCTTCTTGTAGGGTTGCAATAGTTCGCATTAACGTAGACTTGCCTGCACCATTTGGGCCTAATAGACCAAACATCCCTTTTGGTATTTCTAATGAAATGTTTTGTAAAGCTTTAATCCCGTTTGAATACGTCTTTGATAGCTTGTCAATTTTAAGTTCCATACTGTTCGTTTTTTGATTGATATGGAACAAACATAAAAGCGTTTTTAGCCTTTAAAAAAGGTGAGTGACACAAATACATCTAGTAGTGACAAACACTTTTTTTTAAGCTATAAAGTCACCTCAAAACACTTTTCCAACCGTTTGTCACGTATTACATGCTGTTTGTCAACTTATTTGTAAGCCGGGTTTTATTTAACTAATATTGATATATGAAGTTTAAAATATCAGATAGAAAAAGGAAAACTATAAAGCGGTTATATAAAATAGCGCTGGTTATTATAGGCTTAGTCATCGTCATTTTTAATGACACTTTTGGCAAATTAGAAGGGTTTGTGGAATTTATTGCCTTGTACTTTATTCTGGTATTTGTAAGCATTGCATATTGGCTTTTCAAACAAATTAAATCACTTATCCGATTAAAGAACGAAAAAGCAAAAACAGAATTAATGCATTTAAAAAGTCAGGTAAATCCACATTTCTTTTTCAATATGCTCAACAACCTTTATGGTTTGGTAGATAAGGATGCTAAAAAGGCTCAAGAGCTTATTCTAAAACTTTCTGATATGATGCGCTATAGCATCTATGATGGTGAAAAGGATACTGTTTTATTATCTGAAGAAATTACCTATCTCGAAAATTATATCGAACTTCATAAAATGCGTTATCATAAAGCGATTGCTATTCAATTCAATATTGACACAAATGACACTGATTATGAAATAATGCCACTTCTGTTTATTATTCTTTTAGAAAATGCCTTTAAGCACGGTGTAGAAAATTTAAGAGAACATGCGTATGTGCATATCAATTTAGTAGCTCGTAATAATGAATTGAACTTTGAAATAGAAAATAATTTTGATGAAACACAAGATAATCCTGAAACAGGAATAGGTTTAAAAAACTTAAAACGGCGATTAGAATTGGTATATCCAAAAAATCATACCTTAACACTATCTAAAACAGATACCATCTATAACGCTACATTGAATATTAAAGGCTTATGATTACATATATCATTATAGACGACGAACCTATTGCACATGATATTATAAAAGGCTATTGTGATATGCTACCAAATTTAGAATTCAAAGCCAATTGTTATGATGCTATAGAAGCTATTGACTACTTAAGCAAAAATGATATAGATCTTATTTTTTTAGATTTGAATATGCCCAAATTAAAAGGGTTTCAGTTTTTAAAAACATTATCATCTCCTCCAAAAGTTATTGTAACAACGGCCTATAGTGAATTTGCGATTGAAGGCTACGAATTAAACGTTGTAGATTACTTATTAAAACCGTTCAGTTTTGAACGCTTTTTAAGTGCTATTAATAAAGTGACCGCTTCTGAAACTAGTATGATAAGAAAAGAAAGTAATGAGACTATAAAACCTGAAGGACAACATATTTTTTTAAAGCAGAATAATAGTCATATTCAGGTAGCTATAGATGCTATTCTGTATGTTGAAGCTTCAGGCAATTATACCAAAGTTGTTACGCGTACTACTACTATAAGCATTCGTGAAAAGATTTCGGATACTATTCAACTGCTTTCTGGAAATGATTTTATTCAAGTACATAAATCATTTGCCGTTGCAAAAAAGCACATCGTCAGGGTAGAGGGTAATAGAATTTATATTGGCGATCATGTGGTACCTATTGGCAAACTCTATAAAACAAACATTCATCAATTATTGAGGTAAACTGCTGTTATTTTAAGTATACGGATACAAACATTGTGAATATAAAATTAAAGATGATTAAAATAGGATAATATCAACAACTAGATTTTTGAAGAGTCAATTTTAACCCTGGAGACTACAAGTAGCGCCTTGTTATTTTTTGGTTGGAGGTTTTTAATAGCAATTATTGAATTTAGTTTTGGCCTTTAAAATGGTCTAACAACTTAGTTTGAAGTAAATATTCATACTTAACATTATTTAAATTTATACGCGCATTTTCTAAATTATTCTTGCTGATAATATAATCCACACTATTATTAACACCATTTGCAAACCTGACATTATTAATTCGCATAGATTCTTGATAGGCATCAATTTGTTGCTTTAATAATTCAAATCTCTCATAAGCAGCGTTCATATCTTTATAAGTTTGCTCAATGACTGTTCTTAATTGTAGTTTTGTGCGCTCTAATTCAATAGTTGCTTCTTCTTTTTTTATCTTCTCTAATGCAACATTATTTTTAGCATTAAAGCCGTTAAAAATTGGTAGATTAACCGAAATTCCAGCCGAACCATTAAGATTGTTCTCAAATTGATCTTTATAAGCAATATTTTCTGGTGTAAAGTTAGTTTGTTCGCTCATAACTTGGTAATCTTGACCTTGAACAGTTACAAAATTTTCTGTTTCAACGATACTAATTCCAGCGTCATTAAAAATTCGAGCTGCACTTGAAAAGTTAGTGTTAAGATTAGCAAATAATGAAATTTCAGGAACATATAACGATCTTGCGACTGAAACACCCTTTTCTGCTGCTTTTAGTCTATATTCACTAGCCTTAACCATTGCCATATTTTCTAAAGCCTGACCATAAATATCTTCAAAAGATTCTGAATACATACTTAAATCAAGAGACACGTCAATAGCTGCTATATCAAAGTCTGTATCAATATTAAGCAATGACATTAGGTTTAATTTTGCATCTTCAAAATTATTTTTTGTACTCACTAAATTAACTTTGTCATTTGCTTTTAACCCTTGAAAATCTCTGTAATCTGAAGGATTACCCACTTCTTCATCAAACAAAGACTTTAGTCGGTTTAACTGTTCATTTGTAGTTTCTAGCCTATTTTGAGCTAATAGATACAAATCTTTACTATTCATGACTTGCAAATAAGCAAATGTGACATTTAAAATTAAATTATACCTTGCATCTTCTTTTTCCATTTCTGAAGCTTTCATGTTTAGCTTCTGCTGTTTCCAACTATTAATAAGTTGAAAGCCTTTAAAAACAACAGCTCCTAATCTTAATCCAGCATTTGAAAATGTGAGTTCTTCATTAATGTAGCTATTGGTAAAAGGGTCGATACTTCGTCCACTAGTTTTACCAATATTATAGCTTCCATTTAGAGTTGGTAGCAACGCATTTTTGCTTTGCTTAAAATTTATATTAGAGGTTTCTACTCGCAACTCGGCAGATTTTAAATCAAGATTATTTTTTAAAGCTATATCAATACATTCCTGTAAATTATAGGTTGGAATAGTAGATTGACCAAATAAGTAAAACGTTTGAGCTGTAATTAATATAAATAGATAAATTTTTCGCATCTGTTTTTGTTTACTTATTCAGTACGTAAGCTTTTGGTTGGGTTAGCAATAGCCGCTTTGATTGATTGAAAACTAACTGTTATTAAAGTAATAACTAAGGCTCCTAAACCAGCAGCTAAAAATATCCACCATGAAATATCTGTTCTATATGCAAATTTTTGAATCCATTGCGACATCATATAAAAGGCAATAGGTGTGGCAATAAGGAATGCTATAATTACAAGCTTTACAAAGTCTTTTGACAACAATATCCAAAGGTTACAAACACTTGCACCTAACACTTTACGTACTCCAATTTCTTTTGTGCGCTGTTCAGCAACAAAGGATGCCAATCCAAATAATCCTAAGCAACTAATAAGAATTGCTAAAATTGTAAACACCCTTGCTAAACTTGCTACGCGTTCTTCTGAAGCAAATTTTTGAGCATATTGTTCATCTATAAAATCATATCTGAACGGAAGATTAGGAAAATGAGTTTTAAACGTCCTTTCAATACTATTTAAATTATCTGACACACTTTTATTAGGATTTAACCGAAGATTGTAATAATTCGCATTGCCCTCTTTGTCAAACACATATAAACCCTCCTTAACAGGTTCATAAGGGGACTGCGTAATAACATCTTCTACAACTCCAATAATTTGCATTGGGGGATCTGGATTTTCCAAATTTTCATCTCTAATAAACTTACCAATAGGATTGGTAATTCCCATATATTCTATTGCTGTTTTATTCACAAGCACAGCATTAGAATCTGTTGCAAATTCTCTGGAGAAATCACGTCCTTCAATAATTTTCATCCCCAAAGATTTTACATATTCAGCTGAAACTTCAGTCCAAGAAAAATTTTCCTGAAAGCCTTCTGGTTTTCCATCCCAAGTATAGCCTCCACGATTGGACCAAATAGCTGTTGTTGGACTGCTTGAAGTTGACATTTCAACAACTCCACCAGAAGCTAGAAATTGATTACGCATAAAATCTTGTTTTCCAATAAATTCTTCGCTCATTACTGGAATTTGTATCAATCCTCCTTTATCATATCCTATAGGTCTATTTTTGCTATATTCAATTTGAGACATCACAATTAAAGTTCCAATTATTAATACTATTGAGACTGCAAACTGAGTCACGACAAGTACTTTTCTTGGTAGAGCAGCATAACGTCCAGTTCTAAAGGTACCTTTTAGCACTTTTATAGGTTTAAATGAAGATAAATAAAGTGCAGGGTAACTTCCTGAAATTAAAGCTGTAAATAAAATAAACAAAAGCGAAAAAGCCCAAAATTGTATATTACTCCACGGAAATACAATTTGTTTACTTGCCAAATAATTAAACCCATTTAATGATAATAATACTATTATAATGGATAAAACATAAGCAAAAAGTACAACTAATAATGATTCACTCAAAAATTGGTTGATTAGTTGTTTTCGGTTAGAACCAATTGCTTTTCTAATACCAACTTCAATGGCACGTTTTTCTGATCGTGCTGTGCTTAGGTTCATGAAATTGATGCAAGCCAAAAACAAAATAAAAGCGCCTATTATGGTAAATAACCAGACATTTTCTATTCGACCACCTGATTGCACTCCATTTTCAAAATTTGATCTCAGATGCCAATCTTTCATTGGCAATAAAAATATTTGAGGGTTAAATTCTGCTTCGCTTGGATTAGCTTTTATCTTTGAATCTAAAACCTTGCTCGTAACACCTTCCATTGTGGTATTATCAGCAATTTGCACAAACATCTGAAAGGAGTTATTTCCCCAACTATCAACGGCATCTTCAATCCACGATTGTCTTGTAATGTAATGCTTCCAAGGCATTATAAATTCCAGCAAATCAAAATCTGTATTGGTAGGTAAATCTTCAAAAACACTAGTAACCATCATGTCACTTTTGTTGTTAATCTTAACCACTTTCCCAATAGCATTTTCATTACCAAATAGGGCTTTTGCTGTTGATTCAGACAGCATAATACTGTTTTTCTCTTTTAAGCCATTAGCTTCTCCTTTGACTATTTTGGGTGTAAAAATGTCTAAGGCTTCTTCTTGCATGAAATTGCCATTTTTAGAGATGGTATTGTCTCCATATTGTAAATACATTGAAGTATTCCATGAAGACATAGAAATTTTCTTAAAATTATCGCCATACTCTTTTCTAAGCAAGAACTCCAAAGGCCTAGGAATAGCTTGACCAGTTCCTACTTGGCCGTTAGCTGTTTGGCTTTGATAAATCTGAGCAATTTGGTCATGATTCTCAAAGAACTTATTGAAGTTCAACTCATCAACGACCCATAATGTAATCATAATTGTAACTGACATGCCAAGAGCTAGTCCAAAAATATTAATGAAAGAGTAAACCTTATTTTTTTTAAGATTTCTCCACGCTATTTTAAAATAATTCTTAATCATATTTGTTGCTTTTTGATTGATTGATTTTTATTTAAACAAGTACATTTTCAGTCACTTTTTGGCCATCAAGCATTCTGATTATACGATGACTATATTTAGCATCATGTTCACTATGTGTAACCATAACTATGGTTGTTCCCACTTCATTAAGTTCAGTAAGCAAGTCCATAACTTCATTACCGTTATTACTATCTAAGTTCCCTGTTGGTTCATCAGCTAAGATTAATTTAGGATTATTAACCACAGCTCTAGCAACTGCAACACGTTGTTGTTGACCACCTGACAACTGTTGTGGAAAGTGTTTACAGCGATGCATAATTTGCATCTTTTCTAATACTTCTTTTACACGTTTTTTACGCTCATCTGCTTTTACTCCAGTATATATAAGAGGAAGTTCTACATTTTCGTAAACAGTAAGCTCATCAATTAAATTAAAGCTTTGGAACACAAAACCAATAGTATGTTTTCTTAAATCAGCACGTTTACGCTCGTTAAATCCAGCAACTTCAATACCATTAAATTCGAAACTTCCACCGTCTGGATCGTCCAATAATCCAAGAATATTTAGTAAGGTAGATTTCCCACAACCTGATGGTCCCATAATCGCTACAAATTCGCCATCATTTACATTAAATGATAATTTGTTTAAGGCAATTGTACGCACTTCGTCTGTGCTGTAAAATTTTTCAAGATCTTTAATTTTTATCATGTGTTCTATTTGTTTTATGCTTGTTTCTATTTTTAATATTTCAATACTAGTTCTTCGACATCACCATAATTATCGTAACTTGATGTGACGACTTTATCTCCGGACTCTAGACCACTTACTACTTCGTAATACTCTGTATTTTGACTACCCAATGAGATATCTACTTTGTAAGCCGTTGCTCCATCTTCACTTACTTTAAAAATCCAATTGCCTCCTGTTTTTTGAAAAAAACCTCCTTTGGAAATTAAAAGTGCTTGCTTCTCTTCACTTAAAGCAACACGAATTTGTAGAGTTTGTCCACGTCTAATGCCTTCTGGAACTTCATTTTCAAATTCCATATCAACTTGAAAACGACCATTAGTAACTTGTGTATATACTTTTTTAATGACTAAAAAATATTGATTATTATTAAAAGTGAAGGAACCTCTTTGCCCATTATAAATACGACTTATATAATGCTCATCAATATCAACACGAACTTTGAATCCGCTTAAAACATCAATTTGCCCGAGTCTTTCTCCTTTGTTTTTGGACTGTCCAATTTCAGCATCAAGCGATGTTAATTGACCATCTACTGGAGCTTTAACTACAAGGTCAGCAACTTTTCTGCGCATCAATTCCAATGCATTTTGCGTACGCTGATACGAATTTTGTACTTGACTCTGTTCCTGTTTTGTAGCTACAGAGTCTTGTTGCAAAATTTGGTTGGCTAGTTGCATTCGTTCCTTTTGGTAGTTATAATCGTTTTCAGATTTAATAAGTTCTTGACGACCTATCGCTTCTTTTTCATAAAGTCTTTTGTTAAGCTCATAGATTCGTTTGGCTTCTATAAGACTACTTTCTACATCTGTATATTGATTTAGTTTATTAATGGTATTTTGTCTTGCTGCATTTTGTGAAATTTGCATTTGAGTTAATAAATTATATACCGAAGTTTCTTGGTTTACTAAACTCAATTCAAGATCTGTATTAGTAAGCCTTAAAATAGGTTCACCTTTTTTCATAATAGCGCCATCTTCAACATATTTTTCTTCAACTCTACCGCCTTCAACTGCATCTAAATAAATAGTCGTTATTGGTAACACAACTCCATTAACTGGAATATTCTCCTGAAAAACGCCTATGCGTGCTTCATTAATACTTAAGCGTTCCTTTTCTACATCGAGTTTGGAATTACCAGATGAAAATACAAATACGTAAAGAATGAGTGCTACTATTAATACTCCTAAAGCAATCATTAATAATTTTGATTTAGTAAACTTCTTTTTTTCAATAGGTACATCCATGAATAATATATTTTTTTAATACTATATATAATTACTGTGCCAATATTGTATCGCATTGTCTTACAGGATGTTGGCTTTAATATTGATTTTAAAAGTGTTCGGTTTTGATACATAATCTGTACGATATCAATACAGTTTCATCTATTTAAAAATAACTTTATGATAAATATTCAAAATGGACTTTGAAATTATTAAATTTGGGTAATGCTTTTAAAAGACGCCAGCATATTGATTATTGACGATGACGAAGATGTACTTACAGCCTTACGTCTATTATTAAAATCAATAGTAAGCTCAGTTACTATTAATAAAAATCCTAATGCAATTAATGATCTTTTACGCCAACAGAACTTTGATGTGTTAATTCTCGATATGAATTTTAATGGTTTGGTTAATACTGGGAATGAAGGTATTTTTTGGTTGAAAAGAATTAAAGAAATAGACCCTACAATAGATGTCATCTTAATGACTGCCTACGGCGATATAGATTTGGCTATAAAATCATTAAAGGAAGGCGCTTCAGATTTTCTTGTAAAACCTTGGCAAAATGAGAAAATGATTGAGTCTATTAAGTCAGTTATTTCAAAGAAAAAGACCGGTAAACCTCAAAATTTTGAGTCTAAAGAAGGTTTAGTGATTGTTGGTTTGAGTGATGTGATGAGGGATGTTTTTACAAAAATGAGCAAAGTAGCACCAACTGATGCCAATATTTTAATACTTGGAGAAAATGGTACGGGTAAAGATTTAATTGCTCAAGGAATTCATGAACATTCTAACAGAAAGAATAAACCTTTTATTAAGGTAGATTTAGGCTCACTTACATCTGCACTTTTTGAAAGTGAATTATTTGGTTATAAAAAAGGTGCATTTACGGGGGCTGATGAAGATCGTATTGGTAGGTTTGAAGCGGCTAATGGTGGCACTTTATTTTTAGATGAAATAGGTAATATTACACTAAGTCAACAGGTTCGATTATTGAGTGTATTGCAAAACCGGCAAGTAATTCCAATAGGCTCAAATAAAGCAATTGATTTAGATATACGGCTCATTTGCGCAACCAACCTCAGCATTGAAAATTTGGCAGATGAGCATAAATTTAGAAAAGATCTCATATACCGAATAAATACAGTTGACATTATTGTTCCTCCTTTACGAGATAGAGGTACAGATATCACATTAATAAGTCATTATTTTATTGATCTTTATGCCGAAAAATACTTTAAAGATCCATTTAAACTGACCCCAGAATTTATTAAGAAATTAAAGAGTCATCCATTTCCTGGGAACGTACGCGAACTACAATATGCACTAGAGCGTTCAGTGATTATGGCCGAAAGCAATATACTTGATGCTAACGACTTAGTGTTTTCTGCAATTGAAAGATCCTCAACACCAACAACCAAAAATATTGTAAATCTTGAAACTCTTGAAAAAAGAACCATTTTAAGTGTTATTGAAAAAAATAATGGTAATATTTCAAAATCTGCAAAAGAATTAGGCATAACCCGTACCGCTTTGTATCGCAGACTTCACAAATATGATATATAAGTCCTATTTAATCTTTCTAATAATTCGGATTCTATTTTTATTAGGAGGTGTTAGCTTGATAGCGTATGGTTACTTTAACGAAAAAAATTACGCATTAATAGGTGGTATATTTCTAACCTTAATTAGTATCTATAATTTATACAATTTTGTAGCAAAACGATTTGTTGAGATTGATGATTTTTTTGAATCTGTTAAGTACAGAGATTTTTCTCGATGGTTTAGTGAAGAGCATGGGTCAAAGGATATACAAAAACTGCATAAAGGATTTAACTTAGTCAATAAAACTTTTAAATCTATAAATAGTGAGCGCCAAGCACAATTTTTGTACCTGCAAAAAATACTAGAAATGGTTGATGTTGGTATCATTGCTTATAATTTAGAAAATGGAGATGTGCTTTGGGTTAATGATTATCTTCTAAATATTTTAGATTTACCTTCTTTTAAAAATATACGATTTGTAGAAAAAAGACGTTCTAAATTATTTGAAGAAATCTTTGAAACTTACCATTCTCATAGAAAATCAATAAATCTTGAAATGCGTAATGAGGCTTTAAAAGTACTTATTTCAGACACCATTTTTCAGGTAGAAGAAAATGCTTTCAAACTTATTGTAATGCAAAATATTGAAGACACATTAAATAAGAATGAATCTGAAGCTTGGAAAAAGTTATTAAGTGTAATGACACATGAAATAATGAATAGTATTGCTCCAATTTCATCATTATCTGAAACATTACAGTCTCAAATTGAGTTTAAAATCAATAATCCTGACACATATGCTTTAGAGCTTGATGATATGAATGCAGGAATAACGAGTATTAAAAAGCGAAGCGAGGGCTTGATGAAATTTGCTAAAACCTATCGCACTTTAAACAAAGTAACTCAAGTAAATAAATCAAAAATATTGGTTGATGAGTTATTTAAGAATATTCGAAATCTTTTAGAGCCTTCCTTAAACAAGAAAAATATTCGTCTAGAATTTAACAACTCAAACTCAAAACTAGAATTAGATATTGATACTCATTTAATTGAGCAAGTACTTATAAACTTACTTATAAATGCTAGTGATGCCTGTGAAAATGTGGAAAATTCAAAAATAGTAGTTTTAGCAGAAAAGTTTAGAGAAGGAGTTCAAATAAAGATTATTGATAATGGAAAAGGAATACCTCCTGAAGTTTTAGAAACTATTTTTGTACCCTTTTTTAGTACTAAAAAAACAGGTAGTGGAATTGGTTTGAGCTTATCAAAGCAAATTATGATGCTTCACAATGGCCGTTTGCAGGTACAAAGTGAAGAAGGGAAAGGTACTATAATGAGTTTAATTTTTTGATTTCTAAAACACTATACTATCAATGTATTAAGAAAAATAGTTCTTTTAAGTTTTGGCGTGATCAATTGAATTTGAACAAATTTTAGTACCATTTGTTGCTAACGTGTTTATGTATGATTCCGTTGCGATAAAATCCGCGAGGATTTTCGTAAGTAGGCTTGAACTAACAATAAATTATATAAGGTATTATCCACTGGCTTTGTTCTGTTAATGTTTAATTAGTTTTTGCGATTCTCTAAATTTTCAATAATTTTTAAAGCCACTGTTTTTGAGGATAAATAATTTTGTCCTGTAATTAAATTGCCATCTACCTCAACGTGTACAGTATTTCTTGGCGAATATTTAAAAACACCACCATGTTTTTCAATAGTTTTTGTGATATAAAAAGGAAATTGTTGTAAGTATTCAGCACCTTCCCTTTCAAATGCATCTGGATATCCATTTACAGTTTTACCCGCAACTAGAAACTTTCCATCTTTTGTTTTTAGATGAACTATGCCAGCTGTTCCGTGACAAACAGAAGAGATAATTCCATTTTGTTCTTCATAAATTGTCATTACTATATTTTGAATCGCTTTATTTGTAGGTACTCCAAACATAGCACTTCCTCCACCAATATAATGTACAGCTTTATATTGTTTCGGGTTAATTTGGTTTGGATTTTTTTAGTGAAAACAGATACACTAAATTGAAAATTCGCTGAAATTTTGAAGGTAGGCGAGTACTAGCCATGTGCTATACACACTGTATGCGGTTTTTACGATTCCTTTTGAGTTTCTAATCCTGTTATTTTCAACCTTTTTAAAATTATCCAGAGCGGAAGAATTAATTAAACTCCGTATGGCTCTAGTTAAAAATTGGTAAAGAGACACTACTGTTTCCTGTAAAAGTTATCTCTAATGGAATTTCAGCATCTTTAATACTTTCTTTATTAACATCCTTTCCAGTACCATAATTAATTTGAGCATTATTGTTTTTATTGACATTAACCACCACTACAATGCGACTCCCTTTTTC
>Ga0209344_10004388_pt1 | contig 13016 bp, 9 predicted proteins | sample Cruoilmetagenom6_FD_187293 | JGI IMG/M metagenome (GOLD analysis project Ga0209344, IMG submission 187293) | Oil polluted marine microbial communities from Coal Oil Point, Santa Barbara, California, USA - Santa Barbara Oil Seep Sample 6 (SPAdes)... | ecosystem: Environmental > Aquatic > Marine >...
GGGCCTTCAATGCCTGCAGCATCGGTAAGCGTCTGGCCCAGCATCTGGTAGCCGCCGCAAAGGCCCAGCACATGACCGCCGCGCCGGATGTGGGCGGCGAGATCAATGTCCCAGCCCTCGGCGCGAAAGGCCTGCAGATCGGCGATGGTGGATTTGGAGCCGACCAGCAGCACCAGATCAGCCTCGGCGGGCAGGGGACTGCCGGGGGAGATCATGCGCAGGTCGACGCCGGGCTCGGCAGCGAGCGGGTCAAGATCGTCAAAGTTGGCGATGCGCGGCAGGCGCGGCACGGCGATGACGCAGCCGGTGCCGCCAGAGCGGGCGCGGGCGGGCAGGTCCATCACGTCTTCGGCGGGCAAGCGGTGGGCGGCGTCGAACCACGGAATCACGCCAAGGCAGGGCCAGCCGGTGCGGGCGGCGATGTCGTCTCTCCCAGCGTCAAAAAGGCTGCGGTCGCCCCTGAATTTATTGACGGCGAAACCGCGGATGAGGGCGTTGTCCTCGGGGTCCAAAACCGCCTGTGTGCCAACGATTTGAGCGATCACGCCGCCTCGGTCGATGTCGCCCATCAGGATGACTGGCACGCCAGCGGCACGGGCAAAGCCCATATTGGCGATGTCACCCGCCCGCAGGTTGGTTTCCGCCGGAGAGCCTGCGCCTTCGATTACGATGAGGTCACAGTCCTCAGCAAGACGGTGAAAGGATTGCAGCACCGCAGGCATGAGGCTGGCTTTCTTGCGGCCAAAGTCCTGCGCTTCTTGTTGGCCGACAACATGCCCCTGCACCACGACCTGTGCGCCGGTGTTACTTTGCGGCTTCAGCAGCACCGGGTTCATGTCGGTATGGGGCGGCACGCCAGCCGCGCGGGCTTGCAGCGCCTGCGCCCGGCCAATCTCGCCACCGTCTTCGGTCACCGCGGCGTTGTTGGACATGTTCTGAGGTTTGAAGGGGCGCACGCTGAGGCCCCGGCGGGCACAGGCGCGGATCAAACCGGCGACAATCATCGACTTGCCGACATTGCTGCCGGTGCCTTGGATCATAATGGCTTTGGTCATGCACGGTCCGCCTCTAGTTCAGCGCAAACTGGCGCAAATCACGGGCAGGGGGAAGGGCGACACGGCCCTTTGTCGCCACTCACAAGACAAAAAAAAACGCAGCCCGAAGGCTGCGTCAATTGCTCCGCTATGCGGATATGGATCAGGCGGCTTCGGCCTGGAGCGCGGCATTGCGGCGCTCGGATTCTTCACGCGACAGGGCGACGGAGGTCCGCACACCTTTGCCGACAAATTCCATCAGACCTTCGACGACCCGCTCGTTGGGGTCGATCCCGGCGCAGCTCAGCACTTCGCGGCCATCGCGCGAGCGGGCCCAGCGGGCGATCTGCTCTGGGCCGTTGCCATATTTCTTGTCGTCGGCAATAGCGTCATCCAAAGCAGCGAGAACCACAGCAGCAAAGAGCTTGCGTGCGCGGTTGCCTTGCTCATTGTTGAAAGCGGTGCCATCAACGAAATCTTTCATCTCGTCGTCCTTTCGATTATTCTTGCTCTTGTCATTCGGGCTTGAGGCTCCTTATGACGGATATCGCGCGATTCGGATACCACTATTTAGCATACCACCCATGCAAAATGCGCATATCTAGTTGTCGCAGCGACGTCCGGATATCGCCTGCTTGCAGGGGACCATGCCTCCCGATATAGAGCCGGACATCTTATCATCAACCTTATGTCGTGGTTTTGTCACATGCCCAAGATTAACGGAAACGAGATCCGCCCCGGAAACGTCCTTGAACACAACGGTGGCCTCTGGGCGGCGGTGAAGGTCGATCACGTAAAGCCCGGCAAGGGCGGTGCCTTTGCCCAAGTCGAGATGCGCAACCTGCGCAATGGCTCCAAATTGAACGAACGCTTCCGCTCTGCGGACAAGGTCGAGCGGGTGCGTCTGGAGCAAAAAGACCAGCAATTTCTGTATGAAGACGACGGTATGCTGGTTGTGATGGACACCGAGACCTATGAGCAGGTGCAGCTTGACGCCGAGCTTCTGGGCGACACGCGTCCCTTCTTGCAAGACGGCATGATGATCGTTGTGGAGTACCACGAGGCCGAGGCGCTGAACGCCCGTTTGCCGCAGAAAGTGGTCTGCAATATTGCCGAGACAGAGCCGGTTGTAAAAGGCCAGACGGCGGCAAATTCTTTTAAGCCTGCCATCTTGGAAAACGGTGTAAAGATCTCCGTCCCCCCCTTCGTTGGGCAGGACGAAGCGATCGTGGTGAACACCGAAACCATGGAATATGTCGAACGCGCCTGACGCGACGTCATTCTGCGATGCGTGGATCAGCCCCGGTTTTGCCGGGGCTTTTTCGTGTTGGGGGGCTTAGTCGCTAGGGCCGGGCCAAGTTACCTCAGCCTCATCCGCTTGCATTGGTCCTTTGGCGCGGTCAAAGCGCAGGTGCGCCAGCGCTTGGCTGCCCGACTGGGTGAAGAGCGTGCCCGCCGGTTTGCCCTCCGCCATGATCGCCGTGCCCGGGGCCGCAGCGCCAGAGATCTCGACCCGCGTCAGCCCTTTGCGCAACTCGGTCTTGTGTTTCATCCGCGCCGTGACCTCTTGACCGACATAGCAGCCTTTGCGGAAGTCGAGGCCATTGATCCGGTCCAGACCTGCTTCGAGGATGAAGGTATCCGGCGTCAGCTCAACGCCAGTCTCAGGGATCAGGTGTTTCACCCGCAGCGCGTCCCAATCCACATCATCGCCGGTTTGTGCCGTCTCGCGGTAGGCGCGCCAGCCCATCGCGGCGTGCCGGGGGTCGGCCACAGCATCCTCTGGCGCTTCACCAAGACCGCGGTGGAGGTGCAGGTCCGTCTGCTCAATCGTCACCTTGGCCCGCAGCTTATACATCGACAGCCGCTGGGTCAGCATGTCGCCCAAGCTCTCGTCCACGTCCAGCAGCACGGCCTCGCCCTCCGCGATGAGAAAGAAATCCGCCATATATTTACCCTGCGGCGTCAGCAGGGCGGCATAGACCGGGCCTTGGTCCAGTTTGTTCACGTCATTGGTCACGATTCCTTGCAGGAAGTCGCGGGTGTCGGGGCCTGTCAGGCGCAGAATGCGGCGCTTGGTCATGCGGGTATCCTTTGATTGCTGGCCATGACATATAACCTGCCGAAGCCATCCAAAAGGGGCAACCATGCGCGCGCCGATCTCTGTTGTCATTCCCACGCTTGAGGCGGCCGACGCGCTGCCCGCCTGTCTGGCCGCATTGGTCGAAGGCCTGCAAGCCGGGCTGATCCGCGAAGTCATTATCAGCGACGGCGGCTCTCAGGACGGCACCCAAGCGCTGGCCGAAGGCTGGGGCGCAGAGGTCATCACAGGCACCGCCTCGCGCGGCGGACAGTTGAGGCGCGGCTGTGCCAAGGCGCAAGGCAATTGGCTGCTGGTCCTCCATGCGGACACGGTGATTGGCCCCGGTTGGACTAACACAGCCCAAGATCACATGGCGCAGCACAGCACGGCGGCGGGCTGGTTCCACCTGCGCTTCGATCAAGCCGGCATAGCGGCCCGCATCGTCGCATGCTGGGCCAATCTACGCAGCCGCTTTGGCCTGCCATATGGCGATCAGGGGCTCTTGCTCCCCCGAAAGCTGTACGAATCCGTCAGCGGCTACCCAGATCAGCCGTTAATGGAGGATGTAGCCCTAGCCCGCGCGCTCCGAGGGCAACTGCGCCCCCTCGATGCTGTCGCAATCACCAGTGCCGATAAATACCGCCGACAAGGCTGGCTGCGCCGCGGGTCTCGCAATCTCTGGACCCTGATCCGCTACCTACGCGGCACCAGCCCCGAGATCCTGGCCAAAGCCTACCGACGCCCCTGATCCCAACTCTTTTTGGCCAAAAATACTTGGAGGGGGTCCGGGGGAGGAAATCCCCCGGGGGCCAGCCGCAAAACGCCCGGTTACCCAAAAAGCGCCGAACCAATCCGTTGCAGCAAATTGGGCTGCATCCGCTTTTCATGATGCGCCCGCGCATTCCGCGCACTCACCCCACGCGCATCCGTGACCGTTTTCCCATCGCGGAATTGCAGGCGGTACAGGTCCGCATAGATGCCGCCACGCGCCATCAACTCGTCATGGGTGCCTTCGTCCGTCACCTGACCCCGGTCCATCACGACGATCTTATCCGCGCTGCGAATGGTGGAAAGCCGGTGCGCGATGACAATTGTCGTCCGGCCCTTGGCAAGCCGGTCCAACGCATCCTGCACGACCTGTTCCGATTGCGCATCAAGCGCACTGGTCGCTTCGTCCAACAGCAAAATGGGCGTGTCCCGCAAGAGAGCGCGAGCGATGACCACACGCTGACGCTGCCCGCCGGAAAGGGCTGAACCACGCGGCCCGACGCGGGTGTCGAGCCCCTGTTCCAACTGCGGCAGGAAGTCTGCCACATGGGCGTCTTTCAACACCTGCTCGAGGTCTTTGTCCGTGAGGTCCGTACGCCCCAACACGATGTTTTCGCGCAGGGTTTCGTCAAACAGAAGTGCCTCCTGCGTCACGACGGAGAACATGCCGCGCAGATCATCCAGCGCCATGGCATTCGTATCGGTGCCGCCGATTTGCACCTGCCCGGATTGCGGATCAATCAGCCGTGTAAGCAGGTTAAAGATCGTCGATTTGCCCGCGCCCGAGGCTCCGACCAGCGCCGTGGTCTCGCCCGCCTTGGCGGTCAGGTTCAGCGCATCGAGCACTTTGGTATCGCCATAAGACAGCGACACATCCTTCAACATCACGTCAGGCGGCCCGTCGGGGGCGGCCACCGGCTTGGCCGGGCTGCGCAGGCGCAGGGGCGCGTCGAGCAGTTCTTTGATCCGCTCCAGCGCCGCCGCCGCCATTTGCCACAGCCCGCTGATCGCGCCCAAACGGCGTAGGGGGGAGAACATAAAGCCAAGCGCGGTGAAGAAGGTCATGAACTCACCGATGGTCTTGTTGCCCGCGATAATCTCCGAGCCGCCATAGACGATCACGGCCATGAACCCGATGCCCGACATGATGTCGATCATCGCCGGGATCGCTGAGTTGCCAAAGGCGGCGCGGACTTCGGTGCGGATAAAGGTGCGGGTGAGATCGCGGTATTGACGGGCCTGATAGGCCTCCAGCGCGTTCAGCTTGATCTGCACGATGCCGTGAAAGACTTCATCCAGCCGGGTCGAGAGGCTCGCCCCCAGATCACGCGCCTCGCGCGAACGGGCGCGGACAAAGCGTTGGGCAATTGCGGCGGGTAGGATCATCAGCGGCACACCGATCATCGCCAAGAGCGCCCAGATCGGATCAATCGCGATGGCCACGCCCATGAGGATCACAAGCCCGACCAAATCACGCCCCGCGCCGGTGATCACCGCACGCCAGACATCGCTGACCGCGTTCACATCCGATTGCACGCGCTGCACCAGAAATCCGGGCGGGTGGCTTTGGTGAAAGGCCCCATCTTGCCGCATCATGCGGTCCAGCAGATCGATCCGCATATCGGCAGCGGTGCGCTGCGCCACGCGGGTCAGCAGCACCTTTTGCACCACCGTCGCGAGCGCCCGCAGGGCAAAGATACCCACCAGCACCAGCCCAACCCAGACCAAGGCACCCCGGTCGCCACCGACAAAGACCCGGTCAAACATCGGCTCCATCAGCTTGGCCAAGACGCCAAGGGTGGACCCTTCGATAATCATAAAGAACACCGCGACCAACATGATCTTGGTGTGCTTTTTCAGGTAGTCCCGCCAGAGCCAGCGCATCAGATGCGCGGAGGTGTAGCTTTCATCATTCATCCCGCCGTGGTCCTTTTGGGCAATCGGGTCAGGTGTATTGAAGCATGGCTCGCAGGGCAAGCGCAGCACAGTCTGCGCGCGGGGTGGGGGTGGCGAAACGGGCATAGGTGCAACAGGCGCGCGCGAGGGGGCGGCAGGGCGGCATTCAGAACATCAAAGCGCGTGACAACCCGGAGTTGACCGCAATTGCGCGCGCGGTAAGGTGAGCCAGACCGCAGACTGGTCGCGCAACGCAAGACGGCAACCAACACCATGACAACGCAAGCTAAACCGGCTCCGGGCCGTTCCTATCTCGCCATTCCCGGCCCATCGGTTATCCCCGAAGCGGTGCTAAGCGCGATGCACCGTCCCGCACCCAATATCTACGAAGGTGAACTCGTGGATATGATGCCGGGGCTGGTCGCGGACCTCAAACGTGTGGCCCGCACCAAACACCATGTGGCGATGTATATCAGCAACGGCCACGGCGCTTGGGAAGCGGCGCTGAGCAATGTGCTCGCCCCAGGCGACCGGGTGTTGGTGCTGGCCACGGGTCGCTTTGGCCACGGGTGGGGTGAAATGGCGACGGGGCTGGGGGCCGAGGTGGAGGTGCTGGACTTTGGCCGTTCCGGGTCGATCGACCTGGATCAGGTGAACGCCCGTTTGCAGGCAGACAACGCGCATCAGCTCAAAGCGATCATGGCGGTGCATGTGGATACGTCCTCCTCCGTGCGCAATGACATCGCGGCATTGCGCGATCTGTTGAAGGCGCAGGATCACCCGGCGCTTTTGATGGCCGATTGCATTGCCTCGCTCGGGTGCGAGCGGTTCGAGATGGATGACTGGGGTGTCGACGTCATGGTGACCGGCTCGCAAAAAGGGCTGATGGTGCCGCCGGGCATGGCCTTCGTCTTTTTCAACGACCGAGCCGAGGAGGTGCGCGAGCGCTTGCCGCGCGTCAGCCGCTATTGGGACTGGCGTAACCGCGCCCATGCGACAGAGTTCTATCAATATCACGGCGGCACCGCCCCGACGCACCACCTGTATGGCCTGCGCACTGCGCTGGACATGATCCATGAAGAGGGGATCGAGCAGGTTTGGCGTCGGCACGCGACATTGGCGCGGGCGGTCTGGGCCGCCTGCGAAGCGTGGGAGGCCGAAGGGTCTCTGCGATTGAACATCGAAGATCGGGATTTGCGCAGCCATGCCGTCACAGCGCTGCGTCTGCAATCGCCCCATGCGACGGAGTTGCGCAATTGGGTGCAGGAAAACCTCGGGCTGACGCTGGGCATCGGCCTTGGCATGGCCGCACCGGGAGAGCCTGCGTGGCACGGGTTTTTCCGCCTCGGTCACATGGGCCACGTCAACGGCCATATGATCATGGGGATGCTCGGCGGGATCGAAGCCGGGCTTTCTGCGCTCAAGATCGACCACGGCCCCGGCGCGCTTGAGGCCGCGGCGCGTGTGATCGGCGGCGAGGGCTAGGCGCCCCGCGCTTCGGTCAAGGCATCGGGCAGGCCGGCAGCGAAGAGGTTAAGGTCTTCAGGTCTGCCGCAGCTTACCCGGATGCAGCGGTTTTGCGGCGCGGCGAAGGGCATACGGACAAAGATGCCCCGCGCCACGAGTGCGTCGAGCACCGCTTTGGCAAAGGTGCCGTCTTGGCCGCAGTCTATGGCGACAAAATTCGCGGCGGAGGGCAGGGCGGTCAGACCGTTTTCCGCGGCGATCTGCGTGATGCGGTCGCGGGCGTCCGCGATCTTGGTCTGAACCTGTTTGAGGTAGTCTTGGTCCCGCACCGCCGCCAAAGCGCCCGCCTGCGCTGCGCGGTTCAGGCCAAAGTGATTGCGCACTTTGTGGAAGGCCGTGATTAACTCAGGCGCCGCAATCGCATAGCCGATCCGTGCGCCCGCCAGCCCGTAGGCTTTGGAGAAGGTCCGCATACGGATCACACGAGGATCATCGGCGGAAAGCGCAGGCGCGGTGCCTTCGGGGGCGCATTCAATATAGGCTTCGTCGAGCAGCAGAAGGCTGTTCTTTGGCAGATCAATTAATGCACGTTCCAGCGTCGCGCCGTCGTGCCAGGTGCCCATCGGGTTATCTGGGTTGGCAAGGTAGACAATTTTTGCATCCACCTCGGCCGCTTTGGCGAACAGGGCCGAGGGGTCTTCGTGGTCATCACGGTAGGGCACTTTGTGCAGCACCCCGCCAAAGCCTGTGACGTGGTAGTTGAACGTCGGGTAAGCGCCCTCGGAGGTCACCACCGCATCGCCTGCGCCCACGAGCAGCCGGACGAGATAGCCCAGCAGCCCGTCGATGCCTTCGCCGACGATGATGTTTTCGGGGGCGATGTCGTGCAGGCCAGCAAGGGCGGTACGCAATTCGATGCTCTCGGAATCGCCGTATTTCCAGTGCTCGGTCTCGGCCATCGCCGTAATGGCGCGGGGGGAGGGGCCAAAGATGTTTTCATTGGCCCCCAGCCGCGCTTTGAAGGCGCGGCCAAGGCTGCGCTCCTGTGCTTCGGGCCCGACGAAGGGGACATTGGCGGGCAGGCTTTGGGCGAGCGGGGTCAGGCGTGCATGTGTCATGCCGCAGGTTTAGGGGCCGTGTCGTGGCAGAGCAAGGGCTGCCTGCTGCCGCGACGTTTTGCTGGCGCGGCGCGGCGATCTGCGGTGAACTGCGCCAAACAGTCAGGAGAAATGCCATGTCCCGCGTCGAAGTTCGGATCGAAGACCATATCGCCCATGTGACCCTCACCCGCGCCGACAAGATGAACGCGGTGGATGATGAAATGATCGAGGCGATCATCGCGGCGGGGCAGGAGGTCGCGGCCTCGGATGCGCGGGTGGTTGTGCTCTCGGGCGAGGGCAAAGGGTTCTGCGCGGGCATCGATATTGGCGGGCTGTCGGGGATGCTGGGGCAGGACGTCGAGGCACTGATCATGCCGCGGACCCATGGGGAGGGGACGACGAACAAGTGGCAAGAGGTGTCGATGGTTTGGCACCGGTTGGACATCCCGGTGATCGCGGCCCTGCATGGGGTGGTTTACGGGGCTGGGATGCAACTGGCGCTTGGGGCGGATATTCGGATTGCAGCACCTGACACCAGGCTGGCGGTGATGGAGATGAAGTGGGGCATCGTGCCGGATATGGGCGGCATGGTGCTGCTACCGCGTCTGGTGCGCTCGGATGTGCTGCGGCGGTTGACCTATACGGCGGCGCCGGTCGATGCGGCTCAGGCGGAACGCTGGGGGCTGGTGACTGAGGTTGCTGATGATCCGCAGACGGCGGCTTTGGAGCTTGCGCAGGTGATTGCGGGCAAGGGGCCGAATGCGGTGAAGGCGGCGAAACGGTTGATTGGCTATGCGGAGACGGGAGTATCCGCAGAGGATGTCCTGCTGGCTGAATCGCGCGAGCAGGCGGCGCTGTTGGGGCGGCCCGAGCAGATGGAGGTGATCGCGGCGGAGTTTGGCAAGCGGCCTGCGGTGTTTAAGTAGGCTGGATGGCGCGGGGTTTGCACCAAGCGAGATCGCCCGGAATCAAGGCCGAAAGGCCGCCGGGCAGCGCCAGACCGCCCGGACGGGCTGGCGCTTCTGCTATTGGAGTGCTGTCCTGCGAACCGTTCATATGCGCAGCAGAGATAAACTGCCGAACTGAGATTGGTCGAGCGCCACCCCGCGGTCTGGCACCGCCCGGCTTGCGCATCGGTTGCCATCCGCACAACAGCCCGGAATCGAGGCCGAAAGGCCGCCGGTCAGCGCCAGACCGGCCCAGCGGGCTGGCGCTGACCGGCTTGCGCTATGCGTTAGGCGTGGCCGCTAAGCCGCCACGCCCAATCCCTCACCCCAGTTCAGCCAACCGATCCAAAGCAGCCTGCAACTGGTCCGCCTCTTCCTGACGCGCATCCAGATTGGCCTGCGCTTCGGCCACAACCTCTTCCGGCGCGGAGGCGGCGAATTTGGGGTTGTTCAACCGACCCTTCAATCCACCAATCTCCTTGCCCAGCTTATCGAGCGACTTTTGCAACCGCGCCTTCTCAGCATCGATGTCGATCAATCCGGCCAGCGGCAGACCAAAGCTCGCCCCCGGCGCGGCGATGGACACCGTTCCTTTAGGGAAGCTCTCGGTCCGCTCAAGGCTCTCAACCCGTGCGAGACGCTTGATCATCACCTCATTGCGATCCCACGCACCCTGCGCGGCGTCGTCCATCTCGGTCACCAACATCGGCACCTTCATGCCCGCAGGCACATGCATCTGCTGACGCGCGGAACGGATGCTTTCGATCAAGCCGATCACCCAGTTCAACTCCCGGTCGGCTTCGGCATCCAGCAGATCGGCCGTCGTATAAGTCGGCCAATCGGTCAGGGCGAGCAACTGGTCGCGCTTGGTCGTGGTCTGCCACAACTCCTCGGTGATGAAGGGCATGATCGGATGCAGCAGCACCAAGCACTGCTCCAGCACCCAAGCCATGGTCGCGCGGGTCTCGGCGGCCTCGGGCGCGTCGTCCTGCAAAAGCGGCTTGGACAGTTCCACATACCAGTCGCAGACCTTGCCCCAGACAAAGGCATAAAGCGCATTGGCCGCGTCGTTGAAGCGGAAGTTGCCGAGGGCGGCGTCCACTTCCTCGCGGATGCGGGCGGTCTCGCCGACGATCCATTTGTTCAGCGTGGCTTCGGGCTTGGGCATCGCGGCGGGCATGCTGTCGAAGACGTTGTTCATCTCGGCAAAGCGGTGGGCGTTCCACAGCTTGGTGCCGAAGTTGCGATAGCCCGCAATGCGTTGCGTGCTGAGTTTCAGGTCGCGGCCCATGGCGGCCATCGAGGTCAGGGTAAAGCGCACGGCGTCGGCGCCAAAATCGTCGATCAACTCCAGCGGGTCGAGCACATTGCCCAAGGACTTCGACATCTTCTTGCCCTTCTCGTCGCGCACCAGCGCGTGGACATAAACGGTGTCGAAGGGCTTTTGATCGACCACGGCATATTGCATCATCATCATCCGGGCGACCCAGAAGAAGATGATGTCGAAACCGGTGACCAGCACGGAGGTGGGGAAGTATTTCTCAAGCTCCGCCGTCTGCTCGGGCCAGCCGAGCGTGCCGATCGGCCAAAGGCCCGAGGAGAACCATGTGTCGAGCACATCGGGGTCGCGGTAGAGTGTAACACTCGTTACTTGGCCACCACCATCTTCCCGCGCGGCGCGAATACCGTAGTCTTGGTATTGGCGACTACCATCCCATTCACGCTCGAATGACACCTCTACTTTCGGGCCATAATATGCGCGGGCCTGTTCCAGTACTTCCCTTTCAGAAGCGGCGCAGAAAGCCTTAAAACCGTTTCCTTGAGTGTCAGGCTCGTCAATATAGCCGCCTGCAGGAATGTCAGGCCCGTACCACACCGGGATCTGGTGCCCCCACCACAGCTGGCGCGAGATGCACCACGGCTCGATGTTCTCCAACCAGTGGAAATAGACCTTGCGGTCCTGCTCGGGCAGGATCGTGACTTCGCCCGAGCGCACGGCATCGATGGCAGGCTGCACGATCTTGTCGGTGGCGACGAACCACTGATCGGTCAGCATCGGTTCGATCACCACTTTGGAGCGGTCGCCGAAGGGCTGCATGATCTTTTTCGCCTCGACCAGCGGCACGAGGTTCTCTTCCTCGGTGCGCATCTCGCCGCCCTCTGCGGGCTCGACGGGGGCTTTCTTGGCGGCGCGGCCAAGGCGCGGGTCGGTGGCTTCGGTCATCACGGCGAGACCTTCGGCGGTCACATCCTCGACCACGCGCTTGCGGGCCTCGAAACGGTCGAGGCCGCGGTAGGCGTCGGGCACGAGGTTGATCTCGGTCGCGTCTTCAGGGGCGGGCTCGGAGCCCTCGGCGATGGCTTGTGCGCGGGCGGCGGCCTCATTGTAGGGCAACCCGTCAGCGCGCATCTGGCCTTGGGTGTCCATCAGCGCGTAGAGCGGGATGCCGTTGCGCTTGGCGACGCCGTAGTCGTTGAAGTCATGCGCGCCAGTGATCTTGACCGCGCCAGAGCCAAAATTCTTGTCGGGGTATTCATCGGTGATGATCGGAATGAGGCGGCGCTGCTCTTTCGGGCCAACGGGAATTTCGCAAAGTTTTCCAACGATTGAAGCGTAACGCTCATCCGATGGATGAACTGCCACCGCGCCGTCACCAAGCATTGTTTCGGGGCGTGTGGTGGCGATGGAGATATAGTCGCGGGTCTCTTCGAAGAGCGTGTTTCCGTCTTCGTCCTTCTCGACATAAGTATAGGTCGCACCGCCCGCGAGGGGGTACTTGAAATGCCACATGTGGCCGTCGACTTCGGTGCTTTCGACCTCAAGGTCGGAGATCGCGGTCTCGAAATGCGGGTCCCAATTGACCAGTCGTTTGCCGCGGTAGATCAGGCCTTTGTTGTACATGTCCACGAAGACCTTGATGACGGCATCGTGGAAATTGCCCTCTTCACCCGCAGGCGCACCCGGCGCGCCGGACATGGTGAAAGCGTTGCGCGACCAGTCGCAGGAGGCGCCCAGACGGCGCAGCTGGTCGATGATCGTGCCGCCGGATTTCTGCTTTTGCTCCCAGACCTTGGCGGTAAAGGCTTCGCGGCCCAACTCCCGGCGGCCGGGCTGGCCCGTGGCTGCCAATTCACGCTCCACCACCATCTGCGTGGCGATGCCCGCGTGGTCTTGGCCGGGCTGCCAGAGGGTGTCGAAACCCTGCATCCGGTGCCAGCGAACGAGGATGTCCTGCAACGTGTTGTTAAAGGCGTGGCCCATGTGTAGCGAGCCGGTGACATTCGGCGGCGGGATCATCACCGAGAAATGCTCATCCCGTTGTGCGTTTGCGCCGGCCTTGAACGCGCCTTTGGTTTCCCAATCGGCGTAGATGCGGCTTTCGGCCTCTGCGGCGTTGAAGGTCTTTTCGAGTGCCATGGTCAATGATCCCTTTTGTTGCGCCCCGTTTAGCGTCACGGGGCGGCGAGGGAAAGACCTATGGCAAAGCGGATTTGGGACGGGCGGGGGCTTAGCCGCGTCGGTCGAACTTGGTGCTGAGGTGGATCAGGCTTTCGCTGCCCTTGACGCCGCGTGTCTCGCCGATGCGGTCAAGGGTTTCGTCCAGCTCATGCGTGGTCTGCGCGGCGATCTGTACCAGCAGGTCAAAGCGGCCCGAGGTGGTGTGCACGACCTGCACGCCGGGCAAGCTGCGCAGACGGGCAAGGACGGCAGGGCCAGCAC
>Ga0209344_10004389_pt1 | contig 13014 bp, 16 predicted proteins | sample Cruoilmetagenom6_FD_187293 | JGI IMG/M metagenome (GOLD analysis project Ga0209344, IMG submission 187293) | Oil polluted marine microbial communities from Coal Oil Point, Santa Barbara, California, USA - Santa Barbara Oil Seep Sample 6 (SPAdes)... | ecosystem: Environmental > Aquatic > Marine...
GTAACAATGTATAAAAATAATTGCTCGATTTTGGGCTTAACCAAAGGCAGTTGCAAGTTTACTGCGTCTGATTTTCCTGCGGAAAATCCTCGCAGATAAACCCGCAACTATTCTTATACTAACCGTTGTAAGTCATTAAAACCAACCATAATATGAAACTAAAAATTATAATTCTGATTCAACTGATTTCAATATCAGTATTTAGTCAATCACACACAATTGATTTGTCTAAAACAATTAACGAAACTCAAAAAAGGACTGTTATTAATAATAAGACTTTTGAAATATCAATAGATAATAAAATACCATTAAAGGAATACAATATCAACATAACCAAAAAAGCAATTCCAATAGAAGAGTTAATTATTCCTTCCGAAGCTAAAGAAATTGAAACGACTGGAGGAGGAATGCAAATGTGTGCAGATTTTATTACAGAGGTTTATGAAATTTATGAACTTGATAAAGAAGAAGAGTTATCCTCAAAATTAAAAGATATTAGAAAAAAAATTAAGGAAATAGAAAAAGTCCTTGTCGAAAGAGATACAACAGATGAAGGATGTTTGAAAAGTCATATTAAAGACGCAAAATCAATAATTGAATTAACAAAAAATAAAATTTGGGAAGGTAGTCTTAATCGTGGTGAACAATTAGAAGTTGTAATAACTCGAACTAATGAAGATGGTAAAACTTTGAAATGGACTCAAATTTATTCAACGGAGTCAAGAGGTCAATGGCAAGTTTCTTATGGATTTTCATTCATAACACAAGGATTCAACAAAGAAAATATCTTTTATGCTAAAGAAATGGATTCAGTTTATGCCATTACTAAAACTAATAATCGAAAATCAATGAATTTTGCGCCATCAATATTTTTCACTTGGATGCCAACTAAATCTATAAATAAACCTTGGAATATTGGACTATCTGGAGGTCTTGGTTTTGATTTTGAAAGCCCTACAGTATTTTTAAGCCCAACAATTTCTTATAATCAAAATTTAAGAATACATATTGGATTAGTCGCACACAAGCAAAGTGTCTTATTAGGACAATATGAAGAAGGACAAATAATAACTGAAAATCTGAACAAAGACCAACTTCACGAAGAATTATATAAACTAAATCCTTTTATATCGATTTCTTTTAGATTTAATCAAAATCCATTTAACCAAAGTGATAAATAACGCCTTACAACAATGGCTATAAGTAATTGCTTGTTCTCGCCTACTTCTGAAAATCTTTGCGGATTTTCAGTTTGGTGTGTACTTACAAGGTTAAGTGCCAGCCCACGCAACTACTCATAGCCGAGACGTTACCACACATTTAAAAAAAAATATGAGAAACTTAATAATTTTAGGATTTGTATTAATATTTTTCACTTCTTGTCGAAATGACGAAAAGCCAAAAGTTACTTATCCGGAAAATGGAAAAATTGAAAACCAGGAATTAAAAAAAGATTCTACCTTAATTGAAATAGCTGATTTACCAATTCATATTGATAGTACTAAATATTTGATTCACCCAATTGGCGAATATGAAATATATGGCTCTCGCAGTAGCTACTTTAGTTCCTCAAGCTATGGTTCTGGAAGTTTTAGTGTTTCCGGATTTAGCAGATATGAAATATCAGGCAATCTTTACAATTTAAGATTTGAGGACATAGAATCTGAAAAGACAAGTTTGTTAACTGATAAAAATATTCGAATTAAATCTGTCCAATTTCTTCACGAAATATTCGAAAAAACCAATGAGCAATTTTTGGTTTATAGGGTTCTGGATAAAGATTCTAATAGAGATAAAAAGCTTAATGATTTTGATATTTCAACACTTTATATCAGCAATATTGATGGAACTAAATTCACTAAATTAACGGCTGAATTTCACGAATTAATCGATTGGAATGCTGTGCCCATTAAAAACAGATTGTATTTCAGAAGTATTGAAGATTCTAATAGAAATGGAGATTTTGACAAAGAAGACAAAATATCATATCAATTTATAGACTTGTCGGATAAAGAATGGACAGTAAAACAATATAAACCGATATAAAAACGTGTGGTAACACCGTGTAAAGATAATTGCTCGGTTCTAGCCCACGTGGAAAATCCTGCGGATTTTACACTGGTTCGTTCCTTTTTTGCTAAATTAGTTGCTTGCACGCGCAACTATCCTTACACATCAACGTTAGCCTTCATTATGAAAAAATCGTTACTGTTATTGATATTTGTGCTGATAATAACGAATTTATCTGCTCAGGATACTTTGGTGTTTTCTCAAGAGAATTCTGCAATGTTCAGTAACAAATATATGTTATATCCCAAATCAAATACATTTGAGCATAAATATATGACTGACGATTTACAAATTTGGTATGGAAAAGGAACATATGAAATTAGGAAAAGAAAAATCATTTTAAGCTTTGGGGACTCTGAAAAAGACATCAAAAAAACGAACCAAATCACTAAAATATACGACAATCAAAATATTACTGATAGCTTAACAATTGTAATTTATGACGAGAAGTATGGTCAAAGTATAGCTTTCATTAAAAAAAATGGTAAAACAATTTATTCAGATTTCGACGGAATAATCAAAATTTCAAAAGATGATTTTAGAAACGAAGAAAATCCAATAATAGAAGCATTTATTCAAGGCTCTGATGTGAATATTGAACTAACCTCAATTGCGCAATTAAAAACTATAAAAATTTCTGCTTACGATATTTACAGATACTATCATTTCGAATCAAATTTTGAAAGAATTTTAAAATATAAAAATAACCAACTCGAATCAAACGATTATTATAATACAACAAATAATAGGAAAGTAAAATTTGAACTGGAAAAATAACGAAGGCTAACACTGTGTATAAACCATTGCTGAGTCCGTGTTCATCCGGAAAATTCCTGCGGAATTTTCACATAGATTTGTACTTGGAATGGTTCGGGTAATCACACGCAACGGTCCATACACAACAACGTTGGCAATAATTATGAAAAACACGATTCTGATTTTAATTCTGATTTTTACCATTGGACTGAATGCCCAAGATTTGACAAAATCGGAATTTAAAAAAACGGAATGGTTTGCTAATAATGAAAACCGGAATTTTTATGAATCCGAAACTATTAAACTTATTCGAATTCAAAAATTCAAGTTCGACAAAGAAAAACTGAATGAGGTTTATATCAAAATTGAACGAAATGAAAACAAAAATATAACGGAATTGAATTTCAAAAGAAGTGGAAAACTTATTGTTGAGGATTTGAATATTGAGAATTGGGACGTGACTAAACTTGTCGGAAAGTGGAAATGGAAATTTGACTCGAAAAGACAAATACTGAAACTATTTTTTAATCGAAAATTACATTCAGCCTTTCGAATTGAATCGAAAAATATAGAAAAATCAATGTGGAATGAATCGGAACTGGAATTATTAGTTCTGAATTTAATTCGACTGAGAAAATAACTATTGCCAACACCGTATAAAAATAATTGCGGTTTAGTGCTTAATCAAAAGGTCGTTGCGTGTTTGTAACGTCTGATTTTCCTTCGGAAAATCCTCGCATACAAACCCGCAACTATTCTTATACATAAACGTTGGCAATAATTATGAAAAAAACGATTCTGATTTTAATTCTAACTTTTACAATTGGACTAAAAGCCCAAGAATTAACAAAATCTGATTTCAAAAAAACCGAATGGTTTGCTAATAATGAAAATCGTAATTTTTATGAATCCGATTCTGTTAATCTTATTCGAATTATGAGATTTAAGTTTGACAATGAAAAATTGAATGATGTTTATATCAAAATTAACCGAAATCAAAACAGAGATATAACGGAACTGAATTTTAAGAGAAGTGGAAAACTAATTGTGGAGGATCTTAATGTTGAAAATTGGAGTGTGTCCAAACTTGTTGGAAATTGGAAATGGAAATTCGACTCGAAAAAACAAATACTAAATTTATTTTTTAATCGAAAGTTACACTCATCATTTGGAATTGACTCTAAAAAGAAAGAGAAAACGATTTGGAATGATTCGGAATTTGAATTATTAGTTCTGAATTTAATTCGACTGAAAAAATAACTATTGCCAACAACGGCTATAGTTCATTGCGGCGGAATTTTCTGCCGAAAATTCTCGCCGTTTTGCTATCTTTCGGCTACAGCGAAAAAGTCCTTCGGACATTTTCCGCAACAAACCATAGCCAAACCGTTACCAGCAATTATGACAGAACCACAAGATTTTGAAAGACCATTTTTTGAAGATGTTGAAATTCTTTTTTCTGAATTTGTAGAATTCTACGGAGGAAATGTTATCGACAAACTTGATGGTAATTTAGTAGATAGGTTAAATGCTGATTTTCTTTTTGAAAAGCATAATACAATAGCGGAATTAAAAACATTTAAAAAAGATGTATTCTCGGAGGTAGATGATTTTCCTCGATTTGAAAATTTAATGACAAAATGGGTTTCTAAAAAAATGATTACTCATAAAGAATTTAGAGATTTTACCTTTAAGAGAAAGCAATTACCGAAAAAATGTATTGATGATTTAATTAGTGTTGCTTCCAAAACGATAGAGCGAGCAATTCAAAAAGGTAACAAACAAATTCAAGAAAGTAAAAAAACATTTGATAAACCGAATGCGGACGGAATTTTATTTCTAATAAATGACGGAAATTATTTTTTTACTACAGAAGGTTTCTTAAGCATCATAAGTAGTTTAATTGGTAGAAAATTTAAAGATTCATCTTTTAATGTAGTAATTTATATTACAGTAAATCAGGTTACCAGAAAACCCGGAAGTGATTTAGATTATAATGTTTGGATACCTATCTATACTAAAGTTGATGAAAATGGAGAAACGATTGTAACTGATGAATTTCATAAATTTATAAATGATTTAGGTGAAAAATTTCAGGTTAATTTCTTGACGCACAAAACTGGACATAAACCCATCGAACATAATAAAATAGAAAATTTATTAGATGCAGTTGATGAATTGAAAAATCATAAATTTATTCCTAAAGATATAATTTATAAGAAATAACTGCTGGTAACAATGTGTATAAACAATGGCTTGTCCTCGCCTATGTGGAAAATCCTGTGGATTTTCCACAGGTAAGTACCTGTTTGCGGTTGTCCGAGACAAACCACGCCACTGCTCATATACGAAACGTTCTACGCAATTTAAAAAAAAACATCGTGATTAACATTCCAATTTCTAAAACCGACCCTTTTACCAAAGAATACGAATTGGAATGGAAATCAGTTGGTGGGAATGAATTTTATGAAAAGGTTTTAAATGGTTCGATAAATATGGTTTCGAGCATTCCTGACATAAACCGACTTTTTCTTACAGTAAATCATTTAGAAGGAAAAGACTATCTGATTTTGAGACATCCAAGTAAAGATTATATGCTGGACGTTGGAGATAAATTCTATTTACTATTTGATGATAACGAAGTACTCGAATTTGAAATTGAGAAAAAATCCTTCCATCTTTACAATAGCAATAGCGATACATACAAACAAGTTTATGAAAATCGGATTTTGCTTTTTAAAGAAGACTTGGAAATCTTATCACAAAATTTAATTAAGGACTGGCGGATTTTGACTTCTGGCAATAGAAAGATCCAAGGAATGCGCCATTTTGGAACAAATCATAATTATCAAAACGAACAAGACCTAAAATTAGTTTTAAAAAATTTATTTTGTGATTATATTCAAACCTTGAATGGAGTTGAAAATTACGAGCCAATTTCAAAACTGGAATATCGAGAAGTGTTTAGCTCGGAAGAGAGTTGTCATCTCTATCTAATGAAAGATTTTGCCAACGGATTTTATAAGATTGGGATTTCAAATAATCCTTCGTACCGAGAAAAAACATTACAAAGTGAAAAGCCAACTATCGAACTGATGACATCGAAACAATTTTCAAATCGAAAAGTAGCTGTGGCGTTTGAAAGTTCATTACACAAAACCTACGAAAACAAAAGATTACGTGGCGAATGGTTTGAATTAACAGAAAAGGAAGTTCGGGAAATTCAAGAAATATTACGCTGAAAAACTGCGTAGAACAATGTATAACCGCAATTACGGTGGATTCGACTGCATCCGAATCCACGCGTAATTGCTAAATTCCGTGCTTAACCGAAAAACCTCGTATATTTATCCGTAACTGCGGTTATACTAAACGTTAGCAAACATATGACCAATTAATGAAAATTTTCAAAGTATTAATAATTCTACTTTTAACTTTCAGCTGTTCTCAAAATCACACGGACAAACGAATTTCAGAATTTGAAAAGATATTAGGAAATGAACAAACAAAATCTGTGAATTCACTCGTTTCGGATTTTGAAGTGAACTTAAACAAAATCTATCCGAATTTGCCAATCGAAAAAGCTTACCGAAAATATTTGGATGAAATGATTTCAGATTCGACTACGAATTGGGATAAATTTAAATTTCAGTCTGACCAAACAAATTCGGAATTTCATAAAAGCGGATTATGGGACGAAATTTACACAAAAGACTCTGTTTACGGATTACAGATAAATCAAGCTGGCAAATATATGCACGCTCTTAATGCAGTACAAAATTCGGATTCATTAATCAATAAATATTGGGATAAACGACAAGTTGCGGGAATGATGAAAAAGGAATTTGTGGTTCGTGGAATTTTAAGCTCAAATCCTGACTTTAATGACTATTTTCATAAACGGATTGTAGTACTGGAATTTAGTTACTGATGTAAAAATACGTTTGCTAACAACGGCTATAGTTCATTGCGGCGGAATTTTCTGCCGAAAATTCCCGCAGCTTTACTATCTTTCGGCTACAGCGGAAAAGTCCTTCGGACATTTTCCGCAACAAACCATAGCCAAAACGTTACCCAACATTTGATGATCGAATTTCAACCACCAATTTCAGAAAGAGAAACAGAAGAATTGATTGAAATTGCTCATTCTTCAACTGACCATTGGCAAAAGGAAGCAATTAATCAAGCTAAAGATGAGCTAGTAAAACGTAATATTACTCAAGCTCAGCAAAATGAAGTAATTGAAAAATGGAAAAAAGAGGAAAAAGATTATTTTGAAAAAGAAATTGAAAGATTAGAAAAAAACAAAACGGAAAGTTACAAGCCGTGGGAAATGATTCTAATTTTCCTATTCGGACCATTAAAATTCTTTCGTTGGTACGATGACGTTTTTACCTTGAGAAAAGAAAATTATTTTTTAAAGTTTAGACAACGGATTATTATTTTAAGTTTAGGTTTTATTGCCTGGTTCACTTTTATTTATGCATCGTATCATAAGTATGAACAAAACCGCCTTGAAGAGATTGAAAAAGTTGATATATCGGACTGGAAAAAGAAACACGGATATGAATAAAAACGTTGGGTAACAATGTATAAAAACAATGCTCAAACAAGTCTTTAATCGAAAGTCTGTGCTTGCTTGCAACGCCTGATTGTCCTGCGGACAATCATCGCCGGCAATCGCCGCACTGTTTTTATACTTGACGTTGCCAGTAATGCGGAAAAACCACAGATAAATAAAAATGAATATTGGAATTGTATTAAGATATTACAAAAAAAGTAAGTTCGGATTTATTAAAACATTTGATAAATCAATATTCTTCCATTTCAACGAAAGGAAAACATATATTGACCGAACAGATATTGTGATTTTCGATTTGGAAAACTCTGATAAAGGACTTGTGGCTAAAAATGTTAGAAATATAGAAAGCATTGATGGTCTTCCCGAAAAACTTTACAACGATACAACAAACGAAAAACTAAAATGGCTTATAGTTGAGAAATACCCTGAATTTTATCAAAAAGAAAAAGATTTATATTTAAAAGCTATAAACTTTGAGGAAAAAACAAAAGATGAATATCGTAACAAATTTGACAATTTCAATAATTACATAAATCAGTTTGCTTCAGCGGATTTTTGGAAAAACTATAACATTGATGTTAGTGCAAAATTTGGTTCACTTGGAGGGAGAGATTGGACAGAAGCTTGGTGGAATTATGGACTTGAATCTGAATATGAAATTAAAAGGTTAGACCAAAATACAACAGTTGAAGATAATTACATTAAAAGCCTCATATACTATTGGAAATTCATAGTCAAAGTAGAATTTTATGCAGCAAAAAGGGAGAATGTTAGGAAACGTAAAGAACTAAAATTTACAGCCAAACATTTGAAAGAAATTAAAAATGAAATCAAAACTAATTTTGATAAAGAATATTCAAAAGAAGAACACATAAAGTCTTTAAATTTCTATTATCCAAAAATGGAAATTTTTGAGAAAAAGTATAAAGAGGATTTTGACAAAATAGTCTATAACCATTTTAATAAGTTTGTATTAAATAACTTAAAAGACAACGAAGCTATTTTTCCAACAAGAAGAGAAATCGACGAAGATTTTGAATGGGAAAATTTATAAAAACAAAAGCACTACTGGCAACACCGTGTATAAGTTATGGCTAGGTCAGTGCTTCTCCGGAAAATCCTCGCGGATTTTCCTGCGGAGTTTTGTACTTTTAATGGTTCGTGACGAGACACGCCACAACTCATACACAAACACGTTGGCAACAAGCTGAAAAATGAGCACGATAATAAAGAAACTTGACTTTAGCGGAGAAAAAAATAGTTGGTTTGACTTTTGGCACATTCATATTGATTGGGATGGAGACGGAAACAAAAACTGGAATTTGAGAGAAACATTCCTTAACAAACTGCTGGCTGAATTTGAGAACGTAAAATCTGAACTCAAAAATTATCCAAATGAATATCAAACTTGGATTTTGATTGACGAAAATGATAGTGGAGAAGACGGAATTTATATACATACGAAAAATCCAAACGCTGAAAATTTTCCCTTAAAAGTTCAAGCTAATAAAAACATCAAATGCTTAAATCAAAAGCTATCTGATTTTATGAAAAGAACGGATTTAGAAATAATCGGATTTAAACACGAAAAAGGAAATTATTTCTATCTGACTGACAAAAAATACGGAATAAGTTTAGTGGAATGAAAAGCCAGTTGCCAACAATGTATAACCGCAATTACGGCGGATTCGACTGCGTCCGAATCCACGCGTAATTGTGCTTATCCGAAAAACATTAAATTTAATCCCGTAACTGCGGTTATACTAAACGTTGTAAAAAATGCCGCTGACAAACAGAACGTGGGAAAAATTAAAACTGACTCAAACAATTACGGACTTCGAATATGCCATTCTTGGAAAGAAAGATAAATTGAGTTTAAAAATAAGAATTGCAACGGATCACTCACTCAAAGCTGAGAAAATAAAAACGGTTAAAATATCATTTTTATAAGGTGAGATAAATCCAGTTTAAAACTAAACTTTAACGGACTTTCTCACTCGCACGGACAAAAATAACAAAACGCAAAAATGCCCTTTTTGAGAGGTAAGAAAATATAAAATTTAAAAGCGAGACGCAGCGGATTGCAAAGCGAAACGGCTTACTCGGGCGGGCGGCACTATTTTACAACAACGGTTAACACAAATGCGGCAGACCAGTCAAAAATGGCATTTTTGAGTACCTTTAAAAATAGAAATTAAAAGATAAATTCCGGTTCCCAAGTCCGCACTTGCGTTAACCGGGACGTTGTAGTGCATTTAAAAAAACCTTTCTGAATGGATTTAAAACCAGGAAAATTGATTCTCTTCTTCGGACTTTTTTGTTTTGCAATTTCCGTGGTTTTAGTCTATGTTTTGTTTTTTGTACTTGAGGAATATCAAAATGGTGGACTGTTGAGTGTCCTTTTAATGTTTGTTGGATTTTTCTCAATCGGATCTTATCTAACCTTACATTATTACAGATATAGAATTATAATCGGAGATAAATCAATGATTATTAAAAACGAAATTGGGACAAAAAAAGAAATTTATTGGACTGACATTGACAAAGTGGATTATAATAAAACTTTTAATATGATTGTTGTTTTGAGCAATAAAAAGAAAAAATGGATTAGTCCGATTTATGGACAAATAGTTGATTTTATTGAACCAAAAAAATATTCCGAAAACCTTAAACAACTAATAAAATAAAAAACGCACTACAACAACGGCTATAGTTCATTGCGGCGGAATTTTCTGCCGAAAATTCTCGCCGTTTTGCTATCTTTCGGCTACAGCGGAAAAGTCCTTCGGACATTTTCCGCAACAAACCATAGCCAAAACGTTGTGGGCAATTTTAAAAATGAAACATCTAACAATAATATTTCTTCTATTAATTTCGACTAAAGGTTTTACACAAGAACCTCCTGCAATTTTTAAATTTAATTTTAATGGAATTTCAAAAAACACAACAGAGTTATTTAAAAACTTTGAAATACGAACAAATGCATATAGAGAAAATATTGAGCCAGTCGAAAATGGACATCTTGACTTAATAACTTATTCTATCGAAGAAAATGGTGTTTCCAAAATTAAAACCCAATATGTATATGAACTTGGTTATTATCACATAGAAAATGATAACATATCAGTATTTATAAATGGATTTAGACCCGGAACAAAAGAAATCGCTCTTCTGAGTTTAAGAAAAAAAAATACAAATCAGTATTTAAACATCTATATTCGCTTTTGCCGTTTATTAGAATTTGGTGAAGAGGTTTTTCTTGAAAAATTAGAATTCAAAGAAGGAAATTTCTTTTACGATATGTGCGGCTCAAGAGGAAAATATGGAATAGAATGTCAAGAAGATTATTATCCCAAAATAGACTTGGACAATTTGGGATCTCACAGAATTTCAATAAAAAAACTAAATAGAATTAAAAAAAGAAATTCCTGTAAATAAAAAACTGCCCACAACAATGTATAACCGCAATTACGGCGGATTCGACTGCGTCCGAATCCACGCGTAATTGCTACCGTAGGGACTTATCCCAAAAACATTAAATTTATCCCGTAACTGCGGTTATACTAAACGTTCTACGCAATTTGAAAAAAGCATTAGACATATCATTAATAATTGTGACAATATTAGTTGTTGGATTTGTTGGTATTTCACTTTTTGCGGTTTCAATAATGGGAAAAAGAGCAAATCCCAAAAATGACTTTCAAACCGAACAGAAAACATCTGATTTTGATTTAAAAATAGACTTAATCAATTTTAAGAACAAAATGACCGAATTAGATACGCTAAAGATTTTCTTTGACCATTCAGTTTGCACATACGAAGGTTATGAGAGAATTGAAATCACAAAACAATCTGACTCTATAAAAGTTCGGACTGAATTTAAAGAACTGACTTTTAGCGAAAATAAAAAACCAGAATGGAATTTAGTTTACGAGAAAAAAATACCGGAAACTGACACTATTTGGCAATTTGGAAAATTTATTGAACGAAACGCAAAACGTAAAACTTCCGACAAAGAAAATCGTGGAATTTTAATAATCGAAAATAAAAAAGATACTGTTCAGTTTTATACAGACGGACTTGTGGATTTAAATCACTTTTTAGAAGATTATTATCTGACTATGAGAAAAATATATCCAGAAAACAAAAATGGAATTTATGGATATGAACTTGCGGAGGAATAAAAACTGCGTAGAACACCGTGTATAATTAATTGCTGGGTCTGGTTTGCTTATGAAAATCCTCGCGGATTTTCTATTTGGTTTTTATTTGCTAAATTCCGTGCAAAACCCACGCAACTAATCATACACAAAAACGTTGGCAATAATTATGAAAAACCTAATTCTGATATTACTAATATCATTCTTTTTTCAAAGTTGTAAAAAGGACATTAACGAACAATCAATTAGTATTGTTGAGAGTTTTCAAAATGGTGATGTTGAGAAAATAAAAAAGGAATTTTACTCTGATGAATATTTTAATGATTTACCCAATATTGAGAAAATTATAAAGCAATATAAACCGCTAATCGGAAATCTTGAAATCGACAAAAAAGAGAATATTATTTTAGAAACAAGAAAGGGGACAATAATTAATAACCATTTCCCAAAAGATTCTGTCCTCATAACTTCTGTTTATGTTCCTGTGGCCGTAAAGATGCCTTCACCAATACCTAGTTATTTTGTTCAATTACATTTTGTAAACGACGATGATTCATATAAACTAGTTGCATTTGACTTGAAAAACACTGAAGTTCCTGAAAGTGCAAATGAGCTCAAAATTGAAAACACAATCAATATTGACAAAAGAAGAATAATAGATTATTCATTTATGTATGAGGGAGGTTATAAAAATCCTATGGTTTTCAAATCCGAAACAGGATTGGTAAATGAATTAAAAGAAAACAAACATAAATTTGATTTGCTTCTTAATTTGATAAACAATTCTACAATCGTAAAAGCCCAAAAAGAAACGGAAACAAGACGATTTAATGGTGACCCTGAACTTGGTGTTATTAACCTCGAAATGAACAACAATCACACGTGGACCTTATTCACTCTAATTTCGGAAGAGGATTCTAAAAGAGAGAATTTCAATGGTACACTTGAATTAAGGTATTATCAATACTTAAATTTAGCTGTTACATATTGGATAGAAGTCGAGAATAATGAATTATTGAAACAAACAATGTTTGAGTTATGTAACTCTGGAAAAAACATAAGAACTGAACCTAAAGAATCTATCAAACTAGAGATTAATCACGAAGAAAAATAACTATTGCCAACAGCGTGTATAATTAATTGCTTTGGAAAGTGCTTATCCGGAAAATTCCTTCGGAATTTTCTCTGGCAAGTTTTTGTTTCCTAAATTAGTTTCTGAACCACGCAACTAATCATACACCAAACGTTACCACACATTTGAGAAACCGACAATATGAGCAGTATAAAAGCAAACACAGAACTTCTAACTGACCCGTTAAAATTACAAACCTTCCAATTACAAGGGATGCTGATTAAGGAGCAAAAGAATAAATATAAATTGATGTTCATTTCTTTCTTATTAGGTTTTGTTTCTAGCGCAGGAATGTTATTGCTATCCAATATGAC
>Ga0209344_10004390_pt1 | contig 13013 bp, 10 predicted proteins | sample Cruoilmetagenom6_FD_187293 | JGI IMG/M metagenome (GOLD analysis project Ga0209344, IMG submission 187293) | Oil polluted marine microbial communities from Coal Oil Point, Santa Barbara, California, USA - Santa Barbara Oil Seep Sample 6 (SPAdes)... | ecosystem: Environmental > Aquatic > Marine...
ATCTGACGTCGCCGACAACATCGACATGGCGCGCGCGCTTTCGACCCTATTTAAGCTGTGGCGGGATGATTTGGGCAGCGACATGCTCGGCACCATCGGATTGGAACTGGGCGCCGACGTGCCGGTGTGTCTGGAAGGTCGCCCCGCGTACATGGGCGGCATGGGCGAACACCTGGACATGGCCCCACATTTGCCCGCCGCTTGGCTGGTGTTGGTCAACCCCGGCGTGAGCGTCTCAACGCCAGAGGTTTTCCGGGCCTACAAAACCAGCGAAGTCGCCTTTAGCAAACCCGCGCGCTTTCACGGCCATCCCCACGACGCCCAGCACCTGGCTGAGCTGCTGTCTGAACGCGGCAACGATTTGATGGCCCCGGCGGTGACGCTGAACCCTGAAATTCAAGAGGTGCTGAACGCACTGCAGAACCAAGATGAAGCCTTGCTGGTGCGCATGAGCGGATCAGGCGCGACCTGTTTCGCGCTGTTCGCCAGCCAAAACGAGGCCGCCACCACCGCATCCGCCCTGGCCCAAGACCATCCCAATTGGTGGGTTGCAGCCGCCCAAATGCTCGAGACCGCGCCGGTTTTCTAGCCCCTGAGCCCCACCAAATACGCCGCAAATCACATAAGACAATATTTTGTGCCATTCGCACTTGCGAATATGAACGATACCCCTTATTTTCCCCTCCGCACCCCACAGAGATGAGGGGGCAAATGTGATGGGGCGTAGCCAAGTGGTAAGGCAACGGCTTTTGATGCCGTGCACCGTAGGTTCGATCCCTACCGCCCCAGCCAACACAGCAAAAGGCTCCCAACCGGGAGCCTTTTGTCATTTCTAGTTTAGTTTGTCGTTTTAACAACTAAACATGTCGCAAAATTCGGCCAGTATCCTGAAAAATCAGGATGGCGTTGTCAGAGGAAACTGGCTTGAGTCGGCCAGGCAGGTTTCGTAGCGTCTGCTGATGAAAAAACCATTCCGATATTTCAAGACGTCGCCCGATATCATCCGCTTGGCGGTTATGATGTATGTCCGTTATTCCCTGTCGTTGCGGCAAGTCGAATACCTGCTTTACGAACGTGGAGTCGACATCAGTTATGAGACGGTGCGAGCTTGGTGGAAACGGTTCGGGCCGGTGTTTGCTGCCGAAATCAGAAAGAAACGATTAGCATCAATGCGTGGTTTGCCCCAGTGGCGCTGGCATCTCGATGAAGTCTTCGTGCGGATTAGCGGTGAAACGCACTATTTATGGCGAGCCGTGGATCATGAGGATGAGGTTCTTGAGACGTTCGTCACAAAGAGGCGGGACCGCAAGGCTGCACTCAGTTTTTTGAAAAAAACCATGAAACGTTACGGCCACCCAAAAATCATCGTGACAGACAAACTTCGTTCATACCGAGCCGCGATGAAAGTGATTGGCAACGAAGCCCGCCAGAAGACCGAGCGCTGGCTTAACAATAGAGCCGAAAATTCACACCAACCGTTTAGGCGACGGGAGAAGGCCATGGCTAAATTTCGAAGCCCTGCCACGCTTCAGAAATTTGCTTCTGTTCATGCCACCGTCCACAACCATTTCAATCAGGAACGTCACCTCTGCAATCGGCAAGACTTCAAACTTAACCGTTCCGCTGCACTTGCCGAGTGGCGACAGCTTGCGACTTGATGCTCAGCACAACATCACTTTCCAATAGCCGCTCATATTCCTCTGACAATGTCGTCATTGCTGCCCCATCAAATTAAATCGAGAGTCCTGTTCCAATAAGCTTACAGGGTCACCAGTTTTCTCTTTCGTTGGAACGGTAAGCCCCCCGAAAATTAGATGCCGTTAGATACCGTCAGACGTGGAATTTTCTCGTAATGTTTTGGCTGGCATGATGAGGTATGACGACGAAGAATTCGAGATTCATGGAACAGCAAATTACGTTCAATAAAATATCTCGAGAAAGGCTATTGTCGGCCACCGTTTACATCGCCGAATGTGCATCTGCTCATTTTCAGCACCACTATCCCGATGGAGACGATATTTATATGCTCCCATCAAGTAAATATTGAGCATGCATGGGAAAACTGGAACCAACTCATGATCATTCGCAAGCCAACCATTAAGGATGTGGAATCTCTTGAGCACATCGAAGTCGAGGCATGGGATGCTTTGACCACGCCATTATGGCCAAATCTCAACCCCGCTTTCGAAACGCGCCTTCCTTTGGAGCAAACGCTCTTGGCGGAACTTGACGGGTGTGTAGTCGGCTACTGCACGACAGGATATCGCACAAGTCTCAACTGTAATCGCCATGTGCATACCTTGCGTTCACTGGCGGTATTGCCCAAATTCCGTCGTCGAAGCATTGCGCGGTCTCTTATTGCCGGAGCCGAAAAACAGATGCTTCAGGATGGCTGTCTTAAGATCAGTCTCAATGTGATGTCGAGCAACCCCGTTGCAATCTCACTATACAGATCATGCGGATTTGTGCAGGAAGGAGAACTGCAACGGGAGTTTTATCTTGACGATACGTGGGTTGATGACTTGATCTTCGCAAAACATTTATTTTCCCCACCAAATTGATAGGCATGCTCCCTTTTGCAAATGCAGGGTTGCGTCAGGGCCGGACACCCTCATTGGTAATTTTATTTGCAAAAAATGAACCCATGATAGTAGTATCCCTCATTGAGTGTTTTCTGAGTTCAAAAACTTCTTTTGGGCGAACGACACAAACAGAAGCATTCTGGCTAAAGCGCACAGATAATTAAAAGGGTGAGGGAGATACACAATGGCTAGCAAAAAACTTCCAGGGTCTGGCAAATATGCTGTGATATTCGACCCTAAAAATGGGATGCAGCTTTTGAACACCAAGACGGATGAAGTTGTCGATGTCGCGGTCTTGGAAGGCACCGCACGCAAGCGCGGCAAGCGCGTCAGCAGCAAAACGTCAATCCCTGTGAAAACTTACGGTTCAATCCGGATTCGATCCGCAGGCGATGCAGCCTACGATATTCAGGCCCCCGCCATGAAAGCGCGCAAACCCCGCAAGAGTTAAAAGGTTGCGCTCGTTGCAAAATGAAACAGCAGGCTATCCAGGGCTGCTAAATTTTAGCGCCCCGCGCCATCGCACGATCTTTATTTATGACTTCACGTTACCGAAGCACACCAAAGAAAAGATTGTGGCCGGGCTTGCTGAAACAGCTACGCAAGTCTGTTTTTTGCATCCCCGGGATGTGACATCCGATACACACGTGGACACCTTGTCACGGTTGGGCATTGACACCAGTCGTGATTATCTGTCCATCCAGCTGCTCACGAGCGACCCGCAAGTCTACAAACAGGCCATGGAGTTTGTTGCGACTTTGCGGCATTGGGATTTCGCAAGAATAGAATTCCCCATGACGGGTCGGCCCCTACATGCCGATCAAGCTAATCATCTCATCAACGTCGTCAGCGATGCGGATTACGGCGAACAAGATAAACTTTGTGAGTTGTTCTATGCCGCCTTGGATGAGAACCCAGAGTACACGGTGAACATCGATACAGCGGCGGGAACCATGGTCATCAACGACACTCAGGCATGGTTTCAGCTAGCGGGGCGTTTGCAGCAGGGGGAGAAGAGAATCCTGCCCGGTGGCGAAGTCGCTTATACGGGCAACCGCGTAAATGGCGTGTTCACTATTGATGGCGGCATGCTTGCCATCCCCCAGTGGCCAGAAGGCGAGGAGCACGCAAAAAAAATCCAAGTATTGAGCTCCGTGTTGGAGGCCGACCCCTTAAACGTTGAAATTGAGGAAGGGGCGATCAAGCATTTTTGGAGCGGTAAAGAGGATTCAGCGACATTTTTCGAAACTCTATTTCCAGATGACCATTATCATGTACTCACGGAAGTTGGGATTTCGTTCAACCGTGCTTGCAAAGCCTTTATCCATGACTGGCCCGCAGCATCAAATGAAGGCCGTCCCGGCGTACATATTGGGATCGGCGGAGATCCCGACCCGAAGGATCGCACACACAGTTTTCGCGACCTTGTCCACGTCGATCTCATGTCGGCCAATTGCTCCGTCACCGTTAATACACAAAATTTCTTGAAAACATCCTCGTGAGCACGATGTCCAGCTTACCAATTTCGACAGAAGTGTATGAGCGCTGGGACAGCATCTGCGAGGCGTTTTCGTCTCCTGATCCTTTGCCACATTTTGTCGTTATTCCGAATTTCCTTAACCCCGCGTTCTTGGCCAAAATGAAATCCGGTTGCCAGAACGCACGGCTTGAAACTTTTTGTGGGCGCATTGGCAATGAAGATGCCGATATAGAGAACAGCTTTTCCGAACCTGAGGAGAACCAGGTATACGTCACCATCCACCAAAGACCACGCGATCCCTTGCCCGAACTGGATGAAATCAACGACTCGTTTTCTTCTCCACAGATGGTCGAGTTAATGTCGAAGCTGTACGGCGCCCGTCTCAACGCGCAAGGGCACTGCGGGGTGTTGACCAGCTGGGGACCGCACTCGTTTATCGAGCCTCACACAGATCAAGGCACGCCGGAGGCACCTTCACGCCTAGCCATCGCTTTATCTCTCACGGAACAGTGGCGGCCTGAATACGGCGGTGCAACTTATTTTGAATGGGGGGATCAAAGCCAGATGGTGCGTGTGCAGCCGCGTTTTAACAATGCCGTTTTGTTTGAAACATTTTCTGGATCATACCATTGGGTTGAACAGATCAGCGGCGATGCGCCGCCGAGAACCCGTTTCACTTGGACGTTTAGTTATCTATGACCCATCCTCGCTTCACGGCCTCTCAGGTCAAATCATTTTTTGAAAAACGCCTTCATATTCCGAAGGATGGGCGAAGCCATCACACGGTGGTGTTTCACGATATTGACCTGCCGCCCTCTTTCCTATCTGGCCTGCAGGCCCTTAACGGCACCCAGGTCCATGTCATCGACGCTAAAAATGAAGCCGATCAAACACGTCTGCTAAATGACATTCGCGCTGAGGGAGAGAGCTATCTGAGCATTCACGATTTTCTTTCCTCTACGATTTACGATCAGGACAAAAATGCGCGCGATTATATCAAAAAACATTCAAACGGAGATTACACATGCTTTGAATTTCCCCGCACCGAGTTGGATCATGGAAAATCCCTGGAGCTGATCGCCCGGTATGTTTTAAGCGACCCGATAGAAGAACAGAATTTCGCTGATGCTTTTTTCAACCTTCTTCTCACGCAACCTGATTACACCGTCGAAATTCTATCTGGCCCCGATCGTGAGCATCGACTGACCGTAATTGGCACTGCACCCTGGATGGAATTATGCGGCCCTCTTCTTGAAGGAGACTTGCGCTTTGCACCTGGCAGCGAACTTTTTTATAACAGCACCAGTGTCGAGGGTTCCTTCTATTGCGCTGGTGCATTGAACCTATTGCCCATTCGCGGCATGGATATTGACGAGGCGTACTGCCAACAGCTGCTCGACTGGGGCCGCCGTTTACCCCATGAACCCATTGTTATGAAGCTCGAAAAGGGAACGCTTTTGGACATCAATGGGACCGGAAAATTGTGCAAAGATCTGGCCCCATTGATGTTCATGCCTGACTACAACACGTTGGTTGAGGTCGGAATTGGCTTGATGCGTTCCGCCTTGCCTTTTATCTACGATTGGGCATCCCCCAGCAATGAAGGCGCCCCAGGCGTGCATTTGGGCTTTGGCGCAGACCCAGGGAACATCCTCAGCGCAACGACCAGCATACATATGGATTTCGTAAATCCGGATACGGAGATTATTGTTAATGGCGAACAATTTTTCGCAAATGGTCGGTTTGCAGCCTCTTGAAATTCTGTCATCTCCGGGGCGAACCCAAAAGGGCTACATCTCAGGCACGCACAGGCTTGTTTCCCCTGAAGAGACACTGAACAAAGCACGGCCCCACTTTACGGCTATGGGCATCACCAGAATTGCCAATGTGACCGGCCTTGATCGCATTGGCCTTCCGGTGTGCATGGTCTGCCGTCCCAATTCGCGTTCGCTGTCCGTAGCACAAGGAAAGGGGCTCTCCTTAATGGGCGCGCAGGCTTCTGGTGTGATGGAGGCTGCCGAATCCTATCATGCGGAAAACATTACGCTTCCGCTGAGGACGCAAAACCTGTCTTCATTCAAACCACATGAGGTGGTCGATGTCTCCAGGCTTCCCAGATCGGTCTACAGTGTTTTTCATCCTGAATTGGTGACCCCTTGGATTGATGGCTTCGACATAATTAATGGTCGGCACACCTACGTGCCTTACGAATTGGTGCATACGGACTTCCGCTTGGAAACCGCTGGGCAGGAAGAATGTTTTCCAATGAGTTCCAATGGGCTTGCTTCCGGAAACAACATTTTCGAGGCGACTATCCATGCGTTGTGCGAAGTGATTGAGCGAGATGCAACGATGCTCTGGCACATCCGCAGTCCAGAGGGGCGCGAGCCAACTGGTCGCATAGACCTTTCAACCATCGATCATCAAGATGTCGAACGGGTCATCGATATGTTGACGCAAGCCGGGCTGAATGTTGCGGTCTGGGACATCACCTCCGACATTGGCGTTCCAGCCTTTTACGCAATGGTTTTGGACAACGGGAAGTGGAATTGGCCGCCCTTATACAGTGCGTCAGGAAAAGGCTGCCATCCGGCCCGACACGTAGCACTGTTGCGGGCCCTTTTAGAAGCCGCTCAAAGCCGGCTTACGGCGATATCCGGATCCCGTGACGACATCCTATGGGATATTTACGACACCACGCGAAGAGAAAACGCGATTGAGAGAGACAGAAAAATGATGGCTCACTCAGCGCCCCTGCAATCATATCAGTCGGTGCCGGATGTGGCTGCAGATACGTTTGAGGAAGACTTTGCCACAATTCTCGGCGGATTGACGAGCAACGACATAAATGAAGCGGTGATTGTAAACCTCTCTCGGGAAGATATTGGCTTGTCGGTCGTCCGTGCGGTGGTTCCAGGACTCGAGGGCCCTCAACCGTATCCCGAAATTGTTCTTGGAGACCGTGCCCAGGCGGTTTTGTCGGCAGATGGGCAAGTCATATGACCGATAACATCATGGCCGGAAACATAATCGTTTTTTTAGGCCCGACACTCAGTGTGAGCAAGGCGCAAGACATATTGGAAGCCGAATATCATCCGCCTGCTGCACAGGGCGATATCTATCGTGCAGCGCTTCGTCACCCACAAGCTATTCTTCTGATTGATGGCTACTTTGGTGACGTTCCCGCCGTCACCCACAAGGAAATTTTATGGGCACTCTCCCAGGGCATTCATGTGTTTGGAAGTTCCAGCATGGGAGCCCTCAGGGCGACAGAATTACACTCTTTCGGAATGGTTGGAGTCGGAGAGGTGTTTGCCGCCTTTCGTGATGGAGAACTGGAGGACGACGATGAAGTCGCTATCTCTCACGGTCCAGCAGCACTGAATTACCCTAACCTTTCTGAATCTATGGTCAATATCCGTTGGAGCCTTAGCTTGGCCAAGGCAGAAGGCATTATCTCACGCCGCAGCCATGACGATTTGATTGCTTTGGCGAAACAGCAGTACTACGCAGACAGGTCATATGTGTCGTTGCTGCGTAACGCCCAGGAGAGCGGTTTCGACCACTTGGAACTTAAACGCCTCGACGCGTGGCTGTCCGACCATAAGGTGGATCAAAAACAACAAGATGCCGTTGCGCTTTTAAAACTACTCAACGATGCAGAAAAATGGCCGCAACTCATATCCTCTATCAAGTTTTATTTTGAACACACGCTGACGTGGGATCAATTGCGCCATGAGGCCCTAAAAGACCGTTCGAAGAGTTAGAAGCCGCCTCGACAGATTTCGTCATGACGAAGGCACCGCCCAAGAAGGCTTAAGCAACGCGGAAGAAAGCCTGCAACACAAGCTTAAATATAAATCGATCCGGACAGGCCTAAAGCAGTTCTCTATTCTAATATTCTGATATCAAATGAAATTCATAAATACTGTCGTAATTGAAGTCGTGAATTTATAATTTGGATGCTTATGCGAATAGAATCACCGAACATCGCTTCCAAATACGACATGAGGTCTATCAGGCCAGTCGTTAGGCTTAATCCTTGCCACGCTTAATCGTCGGCGTGCTGCTGGTATTGACCCAAGGGCGACCATCACCATCCACAGCGACGTAATACCCCGTGATGTTGTTCACTTTGTCAAAGCTGCTATTGGCACCGTTCCATTTGCGCAGCGTGTTATCCGTTGCGACGATGTAGATCGTGCCATCGGTTTTACCGGCAGCGATACGAGTGGCTTTGACAGAACCATTTGAAGGACGGTTTTCAAATCTCGTGCCCGTCCATTGCTGAACAATATCGTTCTTATCAATGATCCACACATCGTTGCCCGGACCAACGCTCACCGCGACAATGTCTGCGTCATTGCTGAATTTCTTGAACGTTTCCGAATTCGAAGCCTTGGTGTAAATGTAAGTGCTGCTGCCTGACGTCATCAACGCATATACTGTCCCGTCCGGGCTGACGGCTACACCGCCTTCAGATGAACCACCTGCGGTAAAGCCGCTCACGGTGTATTTTTTCAACACCTTATTGCGCTCCCTAAGCATGGATTTCTGTTCGTTATAGTTCAACGTATAGACCCAAATATCGCCATTGGCGGCGATGTCAAAATCTGAAATGTCAACGCCGTCACTTTCAAATTTAGTGCTGCCATCGACAAATTTCTTCTGCACAGTGTCATATTTTTCCAGCGCGCCGCCCGTTGTCGATGCCCAAATCACACCGTCGGGATTGCTGGCAAGCTTGGCGTAAGCGCCTGGACTCAAACCATCGGCTGAGACCGTTTCAAACCGCATGTTTTTGGTAAACGTAAAGCTGGAAACGCTGGTGCTGACCACCGTCGCGGTTGTTCCCGTTCCAGTGGTTCCCGACGCGGATGTCGCTGCCGCTTCCGCAAGATCCGCGCCTTCATCACGATCGAAATAGCTCGATGCCAGCGCGATGTTGCTGGTACTGACCACCCACGGATAACCGCTGGGGCCAACAGTCACTTTCAGTGGCGTATGGCCGGGGGTTTGGACGACTTTAAACTGACCGTTTTTGTCCAAGCGCATCAAACGCGACGTATTGGACACAACGAAAACGCTACCGTCCGGTCCAACGGCGATGGCATTGGCTTTTTGGCTATAAACTTTACATGGGCTCACATCACAGCGTTGCACCAGTTTATCCGATCGTACCGCCCACGGCGTGCCGTCAGGCCCTACGGCAACTAAAGTCACACCTGTGCCGGGGATCATATCAAAATGGTTTTGCGCGGCGTTGAGTTTATACAAACGCCCCGTGGCACTTGCCGTCAAAACCGTGCCGTCAAAACCGATGGAGATGTCCGATGCCGTGGCATTGGGAATTTGTTTCCACTGGCTGCCGGTATGGCGAAACACGCGCCCAAGTGCGGAAACACCCCAAGGATGACCATCCTTATCTACGGCAATGCGCAACAGGGATCCGGGGAAACTGTCGAATTTCTTTTTCCGATTGGACCAGCGTAAGACATTGCCAACGCTGTCCAGCCCAAACACACTGCCATCAGCACCGATCGCCAACGTGCTGGCGGTTTTCAATGTATTGATAAAGGTGATTTTCTCTTTGGTGGTTACGGTGATTGGATCGACAAACCCTGTCATCGCGATTGTGCCCTGCGCCGCCGTATCGGCCACGGCTTCTGCAGTTCCCGTCGGCGTTGCGAGTGGCGCTTCGACGGTTTGCGCAACAACGCTTGTTGGCACTGGAGTGCTCGCGCTTCGCACCGGCGCCGTAATCACGGGTGCATGCAGTACTGTTGGCTTGGGTGCTGTCGCGGTATCTTCTTCTGTACTGGTTTCCTCACTCACCAATCCGCCGTTTGACAAGATCCCGCCGTCTTGAAGTACGGCCCAAATACGGCCATCTGGTGTAACGCCAATGCTCGACACACCGCTGACGCCAGGGGTTACGGTCCAGATTTTTTGGACACTGTTCCATGTCCGCACCTGCCCATCAATATCTGCAATCGCCACAACATCTGTGCCGCCAATGGCGATGCCGTCCGCATCGATGTCGATCCGATAAGCGGTGCCCAGAACATTTGTCCACCCATTTCCCTCACGTTTGTGGATTTTTCCGTTTACGTCGATAATCCACACGCCCGTGGAGCTGGCGCCAATGTCTTGCGCGGCAGGACCTGGGACCTTCTTCCACTTGTTGCCCAACTGGGAGAATATCTGGCCATCACTGGTCACAACCCAAGCTTGGGTGCCCATAACCGCAACGCGGGTCGCGGCGCCGGATATCTTGGTCCACTTGTTGGCGGTCTTGGCGCGCTTAAAGATTTGATACCCGCCTTTTCCACCCTTCTTCACACCAATCGCATACGTGGTGCCGTCGGATCCAACCGCGACATCGCGGGCTGAGCCGCCGATTTTCACCCACTTCGAAGCGGCTTGCACAGCCGCTTTTTTAGGGGCCTGCGCAGCAGTCACTTTAGCGGGGGCCGGCTCATAGGTTGCCAAAACAACGCCCGCAGCCTTCTGGATGGCGACTTTATCCGCTTTCGCCGGCGTCACAGCACCACCCATTGCAGCGGCCCATTGTGCACTGACCTCATTGGACCCCTTTACCGTTGCCAACAGACGTTTGACTTTGAAGGAACGCTTGGCTTCGGCGACATTGGCTTTCAGCCTTGGTTCCGCGTTGGCGCGTTCGATTTGCATCTCGAGGTAAGCGATGACGGTATCGATCGCCACCTCAGCCAAGATTTGCGGGCCGGCGGAAGCGAAGGCCTTCGCCACGGCCTTCGCCGTAACGCCAGCACCTTTTGCGGCCGCCTTTTGCGCCACTTTCTTCGAGAGCTTTTGCATAATGAACTGACCGAGTTTTTTCTCATATGCCTCGGTGGCTTCCGTCAGCGCCTTTTTGGCCACTTTGGCAGCCGCGTCCGACGGAAAAAGCTTTCTCAAGACCGGTTTCGACAGCAGGGCTTTGGTGTAGACAAGCCCAACGGCCTGCCCCTTGACTTGATCCTCGATGACAGACCTGAGGGTGATGTCCGTGAAATCAGGCAAGGGCCACAGCTCGTTCCTGAGCGCCTCAGCCCCCATGGCGTAGAGCCCGGCACTTGCGCCGAAACCTGTCGCCACAGACGCCACACCGACTCCGGCGACCATAACGGTGCTATACGCTTCGTTTTTCTTCTTATCGGCTACATCCCACGCTTGGTAGGCCTGCAAGGCCTGCTCGGCCAGGAAGGTCTGATAATCGTCGACGGCGTCTTCAGAACTGCTCAGTAACGTGCGCTCTGCCGCGCTGACCTTGCCGGAATTCATTGCCGCAGCCTGCAAAGGCAGCAGCGGCAACGACATCATCACCGGCGGCAGCGGCCATGCGGAAGCGTGGTACGGCGTCACCGACCACACAACCACGGGTGACGCCAACAAGGTCGGATATATAAACGGTTATTCGGAATCTGTGTCCAACGCCGTTGCAAATGGTTCAAGCATGGGCATTGTACTCGCCGACACCACCAATCTCAGCATGTTGAACAACATGGCCTGATATCAATGGCCGAGTTGTGATCACTTAATGGACGTGGTGAAGAGATGCCACTTGGCGCGCTCAAAGTCGCTTTGTGGACTGTACACATCAACCGGCAAATCCAAGCCGCTGGCAGTGAGCTGACCAGTTGTGCGCAGCACCGTGTAGGTCTGCACCACCAAATCGCGATGCGCGGTGATCAGGCTGGTTTGTGCGTTGAGCAGTTCCAGGTCGGCGTTCAGCAGATCGATCAACGACCGGCGGCCGACCTCCAACTCTTGGGCGATGCTATCGCGTGCGACGCGGGCGGCTTTGGCGCCTTGCTCCAACGATTCGACACTGGCTTTGGTGCCTTGCAAGGTGCTCCAGTCCGAAATTGCGGTCTGGCGCGCGGTGCGTTTGGCGGCGTCCAGTTCCAGCAAACGTTGATTGGTTTGATAACGCGCCGCACGGACCTGAGAAAGTTCGGAACCTGATTGATACAGCGGCACGTTCAAAGTTACGGTGCCGCTCAATTCCCGAGAACGCGTGGCGATGGCCCCGCCCAATTCCTTGGAACGCGTATGGGCCATGCTGGCATCGAACTGCAGCGTCGGCAGCCGACTGCCGTTTTGAATTTTAACATCCTCACGCGATTGATCGACGGCGTACGCCGCAGCCAAGATTGCGGGGTTAAGCTCGTCGATTTGCACCAAATATGCATCAAAGCTATCGGCTGTGGACGCCAGGGTCTCTGGCATCGAAAGCTCTGTCGGCGGGCGACCGATAACTTGAGTGTATTGTTCCGTCGAGCTGTCCAGCGTGCTTTGTGATTGCACGAACGTCGCTTTGGCCTGGCTCAATCGGGCTTGCGCTTGCGACAGGTCGGTCAGCGTGCGCCGACGAAGATCGTATTGAGTTTGCGTGCTTTCCAAGCGCTGCTGTAGCAAGTCGACATTGGCTTTGCGCAAATCACGAATGCCACGGTCGCGTATGACGTTCATGTACGCCGTAATGGCGGACAAGATGACCGTCTGCTCCGACGTTGTATAGGTGGCGCGCTGGGCATTGACGGCGGCTTCGGCTTTGCGCAGCTCGGCGAAATTGCGTCCGCCGCGATAAATGGGCTGGCTGAACGATACGGTGTTCTTCAAATCGCTGGTGCGGCTTTGTGAGCGCGTATCGGTTTTCGAACGGCTCAGCGTGTCGCCCGCCGTGGCGGAGGTGCTCAACCTGGGCATCCAGTTCGCTTGCGCTTGCGGATATTGCTCCATGGTCGCGCGCAAAGCTTCCCGGGCCGCCAACAGCGTCGGATTGCTTTGGTAAGTCACCCCCAGGGCATCTTGCAAACTGTCCGCATGCACAGCCGTGGCAGATAGCCCCATCGCCCCCACAATTGCCCAACCGCACATCACAGAGGTGCGCAGAGTTTGACGAAGGCGGCCCTTGGGCGCGATGG
>Ga0209344_10004391_pt1 | contig 13010 bp, 12 predicted proteins | sample Cruoilmetagenom6_FD_187293 | JGI IMG/M metagenome (GOLD analysis project Ga0209344, IMG submission 187293) | Oil polluted marine microbial communities from Coal Oil Point, Santa Barbara, California, USA - Santa Barbara Oil Seep Sample 6 (SPAdes)... | ecosystem: Environmental > Aquatic > Marine...
GCCCCGACGACTGGCACCTGCATCTGCGCGATGACGACATGCTGCGTGCGGTCTTGCCGGAAACCGCACAGCACTTTGGCCGCGCCATTATCATGCCCAATCTGGTGCCGCCTGTCGTCACGGCAAATGATGCCGCGGCCTATCGATCACGCATCATGGCCGCCTTACCGGAAAAATCACAATTTCAGCCGCTCATGACGCTTTACCTGACAGACCATACCGATGCCGCGGATGTGGCAGCAGCCCATGCGGATGGTTTGATTACAGCCGTGAAACTGTATCCCGCCGGGGCCACCACCAATTCGGCATCCGGCGTCACAGACATCAAACATGTCATGCCCGTGTTGGAGAAAATGGCCGAGATTGGCTGCCCTTTGTGTATCCACGGCGAAGTCACGGGGACGGATATTGATATTTTTGACCGCGAGGCAGTGTTTATTGATACCGTGCTTGACCCGTTACGCCACGCCCTGCCCGAGTTGAAGATCATTTCAGAACATATCACCACAAAAAACGGCATAGATTATGTGATGTCTGCGGACAGAAATCTAGCTGCAACAATTACCACCCACCACTTGATCATCAACCGCAATCATTTGTTTGTGGGTGGGATAAAACCGCATTATTTCTGCCTGCCGATTGCAAAGCGTGAACACCACCGTCTGGCCCTACGCAGGGCAGCGACATCGGGTGATGCGCGGTTCTTCTTGGGTACGGACAGTGCACCGCATACTGACCCCAACAAAGAAAGTGCCTGTGGCTGTGCAGGGGTGTTTTCAGCCACCAATACAATGTCTTGTCTAGCGCATGTATTTGAAGAAGATGACGCTTTGGATCAACTGGAACGCTTTGCGTCCCTCAATGGCCCCGCCTATTACGGGTTGGCTACAAACCATGACACGCTGACACTGGTAAAATCATCTACACCCGTTGACTATCCAGTTAGCATTGAAACGAATGCGGGCAATGTCACTGTGTTCAACCCCGGGTTCCCGCTATATTGGCGGGTCGTATGAAAAAACCCGACTGCAAAGCAGCCGGGTAAGTATCACCTGAAATTACGGTTTGGACCTTGGAGGGATCTTAAACCGAGAGGCAGTGAATAAAACACCGGCCCGTTTAAATTCCGAATCGCTATTTTACACCCCGTTTTTAGCACAATTTGTATTTCACGCAAACTTATCCACATAATGTTGTGGATAATTTCGTACTGTGTGATGTTGAAAACGCACATGAATTTATGCCGAATAAAGGTCTTTGGGTGATGAATACCCTATAAATGTGCAAGTTACCCACAGCTTTTCCACAGGAAGTTAACAGGATTTACAGATTGCGAAATTCTATTCTTTCAACGTATAACAGACGTCTTAGGGGACCAAATCAAAAATGAGCAGTATTTCCGCCGTGAAAGACCATAACGATACCAGTCAAAGCGGCGAAATACAGCCATCTCCGCATAATATTGAAGCCGAACAGGCCCTGTTGGGGGCTTTGCTAGTCAATAATGATGTTTATGACCGCGTTGCGGCTATCGTCAACGAAATCCACTTTTATGATCCTGTGCATGGGCGTATTTTCGAAATAGCGGCACAGCGTATCCAGAAGAACGCTTTGGCCTCTCCCGTTACGCTGAAAGCCTTCATGGAAGACGATGAAGGATTGGCGGAATTGGGTGGGCCTGCCTATCTGGCGCGTCTCGCGGGTGCATCCGTTTCAGTATTTGCAGCGCGCGACTATGCACAAATGATCTATGATCTGGCGATCAGGCGCGACCTGATGGCTATCGGTGAAGAGATCACTGATAAGGCCCAGCGTATGGAGGTCAGTAACGAGCCGGCCGAACAAATCGTCGAAGCCGAACAACGACTTTACGCCCTGTCTGAGCAAGGTCAGGTCGACAGCGGATTTCAAAGTTTTTTGAAAGCCGTCACAGATGCCGTGAACATGGCAAATGCGGCCTATCAACGTGATGGCGGCATGGCAGGTACATCCACCGGACTTTCGGATATGGATAGAAAACTGGGCGGTTTACACCCGTCAGATTTGCTGATCCTGGCAGGGCGGCCTTCGATGGGAAAAACCTCCCTCGCAACAAACATCGCTTATAATATTGCGAAGAACTACAAAAAGGGTACGTTGCCAGATGGCTCTATCGGGGCCGTGCAAGGCGGGGTTGTAGGCTTTTATTCGTTAGAGATGTCATCAGAACAACTGGCGTCACGTATCCTGTCGGAAGCCGCCGAAATTGAATCGCAACGCATCCGCAGTGGCGAAATGACCGAAGAAGAATTCCGTCGTTTGGTCGAAGCCGCCAAAACGCTTGAAAGCTGCCCACTGTTCATTGACGACACCGCCGCTTTGCCGATCAGCCAGTTGGCGGCGCGTGCGCGACGGTTAAAACGCACCCATGGGCTAGATGTTTTGGTGGTAGACTACCTGCAATTGGTCCGCCCCGCATCTGCCAAGGATAGCCGGGTGAACGAGGTATCCGAGATCACCCAAGGGCTGAAAGCCATTGCCAAGGAATTGAACATTCCCGTGATTGCCCTGTCGCAGTTGTCACGCCAAGTGGAAAACCGCGAAGATAAACGCCCGCAACTGTCTGATCTGCGCGAGTCCGGCTCGATTGAGCAGGACGCCGATATTGTGATGTTTGTTTATCGCGGTGAGTATTACAAAGAACGCGAAAAACCCGCCGACCACGAGGCCGATAAAATGATGTCGTGGCAGGCTGAAATGGAAGAATTGCACGGCAAGGCCGAAGTGATAATAGGCAAGCAACGCCACGGACCGATCGGCACTGTTTCACTGGCGTTCGAAGGGCGGTATACACGGTTCACTGATCTGGCACCATCGCGCTATGGCGATCAGCGCGATCAGGAATTCTGATTTTTCAGTACTACTCACGACTTGACCTCAAAGCGATGCTGTGGCCCATAGGCACGAAAAGGATTGGCTTATGACCGCTGCTACCCTGACCATTGATCTGAACGCCGTTGTCGCCAACTGGCAAGCATTGAACGCACTTTCCGTATCAGAAGTGGAAACTGCCGCCGTGGTCAAAGCGAACGGTTACGGCTTGGGCGCGGGGCCTGTTGCGGGGGCCTTGGCGCAAGCGGGTGCGCGTAGCTTTTTCGTAGCCTTGGCCGAAGAAGGTGTCGCTGTGCGCAAAGCCGTTGGCAATGATCCTGCGATATATGTGTTTTCCGGCCTTATGAATACAGATATCCCCCTGATCCGCGATTATACTCTGATCCCTTTACTGAACTCGGCCAAGCAACTGGTGAAGTTCCGTATGGGTCTGCCGGATGCGCCTTATGGCGTGCAAATCGACACAGGCATGAGCCGTTTGGGCATGCCATTGTCGGAATTTATCATGGTGCGTGATAAAATTGTCAAAGCGGACTTGATCATCAGCCATCTGGCCTGTGCCGATGAACCTGATCACACACAAAACAAACAACAATTACAGCACTTTAGTGAGATGACACGCGGGTTGTCCATGCGCCGATCCCTGTCTGCTACGGGTGGAATATTGCTGGGGCCGGATTATCATTTTGATCTGGTACGCCCAGGTGTCGGACTTTATGGCGGTGAACCGTTTAGCAATGCCGCACCCGTTGTTACCGTTTCCATTCCCGTTATTCAGACCCGCAATATCACGGCAGGGCAAAGTGTTGGATATGGTGCCGCTTGGGTCGCTAAACGCCCGTCAAAGATCGCCACCCTTGCAGCTGGCTATGCCGATGGGTTGATCCGTGCAATTGGGGACGGCGGAATGATGGTTTGGGCCGGGAATGTGCCCTGCCCGATTGTTGGCCGTGTCTCGATGGATTTGTTGACGGTAGATGTAACCGAGTTAAAACGCGTTCCTGACCATATGGAGATTATAAATCCGCATCAGACAGTCGATGACGTGGCAAAGGCCGCTGGCACCATTGGATATGAGATGCTGACAAGCCTTGGCGGGCGGTATAAACGGGACTATGTAAACGGGTAATGATGATGATACAGGCAATAGACAGCATTTTAGCACGGATCGGGCGGTCAACGCTTGGGATGTTCGAAAGCATCGGGCGTTTGGTGATATTCGCGGCCATTGCTGTCAGCCATATCTTTCGCCCGCCTTTTTATTACAACGCCTTTCTACAACAACTGATCAATATCGGATTTTATTCGCTGCCCGTCGTGGGGTTGACCGCCCTTTTCACGGGCGGTGCGTTGGCATTGCAGATTTATTCAGGCGGTGCACGCTTCAACGCTGAAGCGATTGTGCCCTCAATTGTCGCTATCGGTATAACACGCGAATTGGGGCCTGTTCTGGGCGGTTTGATGGTTGCGGGGCGTGTTTCCACATCCATTGCCGCGGAAATCGGCACCATGCGCGTCACCGAACAAATTGATGCGCTGACCACTTTGTCCACCAACCCGATGAAATATCTGGTCACACCACGCGTTTTGGCCGCCACCGTCATATTACCCGTTCTGGTTTTCATCGGTGATACTATCGGGGTTATGGGCGGCTATTTGGTGGGTACGCACAGGCTGGATTTCAACGATGCAACATACTTGAAAAACACCTGGGATATTCTGGAGTTTGATGATGTGTCCTCCGGCCTGATCAAAGCCGCCGCATTTGGCTTTATCATCGCCCTTATCGGTTGTTATAGCGGCTATCATTCGCAACGCGGCGCACAAGGTGTCGGCAATGCCACGAAAACCGCTGTTGTAACCGCATCCGTTTTAATCTTTGCCGCAAACTACCTGCTAACTGAATTGTTGTTCTAATCATGATCAAAATCACCGACCTTCACAAAGCTTTTGGCAGCAACGTTGTTTTAAACGGGGTAGACCTGCATATCAAAAAAGCCAGCTCTATGGTGATCATCGGCGGGTCGGGCACAGGTAAATCCGTGCTGTTGAAATGCATTCTCGGGCTAATTCAACCCGACAGTGGCACGATCATCGTGAACGGTGTTGACACGAAATCCGGCGACCGCGAGGCGTTTCTGGATCAGTTCGGCATGTTGTTTCAGGGCGGTGCGCTGTTCGACAGCCTGCCCGTGTGGCAAAACGTGGCGTTTCGGCTGCTGCAGGGCAAGCATCGCCTGTCTAAGGCGGATGCACATGATATAGCCATAGAAAAGCTGCGCCGCGTCGGGCTAAAGCCCGATATTGCGGAACTTTTTCCTGCCGAACTATCGGGCGGTATGCAAAAACGTGTGGGGCTGGCGCGGGCCATTGCCGCTGAGCCGCAGATCATCTTTTTTGACGAGCCGACCACGGGGCTGGATCCGATCATGTCAGGCGTGATCAACGAATTGGTGCGTGAAATTGTTGAAGAGATGGGGGCCACCGCGATGACCATCACCCATGATATGAGTTCCGTGCGCGCCATCGCCGACGATGTGGCGATGATCCACGAAGGGCAGGTGCAATGGACAGGGCCCATTGGCAAAATGGACGACAGCGGTGATCCCTATCTGGATCAGTTCATCAACGCACGCGCCGAGGGGCCGATTGAGGCGGTTCGGTAGGTATCACCTTTTCCCATTATCCTTTTGCAATTACACCGAAACCTCATAACAATCGCCATACCTAAGTTTAAAGACGTAAAAATGTTTTCGATAACCAAGGAAGATATGGAATTCGGGGCCGTTATGGTGCTTCTGGCCGTGACCGTTTTCGCCCCCATCATTGGTTTTGTATCCACCTTGCTTTTCGGTTATTTCGACCCAAGGCGCCGCACGAAACCCACATGGGCGCAAAAACGCAATTGGGTTTTGATTGCCGCTTGTATTTTGCTGACAGTATCGGTTGCCACTTATGAGCTTTATGCCGCATATTTACCAAGATCAGGTTCCCGAGAATTGACCCTTGGGCATTTGTTCTTCAGCATATGTTTTCTTGTGATCACCAAAGAACTGCTGGGCCTTATGTCAGGCCACAACGTTGATAAACGTGTGATGTTTACCTTGGGTGTGAATACGGTATGTCTGGGATTGATATTGATGTTCGTTAACTGAAGAAGGGTATCCCATGAAAATCGCCACCGCCACCTACCCCATCGACTGGCATAACAACTGGGCTTCCTATGAAGCGAAGATCACCCGTTGGGTCAGTGATGCGGCACAAAACGGGGCTGACCTGCTGGTTTTTCCCGAATACGGCGCGATGGAGCTGGCGTCTCTGGCAGGTACAAATGTCGCCGCAGACGTCGAACAATCCATGCAGGCGGTTAATTCACTTTTGCCGCAAGTAAATGCACTTTATGCGCAGCTGGCAGCCAGCCATAATGTACATATTCTGGGTGCCAGTGCACCTTGTTATAACGGGAATGCACGACCTTCCAATCGCGCGATGTTCTTTGCCCCCAATGGGACACAGGCCTATCAGGATAAACAAATCATGACACGATTTGAGCGTGATCCGATGGATGTCTGTCCCAACGGACCTTTGACGGTGTTCGACACCGCTTTGGGCAAGATCGGGGTGATTATCTGTTATGATAGTGAGTTCCCGGCCCTTGCCCGCGCACTGGTTGAAGCAGGTGTGGAAATCCTGTTGGCACCTTCTTGCACCGGCTCTTTGGCGGGCTATTGGCGGGTGCGTATCGGATCTATGGCTCGCGCACTGGAAAGCCAGTGTGTTGTGGTGCATTCACCCACCACGGGGGATGCACCGTGGAATCCCACAGTGGACTTCAACATAGGGGCTGCCGCAATATATGGCCCGCCCGATATGGGGTTTCCCGATACAGGCGTGCTGGCCGAAGGGGTGCTGAATGAACCTGCATGGATATATGGCGATGTGTCGCTAGAGGCTATTCGTGCGGTACGTGCCGATGGGCGTGTACTGAATATGACCCATTGGCAAGAACAAACGGGGCGCATTAAAAAGGTTTCGGTTTCAACGATGAAGCCCTAGCCAACACGTTCTTGTGTGCGGGGTGTAAAACAATTGCGGAAACCTGTTATCCCTTCGATACTTATGCACATCATCCGCATAAACGAAAGTTGATATGATGGAAATGTTCGCGCATAACGACTATTTCATTTTCCTGCTGACCACGATGGGCATTGCAGTTGCCAGTTGTTTTGTAGCGGGCATCATCGGGTTGGCAAATCACCGCAAGAAAAGCACCTCAATTGCCGTAATGGCCCTGCCCTTTGCGATTTTTTTCATACCCAGCCTGCTACAACAGCTTTTTGATTTAACACGACCCGTTGCATTTATGCTGGCGGCGACTAGTGTGCTTGCGATCACCCTGTTTTTTATGTTTAAGCTTGCGGATATAAAAGTGATCAGGATTTTAATCTGGGTCACAATCGTTACGGGAATTATGTGTTTGTCGGGATATTTGCTGATCCCCTATGTCTTGCCAAGTTAGGATCCGTTTTGATCGTTAAATTGCTGAACCTGTCTTTGCTGGTGCTATTCCCGATTGCATGGGCAGCACCATTGATGCGAGCAGGTTTCTTGCCGTTTTTTTCGCTTAATGAAATTTCGATCCTGACGGGCATCGGGGATTTGTGGGGCAAGGATGTGTTTCTTGCCATCGTTGTTACATTCTTTGCACTGGTCGCGCCCTTTTTGAAAGTCATGGGAACGGCGTTGATACAGTTCTGTATGATCAACAAAAAAGCCCTGCCGCTTCTAAGCGTTCTGGGCAAGCTGGCTATGGCCGATGTATTTCTGGTGGCGATCTACATCGTAGTTGCCAAAGGTGTTGGCGTCGGGCGTTTGGAAACCGGATGGGGGCTTTATCTGTTCACATTCTGCGTGTTGTTGTCCTACACCATAACATTATCGGAAAAATCAAAGCGTTGATAGGCTTGCCGAACGCAATGCGCCCCGTTAAACCCCTAGCCAATGGCCAAGCAAAGCACATCTTTTACCTGCATGAAATGCGGCGCATCCCATAAAAAATGGGCAGGCCGCTGTGACGCTTGCGGCGAATGGAATTCCATATCTGAAGAAGCCCCCTTGGCTGCAGGCCCTTCAGGTAAAACACTGGGTGCAGGCAAGGGGCGCAAGGTGGCTTTGGGGGATCTGTCTGATATCGACAAACCGCTGCCCCGTATGGCCAGCGGCATTGATGAATTCGACCGTGTTTTAGGCGGTGGCATGGTGCCTGCCAGTGCTATTCTGGTGGGCGGTGATCCCGGCATTGGCAAATCGACCCTGCTTTTGCAGGCCGCCGCAAGTTTTGCCCGTTCAGGCAAAAAAGCGATTTATGTATCAGGTGAAGAGGCTCCAAGCCAGATCCGTATGCGTGCACAAAGGCTGGATTTGACAGACGCACCTGTGAAACTGGCCGCCGAGACCAACTTGCGCGACATTATCACAACCCTGGAAGCCGAACGCCCGGACGTGGCTATTATCGATTCAGTCCAGACCATGTGGGCTGATCATGTGGATAGCGCACCGGGGTCTGTTTCACAGGTTCGTGCCACAGCACACGAACTTGTGACTTTTGCCAAACGGCGCGGTGTCGCGGTGATTTTAGTGGGCCATGTCACCAAAGATGGTCAGATTGCAGGGCCGCGCGTGGTGGAACATATGGTCGACACGGTGCTTTATTTTGAAGGTGAGCGCGGGCATCAATTTCGGATTTTACGCGCGGTGAAAAACCGTTTTGGCCCGGCAGATGAAATCGGTGTGTTTGAAATGACCGGCAGTGGCCTACAACAGGTCACCAACCCGTCGGCCCTGTTTTTGTCTGATCGTGAAAATAAGACATCCGGTTCTGTGGTTTTTGCAGGCATGGAAGGAACGCGACCGGTTTTGGTGGAAATTCAAGCTCTTGTGGCCCAATCGCCCTTAGCCACACCACGCCGCAACGTTGTGGGTTGGGACAGCAGCCGCCTGTCAATGATACTGGCAGTGCTGGAATCGCGTTGCGGTATCGGCTTTGGTAACATGGATGTTTATCTAAATATCGCTGGCGGTATGCGCATATCGGAACCCGCCGCTGATCTGGCGGTGGCAGCCGCTTTGGTATCGGCCCGGGAAGACAAACCGCTTGACGCCGACACTGTTGTCTTTGGCGAGATCAGTCTGTCGGGGGCCTTGCGCCCCATCGCACAGGCGGATAACCGCCTTAAAGAAGCCAAAAAGCTGGGTTTTAGTGCCGCAATTGCACCTTCTAGGATGAAACTTGCTGGCGAATCTGGCATGAAAGTGCAAACTGTGGATGATGTGGGCAGCTTTATTACCGCATGCTTTGGCGAAATAGACGCCTGAAGGGGAATATGATGGACGGATTTACGCTTGTAGACGGTGTTGTTGCTTTGGTTGTGTTTGCATCGGCAATCTTGGCATATTCGCGTGGCCTGGTCCGTGAGATATTATCAATCGCGGGTTGGGGTATTGCTGCCGTATTAGCATTTATATTTGCACCACAAGCCCAACCGCTGATAAGTGAAATTCCTTACGTTGGCGATTTTATCGGCACCTCATGTCAATTGGGCGTCATCGCCGGTTTCGCTGCCGTATTTGCCGTAGCCCTGATTATAACATCGATATTCACCCCGATTTTTTCCGGTCTGGTTCAAAAATCCGCTATTGGCGGGATTGATCAAGGGCTGGGCTTTATCTTTGGTATTTTGCGCGGTGTGATCCTGGTTTTGGTCGGACTAGTCGTTTACGATTATATCGGTGCCAACGAAAGCATCGTTGAACAGTCAAAAACCAAAGAGCTTTTAACAGCCAGTAAGGAACAGATGCAAAGTCTGATCCCAACCGAAGCACCCCAGTGGATTGTTGACCGGTACGAGGAACTTACGGGTAGCTGTGAAGCGACTGACGGCACAACAGCCCCCAGCGCGAATTAAGTTGGGGCGATTGGTGGAACAGGTAATGACAAACACATACCTTCCACAGTATAGAGTCCCCATCTTGTCACTGCATGAGTCGGATCGTCTATGCTAAGCCAAACCAAGCCTTTTCTTGCCCACCCCTTTGACGACGACAAACTTAAAGAAGAATGTGGAATTTACGGGGTCTTAGGCGTTCCGGAAGCCGCCAATTTTGTTGCCCTTGGATTACATGCCTTACAACATCGCGGCCAAGAAGCAGGCGGTATCGTTTCTTATGACAAAGATGCGGGCTTTAACAATGTACGCCGCTTTGGATATGTTCGCGATAATTTTACCAAACAATCCTTGATGAAAACCTTGCCGGGCCAAGTGTCCATCGGCCACGTGCGCTATTCAACAACCGGCAGCAAGGGGCAAACCGCTGCGCGTGACGTGCAACCGTTTTTTGGCGAGTTTTCCATGGGTGGGGCAGCCATCGCCCACAATGGCAATCTGACCAATGCCGAAGAGTTGCGCAAGGAACTGATCAGTCGCGGTTCAATTTTCCAATCGTCATCCGACAGTGAATGTATCATCCATCTGATGGCACGCTCTATGCAGCCGAATATCCCCGAAAGATTAAAAGATGCAGCGCGCCGTGTAGAGGGCGCGTTTTCGATTGTGGCGATGACACGTTCTAAACTGATCGGTGTGCGCGATGCCTTGGGGGTGCGCCCGCTGGTCTTGGGGCAGCTGGGTGACGGCTGGGTACTGAGTTCTGAAACTTGTGCGCTAGACATTATTGGTGCGAAATTCATTCGCGAAATCGAACCGGGTGAAATGGTTGTAATTACGGCAAACGGTGTTGAAAGCTCTTTCCCGTTTGAGCCAAAAAAACCGCGCCCATGCATTTTTGAGCATGTCTATTTTTCACGCCCCGACAGTATTTTGGGCGGCCAATCGGTTTATGAAACCCGCCGACGCATTGGTGTGGAACTGGCCAAAGAGGCCCCTGTTGAGGCTGATATGGTTTGTCCCGTACCGGACAGTGGCACACCTGCGGCCATTGGTTATGCACAGGAAAGCGGCATTCCTTATGCGATGGGAATTATCCGTAACTCCTATATGGGGCGCACGTTTATTGAACCGACAGAACAGATCCGCAATATGGGTGTATTGCTTAAACTGAACGTAAATCGCGCTTTGATCGAGGGCAAACGGATCATATTGGTCGACGACAGTGTGGTGCGCGGCACCACAAGCCGCAAGATCAAGGAAATGATTTTGGATGCGGGGGCTGCCGAAGTGCATTTCCGCATTGCCTCTCCGCCTACCGCATGGCCTTGTTTTTATGGCGTTGACACGCCTGAACGCGAGCAACTGCTGGCGTCGTCCATGTCTGAAGATGAAATGCGTGAGCATCTCGGCGTGTCCAGCCTGCGCTTTGTCACGCTGGACGGATTGTATCGCGCTTGCGGGGTTGAAACCGGCCGCAGCAAAGCCAGCCCTGAATATTGCGACGCCTGTTTTTCCGGTGAATACCCGGTAAAACCCGCAGATCAGATCAAGCACGGTTTCAAAATAAAAGAGCCCGCATAAATCATGGGTGCATTTGACGGACAAATCGCCCTGATCACCGGGGCCTCACGCGGGTTTGGCTTTGCCAGCGCTGTTGCGTTGGCGGCAGAGGGTGCTGAAATTATCGCAGTAGGCCGTACAAGTGGTGCATTGGAAGCGTTGGATGATGCAATCAAGGCTGTCGGCGGGCACACCACATTAGTCCCTTTAGACATTAGTGATGACGCAGGTCTGCAACGCCTGTGCCTGTCGATCCATGAACGTTGGGGCGGTGTTGATCTATGGGTGCATAGTGCCGTACACGCAGCCCCTTTGGCGCCAACCGCACATGTTGCTGAAAATGATCTGGATAAATCCATTGCGGTCAATATCCGTGCCAGCCAGCGGTTGATCGTTATGGTTGAACCTTTATTAAAGGCCAAGGATGGTACGGCAGTTCATCTTGATGACCCACAAGCCGGGCAAAAGTTTTTTGCCGCTTACGGTACGACAAAAGCTGCACAAAAAGCCCTATTTGACAGTTGGGCCGCCGAAACGGCATCTATTGGCCCGCGCGTGCTTAGTTTCACCCCTGCCCCGATGCCCACAGCCACGCGAGCGCGGTTTTTTCCGGGCGAGGATAAGGATGGATTAAGTACAACCACAGCCGAAGCCGCGCGTTTTATCAACTGGCTTAAAAGTTAAAATTAGGGACTAAAAAGTCACAAAAACTCTAACGAAATCAGTCTGTTAAGTCAGGTATTATGCAGGAAGTGTAAAACGTCCCCTTCGGCAACGACGTATGTTTTGCCTTCCGCGCGCATTTTGCCTGCGGTCTTACTGCCCTGCTCGCCGCCAAATTCAACGTAATCATCATATGCGATGGTTTCAGCACGAATAAAGCCGCGTTCAAAATCACCGTGAATAACACCAGCGGCCTGCGGGGCCAATGTTCCCTTGGCAATGGTCCATGCGCGAGCTTCCATTGGGCCAACAGTGAAATAGGTTTGCAAGCCCAGTAATTTGTAACCTGCACGGATTAAGCGGTTCAAGCCTGCTTCTTCCAATCCCAGTTCTGCCAGAAACATCTGTGCTTCTTCATCATCCAACTGGCTGATCTCTTCTTCAATCGCCGCAGAAATCACTACGCTTGCCGCACCTTGGGCAGCGGCCATTTCAGCCACGCGGGCGGAATGGCCATTGCCTTCACCTGCGTTTTCTTCTTCCACGTTGCAGACATAAACAATTTTCTTAGCCGTTAGCATACCCAGCATTTTCCAAGCTTTTTCTTCATCTTCGGCAACCTCAACCGTGCGTGCAGGTTGACCGTTTTCAATGGCTTCTTTGGCGCGTTCCAGCAAATCTTTTTGCATCAACGCTTCCTTGTCACCGCCTTTTAGCTTGCGCACCAGATTGGTCAGACGTTTTTCGATATTTTCCAAATCTGCCAGCATCAATTCGGTTTCGATTATGTCGGCATCCGCCACAGGGTCAACGCGGCCATCCACATGGGTGACATCATCGTCTTCGAAACAACGCAACACATGTGCAATGGCGTCACATTCGCGAATGGTGGCTAGAAATTTATTCCCCAATCCCTCACCTTTGGACGCGCCTTTCACAAGACCCGCAATATCAACAAAAGTCATACGG
>Ga0209344_10004393_pt1 | contig 12998 bp, 14 predicted proteins | sample Cruoilmetagenom6_FD_187293 | JGI IMG/M metagenome (GOLD analysis project Ga0209344, IMG submission 187293) | Oil polluted marine microbial communities from Coal Oil Point, Santa Barbara, California, USA - Santa Barbara Oil Seep Sample 6 (SPAdes)... | ecosystem: Environmental > Aquatic > Marine...
CTTTGTGTAGGTTTGTAGATCATCAGTGTCATGATCTAAGCCGTGATGATGCCCTAATTGGAGCGGATGTCGACAAAGCCCACAATGAAGAAACCGCGGGAAGCAAGTGCCTATGGGGATTGTATCTCTGTGGGTGGTAGTTGTAGGGTGGCTTTTATCTTAACTTGTCTGGATTGACCGTGGTAAGTCACAACCATTCGATTTTCCATCATAAATACACTCTCTTTTGTTGATGTGATAACGCCTTTTCAGCCAGTAAGGCAAAGCTATCCCTGACGATTATACTGTCCTTTTTTTAAACGTCATTCTCTCTACTGGATTAATGATCTTCTCAGGCGGAGCGCGAGGATAATTTATCCCAACAAGCAACTCAATGATCATCATTGGCGTATGACATTTCGGGCAGATAAAGGGATCAGTACGATCTAGCTTCGCTACTTCTGCGGCTTCCTGTACTGCTGTCTCAAGCGCTGGCACATTGAGTAACCGCCTTGCTTGTTGCAGATTTCGCTTTCTACCGGCATTAGCCACTAAACCATAATGACGAATACGGTGAAAGCCCGAGGGCAGTACATGCAGCAAGAAGCGACGTATAAACTCATCATGACTCAGTTGCATCACACGTTGTCGACATCGTGCTTTGACACGGTAGTTTTTCCAGCGGAAACTGACAGTATTTTTATCCATCGACACTAAGCGAGAATTGGCAATTGCGACTCGATGAGTGTATCTAGCCAAATACCTTAATACGGCGTCAGGGCCAGAAAACGGGCGTTTGGCATACACAACCCACTCCATTTTACGGTGTTTACTTAACCAAGCATTGAACTCATGCTCATCTGCTAGCGTTTTCGTGTTGGCGAAGAACTGTAATTTACCTTGCTGATAAGCCTCGCTGAGCCGCGCTAAATACAAACGGCGAAACAGACGCGATAAGACCCGAACAGGCAAGAAGAAGCCTTTTTTACAACTGAGCCATTGTTTACCATTGAGAGACAGTCCACCGCCTGGGACAATCCCATGCACGTGTGGGTGGTGCATCATGGCACTTCCCCACGTATGCAACACGAAGGTTACCCCCACTTGTGCGCCCAAATGTTTTTTATCTGCCGCAATGGTTAATAAGGTTTGTGCTGCCGTTTTCATCAAAATTCCATACATCACGTCCTTGTTGTAATAAGCCAAATCAGCAAGTTCGCTAGGTAAACTGAAGACTAAATGATAATACTCAACCGGTAATAGCTCTGTTTGCCTAGCCTCTAACCAGCGTTTAGCTGAGCTGGCTTGGCACTTCGGGCAATGGCGATTTCGACAAGAGTTATAGGCAACCTGAACATGCTCACATTCAGGGCATTGCAAAACATGCCCCCCGAGCACACTGGTTCGACAGTGTTCAATGGCTGACATGACTTTGTGTTGTTGTAAGCTTAAATGGCCTGCATTCTCATCACGATAAGTTTGACCCGCAACACGAAACACATCCGCTACTTCCAGTTTAGGGCGAGACATGACCGACTCACTCCTTTGCTTTACCTTTCTTCTTCATGATGGTATCTAACGGACTCGTGACTTCTTTTAATAAATCCGTCGCAACTTGCGCATACAAGGCGGTGCTATTGAGTTTACTGTGTCCAAGCAGTACTTGTATCACGCGAATATCCACTTTGGCTTCCAATAAGTGCGTGGCAAAGCTATGCCTCAAGGAATGCATAGATATCTTTTTAGTGATACCTGCTGTAGAAACGGCGGCTTTACATATTCGGCTCAAATGGCGAGAGGTCATATGATAGATAGGGTTATTGCTCGGAAATAACCAACCCCCTTCAAACATCTGCCCCTGTTGATTAGCAAAGCGCCACCAGTTGCGCAGGTGTTCAAGCAATACCGGGGATAACATGGCATAACGGTCTCGTTGGCCTTTACCTTGTTCAACCCGAAGTGCCATTCGTTCACTGTCAATATCGCTGACCTTGAGATTGACGACTTCACTCACCCGTAAACCAGCGCCATAAGCTACGGCCAATGCCGCTTTAAATTTCGGGTGCATCGCCGAATCAATGAGCTGTTTGGCTTCATCCATGCTGAGTATTTCGGGTAATTTACGAGCGACCGGTACACTGCTGAGCTTATACACGACTTCGGGTTTATCCAGTGTAATATTGTATAGGAAGCGCAAGGCGGTCAAGGTGACATTAATCGTTTGACCTGTGGTGCCAATATTAACTAAATGTAATTGGAATAGTCGTAAGTCTTCAGCCGTAATATTTTCTGGCGAGCGTTGCAGATAATCGCAGAGTTTAGAAATCCCTCTAACGTAGGCCACGAGACTACCTGAGCCGAGTTTACGTAAGGTGATATCGTCTTCAAGACGTTTAAGTAATTCAGGTGGGAAGTAAGTGCTGATATTCATGAGATGAACTCCTCGGGTTATAGGCGAAATGCCTGAGGAGTTAGAGTCGTAAAAAGTACAAAGGTTGAAAAGGAATTCAGTGGTAGCCAAGAACGCCATTACCGCGCGAGCGGTTTAGTTCTTTGTGGCAAAAGTGAATGTACAGATACGAGTAGCCAACGGCAGCAATGAGCTAAAATCAGCCCCACAAGTGAGCAGAAAATTTAGGTTAATATTACCCTAAATATGCTCCTGAATTTGCAAAGGCTTAACGTCCGCAATTGGCTAGCTACTGTCTTTAGCTTTTGTTCAGAAATACACTGTATTCAATCCAATGTAAATAAAATTGGATCATTAATAGGTTTGTAGTGTTCAGTATTTATACTGGCGTTTATAAATTTAATGCCTTCTATAATAACTTCACCGTATCCTTCATGAATATGCCCACAAACATGAACTTTGGGTTTTATCTCTTCAATCTTACTTAATAGATTTTCACAGCCCACGTTAGCTCTAGCAACTTTATCTAATATACCGAAAGCTGGTCCATGGGTAATTAATACCGCGACATCATTACTGATTAAATCCCATTTTTCTTGTATCTCTTCGCCGCGTTGTAAATTAAAAGCCCAATCTAAAAACCAAGGTTGCCATGGTGAGCCATAAAATTTAACCCCATTAATGACGACTGATTCATCTTGTAGATAAATAGCATTGGTTATAGCGCTTCTGCTTCCATTAGGGTGACTTTCAAAGCACCAGTCGTGATTGCCAGCAATAACAACTTTATGTTGATGCGGCTGCTCACCTAACCAGTCATTAAAATCATAAAGTTCATGTAATCTCCCTTGCCTTGTGATATCTCCAGCATGAATGAGAATATCTCCATCAGGAATTTTGATATCTCTGTACATACCATGAGTGTCGGCAATAGCTACGCATTTTAGTTTTTTATTCATTGTTAAGTAAGCTCAGTCAATCCAACGGTTGTATTTGGTAAACCTCTTAGTGCATGCCCTTTGTTTAAGGTGATTCAGGCCAATTAGCATTATTATCGTCATACCGTGTAATGGCAGGGACAAGGACTTCTAGCAATGCCCAGTTCTTATCATGAGTTTCGTGATCATACGTAAGTATATCTATAAGTTTCAGAATTTCATCATATTGCGCCTTAGAGGTTACCCCGTCTTCGGGGCCAAACTGTAATTCAGCCTGTAGCTCTTGTCCTAAGCGGATCAGTTTTTCAGTATCCAAATTTTTTATCTCGTAATAATTTAATTTTAATACGTTTCAGTCTTCTGACTTATCGACCGCTGATTAATCAGCTCACATGAGCAATTCATCAATGGTATTTGCCTAGACATCAGATGTTTCTAGTTCTTCCGCTGCTAATTCATTTAGTAATTTAACTAGCTTACTATCTTCTACATAATATATTTCAGAGCAAGATTCAGAAGGCTTGATAACATTCACTAATAACTGAGTTAATCGTAAGTCTGGATATTTAGCCCATACTTTTTCAATCGTTTCGAGCAGTTCTTTTGCACTGTTTGGTTCAACTTGTGACATGAATTTCTCCTTAATCGGTATTTTCTTCATCAATGGCTGATTGACGTGAATCATCTTCATCTATATTTTTATTAACTGGAGTATCCGCTAATATGCCACTTGCCACTCCCGATTCTTCAAGGGGTAAACCCTCAATAGAGTTCAACCTTTCAGACATAAAATTATCATCTGCCAGTGGTATTTGAGCAAAATAGCTATCCCAACTTTTATTTTCATAGGCACATATTAAATCTGCAAGCTTGTGCAGTTCATTACCTTCAGCACTATGGTATTGAGCATCCCAAAGCTGCTCTACGCGTTTAAGGGCCGCTTGAAGCTCTTTTTGGGTGGATATTCGGTTGGCGGATAAAATCTCGCGCGCAAAAATTTTGTTATCACTACCTTGCTTTAACTCATTAGCTTCATGCTTTGATTTTGTGATGGCTTCAAAGATATTTTGATATTCCAGCGTATCTTCATAGGAGTTAGAATCTTGATTATCTAAAGGGTCAATTATCGTCAGAGTATCGCCACACATATCAGCAAAACATTGCTGGCATAAATCAATATCAATTTGTTTGCCATCACCATGAATGCTTCCGTAGCCACAAGTGCGTTTAACTGAAATAAACTCCTGAAATTCATAGTCACCGTCAGCACTTGCTTGTAGGCCACAACCATCACAAGTTAATTTAATGACCTCTTGTCGCTTAACTGTTTTGAAATCCCTCATATTCCATCCTCCTGAACTGCTGACAGAGGTAAATAATGTACTAGGATATTTCTATCGAGCAAAAGGTTTTTCTTTTCATTTTTAATAAGCTCTCCAGAGTTAATCATGCTAACTACGCACTCTTTGATTTCAGGTGAATAACTTTCAATAGATGCGCTTATTGTAGTTCCCATACCCCCATTACCAACGATATAAAATTGGGTTGCATTACTAGCATCAACTGCAACATGTAACCAACTAGGTTGGTTAGACAGCCCTAACTTTTCCTTAAATTTTTCAACTGTAATCATAATTACCTCAATTCGCTTAACCCAAGAGCTATCGATTCTTGCTTAAATCGCCCAAATATATTGACGACTTTTTCATAAGAGCTTGTTAAAAAATGTTCATCAACTGTTTTGTTAACTCCATCGAAGGTAGCATGTTCAGAAACACTATCAAATCCATTTAATTTAATCTCTATTTTGGGAGGGTTGGATTTTGTCTTGTCAAATTTAACTGCATGGGCAACACCATCATCTACATCGTCTTCAACATTAGTGCTCATCTTTTCAAACTTAACCACATCAGCTTCAAAAGGTACATCTTGCTTAACTCGGTAAGCATATTCCAACAGCTTAGGCTCTGCAGGCATATACATAACAGCGTCTTGATTCTTTGAACTTGTCATTCTGAGTATTCGGCCTAAAATCTGTCTAAAGTGCATTTCAGTTTTGATATTGGTGAGGTGACAACAAACCTGCAATCGGGGGATATTAGTTCCCTCACTGATCATGCCTACGGATATTATCCATTTAGTTTGTGCATGCCTAAATTGTTGAATAATACTGGTTGGCTCATTTTCTCTGTAAGTAACAACAACGGCATCTTCGTTAAAACAGGCTTTCATTAACGTTGAGATTTGTCTTGCATGCTCCACCGATGACGCAACAATTAACCCCGCAGCGTCAGAGTTTTTAATCCTAATTGCGCTAAGCTTTTTCTGTGCAGACGAAATAACGTATTTAATTACCTCTTCACTTTCAATAATTTCCTGATATGGGATGATTGACTGCGATAATAAACTTTTAAAACTGTTGAATGTTTTTGTTTCTTCGTCATCTACAACAGAAATATTATTATTATCAACTGCGATTATCTGCGGTATACGACAAACATCATCCTGAATAGCCTCAGCAAGCCCATAAACGTAATCACAGGATATTTTGTTGCTAGGGTGTAAGTAGTTAGAAAGAACGATAGGAGCAGCATCAGAGCGCCAAGGTGTTCCTGTTAACGCCAATGTATATTTAGCTTTATCTTGAATGTTTAATATTATTTGTTCGCCCCATGCATTAGCATTATCAATATTAGAGCCAGCACAATGGTGAATTTCATCAAAGATCACGAATACTCGGTACCTATGGAATAACTGCCAAAAATTTTCATCGAGATACTGTAAGTTTTGGTATGTCAGGGAGTGACCCTTAGCTCCCATAAGTCCATCAAATCGTTCTTGTGTTTTTAACTGCAAGCTTTCACTAAAATCTTGAGAAACAATTGAAGACGGAGAAAAACAAATAATTAAATCAACAAAGCCGCCTTTTAAAAGCTGGTCAGCTAACTCAGATGCCATAAATGTTTTACCAGCACCCGGTGTAGCTAATGCTAAAAAATGAGTAATGCCATTCAAATATTTTTTAAATGCTTTATGAACGCATGCTGACTGCCATTTTCTTAGTTTCATACTACTTTATTTTTACCATCATTAATTAAATTTTCTACAGCTTTTATTTTACCCAATAGTCTAGCGTTTTGTTCACGGGCATTATTGTACTGAGGCTGTAGAAGTTCATATAATTCAGGGAAGTCATTACAAAGCTGTTTATACTCACTCGATTCTCCATAACTCATCAAAAGTTCATTTTTATATTTTTTTAAACGTTCCTGCAGAGAGTTTTGTATTGTGTTGGAAGGGGGGAGCACTTCATTGCTTTCTTCCTCATGAACATAAGTAATTTCATTGGCATTAAATGAGTTTGTTTTAATGAAAGTTGTAATTTCTTTTTTCTTTGAAACTGTTTTTCTCAACCAACCCTTTTTTACTAATTTTACTAGCTCAGCATAAACAAATCGTCGAGCAGTACTAGGAGCTAATTGTTTGTCAGAATGAAGAGTTATGTATGCAGCTCGTAGTTCTACAGCAGAAAAATTATCAAAATTGGGCGCTGAAATAATTTGAGCCAACGACTGATTCAATTTCATTTTATTTTCCTAGATATATATAAAACAATAGATTCATTGTGTGGGATTATAATCCCACGGATTATACTCTGTGATATTATAATCCGCAATATGGAATAGTCGCTCATTTGCTTAGGAATTTTCTAGTGAGTGAACTATCTAAACGATTCGGAGAAAAAATTCGCTCCGTAAGAACAGCTAAAGGAATATCTCAAGATAAATTAGCTGTAAAGAGTCAAATTGATCGAAGTTATATTGGTCGTATTGATCGAGGTGAAGTAAATATCACTATAGATAAGTTATATATATTGGCAGCGGCCCTAGAATGTAAGCCAGCGGAGCTTCTACCTGAAATGAAATAAGAACAACTCTCTTTATTAAATTGGACTTCCCAGCAGAAACCTTTAGTAAGTTCCAAGTGAGCTTTTATAGTGACCCTGTGGATGCCGCTTATAAGGCGTTTGGGGTTCAGTAGACTTAGAAGGTTGAAACACACAAATATGTGTGTTTCAACTGCTCACTAAGAAGCATCGATAATTTCTATATTTTTTATGTCGATTAAATTTGAAGAAGAAATAGCTGCTCCTTCGAATTGCTGTACTTTCGGTTCCATAGTCCTATCAAGCATAAGGTTAGAAAAATCAAATAAGTTGGTATCAGCAAGCTGGGAAAGGCTGACACTTTGAGTACTTTTAAAAATACTTTCAATACGACCTGGAGTTTCCTGATCCCAACCACTAAGCATTTTCTTTATTTTTTTTCTTTGTAAATTTTCTTGTGAGCCACAAAGGTTACAAGGAATGATAGGGTAGTTATTAATCTCAGCTAATTGCGCAATATCTTTCTCTCGACAATAGGCAAGCGGTCGAATGATGATGTTGCGTTTATCGTCACTGAGCAGCTTGGGCGGCATGGCTTTCAACTTTGCATTATTGAACATATTCATTAGCAGGGTTTCAACGATGTCGTCCATATGATGACCCAAGGCTATTTTGGTTGCGCCAATTTTTTCCGCGAAGCCATACAGCGATCCTCTTCTAAGTCGCGAGCACAAAGAACATGTTGTTTTACCTTCAGGAACTTTTTCTTTTACTACAGAATAGGTGTCTTTATCAACAATATAGTAATCAATACCTTTTTGTTTTAGATAGTTAGGTAAAATTTCTTCAGGAAAACCTGGCTGTTTTTGGTCTAGGTTAACTGCGACGACTTCGAACTTTATAGGGGCAACACGCTGAAGATGTAGTAAGGTATCAAGCATTACGAAAGAATCTTTTCCACCACTCAACCCACAGAATATTTTATCCCCTTCCTCGATCATATTGTAATCAAAAATAGCTTTACCAGTAAGGTGACGGATTTTTTTTTCGAGCTTGTTATTAAGGTTATGCTTAGTATTCATTGCGCTATTATTACCATTAAACGTATGGGGAAATTTTTTCGAAAGGATTCTATCATAGACCAAGCTTAACGTAATTCGACTTATGAGGTTTTAATTTTACTTTTTATGCTGACTCCCTCAAAGCCTATAATTAAGTCATATCTTCAGGTCGCTCTCTAAGAAGCCTATCAATTGATAAATTAGGGATTTCTTCTGCATTTTTAAACATCTTTTCTATAAGTGCATATTGCTCGTCAAGCATCTCTTGCATAACCTCTTTTTCTACAAGCAGAGCGCTATATTTATTGTAATAATCTATACCAGCTTCAGTGATGTTTTTAACCACGGTACGAGGAAGCGTATGCACTCCTTTGTACCTACCTTTTGCGTTTTCAAATTCACGCGTTATTTTATCAAATTTTCTAAGTGTAGGTTTAGTTACGTCAAAATCTAACTCGTGTTTAATTCGCTCAATGACTAAGTCCCAAGTTACTTTTGAGTTCCATCGTCGAAGTATTGCTACTATCTTGGTCTCTAACTGACGAGTTAATTTTATTCTCCCATCTAAATTAGTTTTTGCCATTTTTAACCCCGTAACTACTCAATAAGTTCTCTAACCTTTGATTTGAAGTGGCTTTCTTTGTTTTTGTACTATCAATTAAAATTTTTAATGATTTACTAGTATCTTCAAGTGATAATTGTCTCACTGCTATGTCCGCTGTATCTAAGTTTTGTACCCTGAACTCTAATGCTGTTAAATCACCAGCCATCCTAACGCTTGATCCATCAGGGACTGCCGGATTTTCAAGGATTTCTATCAAAACCTTTAGTACAGATGTTTTATTTAAGTGAGTTTTATACCATTCTTGAGAGGCTTTATTTACTGCAAAATCTTTATGTGATTCCACAGTACTAAGTCTTTCCATTTGAACATCTAAATCATACTTTAGAAGCTTTAATCCCTTTTCATCACCTTTGATATAACACATTTCATTACAACCAAAACAACTTGTCATAAAATCGTTTAAGAAACGACAAGGCATAGTAACCAAATCTTGAATGCATACACCTTCTGACATAATTGTTGCAGGTAATTTACGTATATCTTTAATTTTTTTAATACTAGTAAACTTAATGTCGGAAGATGGTTCCATCTCTGATTTATTAACAAGGATAGAGTTTATTTGCTTGGCATTATCTTCATCAATTGTATGAATATATTCATACGCTTGGTCTGCATCCTTTCTACCTGACCACAGATTAATAACTGAGATTGGTATGCCGCTTTCTTTAGCGTGATGGTTAACCCAGTGCCTTAGTTGGTGAGGGGCAAATCCCATACCTTCTAACCCCACCAAGGCCAGTGCCGATTCAATCCATTTTCGATTGTAATGTGGCCTTTTAGTTGAAATTTGCAAGCTATACATACTAGGAATAGGGACTATGTTAGTATTAAATGTATTGTTTATTCTTCCTTCTCTCCTTTTGTTAAGTGTTAATGACGTGAAAACAAACATAGCTTCTGATACTTTGGTTTTTACATTTTTACCTCGAGTAATGTTTTCCACTGAGCCATTTACAAATTTATTTGATTCTATGATTAAGTCAGATAGTTGCGTTAATGTTGTACTATCTTTTCCTTTAAACAGGTAATCTTTAAAAGGTTCAAAACTTTGGTGTCGGGAGGCGTAAAGATGTTGAATTCCGAGAGTCGACTTTCTATATAGCGAAATAATGGAGGAGTCACTTAATATTAAGGCATCATTGTCAATGTTTTGTAAATAGTTAAATCTTTTCCAATGAATTGGTCTATTAATCTTTATGTTCTCATCGTGTTGTCCATCAACTGGCAGTATTGGCTCTTCATCGTAAAGTCCTATAATCAAACCAAGATGAAATATATTGGTTTTTGACTGAAAATTTAAATTAGGGTAGGTATCTATTTCATATTTATAATTGGGGTATTCCTCCATCACATTGTTCAACGAAAGAGAAGGGTTAGCCATAAAGAATGAAAGTATTTTGGCTGGCAAAGATTCTTTTTCTATTACTTCAAAAATTCTTTCTACATTATCTTTAAGTACGCTAAGTAACATAGTGAGGTTGTCAGGATAGTTTTTAGAGCCTTTCCAGAAGAGAAAATGTGATACTTTTGATTTTTCGTCACTTTTTATATTAGTATCTATATGTGTTTTTATTTTTTGGGCTGGCAAGCCCCAAATTTCTACGTCTAACCTTGACGGTGTTGCCATTCCTAAGGTACAAAAAGCTATGGCTAAATATTCTTGAGGGTATGCTTTAAACCCATACTTTTTTAAACCGTCATCAGAATAAAGCTCGTTATATGCAACACCAATAGCTGCTACTTGCTCGTCGGAGATTAACATTTTTGAATGGCGAAGATCTTCTTCTTCAGGACTTCTATTTCGATTATCTTTTACTGTTGGCGGGATTAAATTTTCAGGTATTAATTGGTTTTTTTTACACCAATTCCAGAAGTGATATCCATTCTTAATTGAATAGTTTAATTTTTTAAATGAAGCTAAAAGAAATAAGAAGTCTTCTTGTTCAATGTTATAAATTCTTTTGTTTAGGTGATTACAGGCTCGAAACGCATATTGTATTGATATTTGAATTTCTTCATGGCTTAAATTACGATTTACAAATTCAATAGCAAAAGCCCTTGCTACATCAAATCTACTTTCTTTGGAGTTATTAACCCATTTGGAAAAGCGTAAAAGCGTTCTTTTTTTATTTGGGAAGCAGGCCCAGTCATCATACCAATCAGCAATACCACTGCCATCACATTTATGCATTAAGTTTGTTTTCTCAAAACTTTGCTTTGCTTGTTTTACTAGATTTTCTTCAAACTGTTTAAACTTGTTCATCTAAGCTATCTCCGACAATAACTAACTGCTCTTTTTGTAAATGGATAACTGCCAAAATACGTTTGATGATGGCTTTGATTTCAAATAATTGGTGGTGATTAGAGCCTACCTTTTCAAGGAAACCTTGTTTAGCTTGAGCTTTGATCAATTGTGATTGATGGTCTGCTTCAATAAAAGGAATGAATAAATCTGCCCCACATGCATAACACCCCAGCGGGGCCCCTAGTTTTTTTGTACAACCAGAACATCCAGTGTCCTTTTTTACTCCCCCTATCTCTCTCCCAAACTCATCGGTATAAGTTTTAGCAAAATGTTCGTTATAATCTTGTCGAGTCCATTTAAAGGATATGTCTAACAAGTTACATTTAGAAAATAGTTCATTGATTAGGTGTCTTGATTGTTTAGTTAAGTCTTTATAATTTTTAACTGCAGGTATGGTTACTCCTGTTAAGCGCGCTAGTGCAGCATTATTTAAATCTAACTCCGTACCTCGAGTAATTGTTGTGTGCCTAACTCTGTTAATACTGAAAGTTGCTGAACCCATGTTCCCAGCAAGGTTACGATGAAGTAAATCGGAGTGCATATTGGGCAAGATTAGGTCATTTTTAGACTTAATTGACAAAAGATCAGGGAAGAGAGGTAAACATTCCCAGGGAACTTGTTTGAACACCGTTTTTAACGTGTCGCAATAGCTTTTAATCAATGCCTTATAGTCCACTAAATAATTAATAATAATCTGAGAAAATACTTCGGAGAATGGAAAGAAATCTCCTTCTGGTTTTGATCTGAATCCAGCATCATTTATTTTTGATTTATGAAATAAAATTGAAATAAGTTTTTGGTCAATCTGAATGTCATCATTATTGATACCATACTCAGATAGGTCACATACTTTACATTGACATAGTTGCGCGCCTCTACGACTACTAATCAAGGCAATAGTCCTACAAATAGCTGCTGAATAGGCTAGAAAAGTAGTGTCTTGCTTTTTTGCAAGCCACTTACTTCGGTTAAAAGAAACATCTATTAAAGCTCTATCAATATGAGCATTAAATTCAGTGTCAGAATAAGCGCCATTGACAGGGTCATGAGGATTGACCTTCTCGTCTGGAAGATTCTCTTTGCACCAATCTCTCTGAGTTTCAAACTCTTTATTTAAAAATATATCGTGTAAAACTAAAAATATATAATTGAGATTTTTTTTATGCGAGGTAGTCAGTTGCGCATAACTACCTTTTAAAAAAGGCGAATCTGAAATTATTTGAAATCCATATTTACTGATTAATTTACAAATTACCCCCATACGTGATTCTGTTGTTCCCGCAGCCATTGTTTTGGCCCAATATTTAAATACCTTAAGAAGCATTTGTGTATTTTCATAAGACAACTCTAAATTATATAAACGTTTTAAATCTGTTGTTAGTCCACGAGTTGATAGAGTTGTTAGTTGCCACCTTTCAGAATATATTTTATTAACCAAGTCTGCGCTTGTGATGAAAGTAGCGTTTAGATCTCCGCCATTCAAACGGACGTTGGCTAAAAATTTTTTATATGGTGATGGTTGAGTACCTTTGTAATATTTTTTTGGCATTAGGTAACCTTTTATGAAGTAAGTTTAATAAAGAGTTAAAGCTAAAATATGAGTACGCTTAAACTGAAGTATTTCTGCTGATTACCCTAGAGCTAATTTCCCTTTGGCGGGAGAGGTGTGACCTGGTCAAGTAAATTCAGTCACCCTAGTTAAGCTACTTTTTCTAACTCATTAATTTTTAATTCAAAATCATTTGGGCTTTGATACCCTAAGTAAGAGTGTAGTCGCTTACTGTTGTACCACAT
>Ga0209344_10004394_pt1 | contig 12992 bp, 4 predicted proteins | sample Cruoilmetagenom6_FD_187293 | JGI IMG/M metagenome (GOLD analysis project Ga0209344, IMG submission 187293) | Oil polluted marine microbial communities from Coal Oil Point, Santa Barbara, California, USA - Santa Barbara Oil Seep Sample 6 (SPAdes)... | ecosystem: Environmental > Aquatic > Marine >...
AAGATATTTCGCTCCCAAAAGGTACAATGGTACTTATGTCCATTTACGAATTACACCGCTATGGCCATTTTTGGAACAGGCCATTGGAATATGACCCCAATAGATTTAAGGGAACGGACAAAAAGGATTATGGGGACCATTACTATCCGTTTGGGGCCGGTCCCAGAATGTGCGTGGGCAATAATTTTGCCATGTATGAAATGATTTTGACGGTTGCAGCGATACTGAAGAAATATAGTCTTCGGTCCGATTTGAAAACCGTCGAACTCAACCCGCTCATTTCCTTAAAGCCAAAGGAAGTCCCGCTGAAATTCGTTCCAAGATAAAATCCGAAGCGAAATGCCTCGGATTTTAGTTGTTTCCCAATAATAATTTAATAGGGTAAGTTAAAATGATCCATTACCTCACTATAGTTGCGTACATCAACACCTGATGCCTTTAGGTCATCAAGAATGTTTTCTTTGCTGGATTTTCCTGTTAACGCATTGGAAGATTCTATGAGTACAATCCTAAAATCTATAGTAGCTGGCATGTCTTCATCTGGAATTCGGTCAGGCTCGTACCCATTTATTGTTTTTGCTAAAAAAAGTCGACTCTCATTAACTAGAATATCGATTAGTAATCCAAATTGATCCGTAGAACTTGAAACCATTGTGGAGTATGGTAATGGTTTTATAGTGTTAGGCACGGTTTCCCGATCAGAGCCTGCTGCATAGGTCGGCATGGCGTAGGCCAATACTGCATTGCCCTTATCATAAAAACTATATAGAGATATGCCTCCTAGACTATCTGCGGGAATATTATAATACCGACCTTCATTGCCACCTCCAAAATGAAGGTTTGTACTCCAATCTGTGTTTGCAATAACGAAGTCATAATGTTTTACATTGGCATTTCCCGTATCCCCTTTTATGCCCTGTTCACCTTCAATACCTTGAATTCCTTGTTCACCCTGTGGTCCCTGTGAGCCAGCCGGTCCTACTTCCCCGTCTTTGGAACATGATGTTGTTATTAAAGCACTGCAAGCAACTAAACATAACGTAAGTCTTAAAATGATTTTCATGGATTTATAGTTCTATTGATTTTTTAATTTGTGAACTTAGAAAAAACACATGATAATCAGGGGAAAATGTGTACGAGATGTTATAAAACTTGTATGATTTACAATCAAATGATTGTAAATGGAATTGTATTTTAAAAAGATAATAATGAAATATTGGCGACCTTTGTTTTTTCTCTAGTTTTGACGAAATTGTTTTGAATAATAAAACCTTACATTCCAGCCTTATAAAAACCGAAGCCAAACGCCTCGGCTTTTTATCTTGCGGTATCTCCAAGGCCGAATTTTTGGAGGAGGAAGCCCCTAGGTTGGAAAAGTGGCTCAATAAGAACATGCAGGGGGAAATGGGCTATATGGAAAACCATTTCGATAAGCGTTTGGATCCTACCAAATTGGTGGAAGGGTCTAAATCGGTCATATCCCTTTTGCTTAATTATTTTCCGGAAGAAACTCAAAAAGAAACTACTTATAAGCTATCCAAGTATGCCTACGGACAGGATTACCACCATGTCATTAAGAGTAAATTAAGGCAACTCCAAGAATTTATTGGTCAAGAGATAGGAGAGGTCAACGGCAGGGCCTTTGTGGATTCTGCTCCTGTCTTGGACAAGGCTTGGGCTGCAAAGAGCGGTTTGGGCTGGATAGGGAAGCACAGTAATTTGTTGACCCAGCAAGTGGGGTCTTTTTATTTTATAGCAGAATTGATAGTGGACTTGGAATTGGAGTACGACCATAGGGTAACCGATCATTGCGGTACCTGTACCGCCTGTATCGATGCCTGTCCTACCCAGGCCATTGTAGAACCCTATGTGGTAGATGGAAGCAAGTGTATTTCGTACCTTACCATCGAATTAAAGAATGAAATCCCCACAGACTTTAAGGACAAAATGGATGATTGGATGTTTGGTTGCGATGTTTGCCAAGATGTATGCCCCTGGAACCGTTTCTCCAAACCACATCGCGAACCTTTGTTCGACCCCAACCCCCAATTACTTTCCATGACCAAAAAGGATTGGGAGGAAATTACGGAGGATGTCTTTAAGAAGGTGTTCCAGAAGTCTGCCGTAAAGCGCACCAAATTCTCCGGTTTAAAACGAAACATTGAGTTTTTGAAGTAGGACGGAAGTTAATTTTTTTAAGGACCCATTATCGTTATCGGAACCTATCCCCCTCCTTGGGAGGGGTCAGGGGAGGTCAGCCAAAAAGGATTGGGAGGAAATTACGGACGATGTCTTTAAGAAGGTGTTCCAGAAGTCTGCCGTAAAGCGCACCAAATTCTCCGGTTTAAAACGAAACATTGAGTTTTTGAAGTAGGACGGAAGTTAAATTTTTCAGGACCCATTATCGTTATCGGAACCTATCCCCCTCCTTGGGAGGGGTCAGGGGAGGTCAGCCAAAAAGGATTGGGAAGAAATTACAGAAGATGTCTTTAAGAAGGTGTTCCAGAAGTCTGCCGTAAAGCGCACCAAATTCTCTGGTTTAAAACGAAACATTGAGTTTTTGAAGTAGGACGGAAGTTAATTTTTTTCAGGACCCATTATCGTTATCGGAACCTATCCCCCTCCTTGGGAGGGGTCAGGGGAGGTCAGCCAAAAAGGATTGGGAGGAAATTACGGACGATGTCTTTAAGAAGGTGTTCCAGAAATCTGCCGTAAAACGTACTAAATTTTCCGGTTTAAAAAGGAATTTGGAATTTCTGAAGTAGGGAACAGGTTTCCTTAAGTGTAGGCCCACCACTGTAAAAGAAACGGCTCCCTTCTTGGAGAGTGCCATTTTTGCGTATTTGGTGGGAGTTTTGGACCGGGTAATTAAAAATTGAATTACACTACTTCTTTTGAAGCGATGGTAGATTACTTTTTTAAATCCTTTTAATTTAAAGAATACTCTTAACTTTGTTTTTCTAATATCACACTATATGAGCAAGCAAAAGACAAGAAGGGAAGCACTGGTATACCACGCCAAACCACAACCTGGAAAGATAAAAATAGTTCCTACCAAACCCTATGCCACCCAAAGGGATTTAGGTCTTGCCTATTCACCCGGTGTGGCAGAGCCCTGTCTGGAAATTGCCAAGGACAAGGACAACGTGTACAAGTATACGGCCAAAGGCAATATTGTAGCCGTAATATCCAATGGAACCGCAGTCCTAGGATTGGGCGATATTGGTCCCGAGGCTTCAAAGCCGGTGATGGAAGGTAAGTGCTTGTTATTTAAGATTTTCGCAGATATAGATGGAATAGACATTGAATTGGACACTACCGATGTTGAAAAATTCATTGAAACCGTAAAGATAATTGCTCCAACGTTTGGAGGTATAAATTTGGAGGACATTAAGGCTCCTGAAGCTTTTGAAATTGAAAGACGTTTAAAAGAGGAGCTGGATATTCCCGTAATGCACGATGACCAACACGGAACGGCTATAATTTCGGCCGCGGCACTTTTGAACGCTTTGGTGCTTACCAACAAAAAAATTAGTGATGTCCGTATCGTAATCAGTGGGGCAGGTGCTGCTGCCGTTTCATGTACCCGCCTGTACAAAGCTTTCGGGGCCAAAAACAAAAATATTGTAATGTTGGATAGCAAAGGGGTTATCCGGAGCGATCGGGATAACTTGTCTGCCGAGAAATTGGAGTTTGCTACGGATAGGAAAATCGATACCTTGGAAGAGGCCATGAAAGATGCCGATGTTTTTATTGGTCTTTCCGTTAAGGATATCGTTTCAGAAAAAATGTTATTGTCCATGGCTAAAGATCCCATTGTGTTTGCCATGGCCAATCCCGATCCGGAAATAGATTATAACCTGGCCATAAAAACCAGAAAGGATATCATCATGGCCACAGGTAGGTCCGATCATCCGAATCAAGTGAACAATGTTTTGGGATTCCCTTTTATTTTTAGGGGGGCATTGGATGTAAGGGCTACCAAGATAAACGAAGCTATGAAAATGGCGGCAGTGAAGGCTTTGGCAGAACTTACCAAGGAGCCTGTTCCGGAACAGGTGAATATCGCCTACGGACAAACAAGGTTGACCTTTGGGCGGGAGTATATAATTCCAAAACCTTTTGATCCCAGATTGATTTCTGAGATACCCCCTGCCGTTGCAAAGGCGGCTATGGAGAGTGGAGTGGCCAAAATGCCTATTGATGATTGGGATAAGTATAGGGAGGAATTATTACAGCGCTCCGGGAATGACAATAAAATAGTCCGTTTGCTTCACGACCGTGCCAGAATGAACCCTAAAAAAATTGTATACGCCGAGGCCGATCATCTGGACGTTCTAAAGGCTGCCCAAATTGCCTATGAAGAAGGGATGGCAATTCCAATTTTATTGGGGAATAAAGCAGTTATTGCAGAATTGATGAAAGAATTGGAATTTGACGCCGATATTCTCGTTATAGATTCCCATGCCGATGAAGCCAATGACAAAAGAAATCAATATGCTTCCAAGTATTTTGAAAATAGACAGCGTAGCGGGGTAAGTCTTTTCAGTGCCCGTGCTAAGATGAGGGAGCGTAACTATTTTGCGGCAATGATGGTTTTGGAGGGAGATGCCGATGGTATGATTTCCGGATACTCCAGAGCATACCCAACCGTGGTAAAACCAGTGTTCGAAGTAATAGGAAGGGCTGCCAACGTTAAGAAAGTATCTACGGTGAACATTATGATTACCGAAAGAGGCCCCTTGTTTTTGGCCGATACTTCCATCAACATCGATCCCAGTGCCGAGGAAATCGCCGAAATTGCAAAGATGACGGCCAATGTAGCCGTTACTTTTGGCTTTAGCCCCGTAATGGCCCTATTGTCCTATGCCAATTTTGGATCTTCTACACATCCCCGTGCTACCAAAGTCAAGGAAGCTGTAAAAATATTGCATGCCACCAACCCGGAATTAGTGGTAGATGGTGAACTGCAAATCGACTTTGCTTTGAACAAGGAACTGCATCAGGGTAAATTTCCCTTTTCCAAATTGTCCGGTAAAAAAGTAAATACACTTATTTTTCCCAATTTGGAGTCGGCCAACATTACCTATAAGCTGCTGAAAGAATTGAACCAGGCAGATTCCATTGGTCCTATCATGGTAGGTTTGAGACGTTCCGTTCATATCCTTCAATTAGGGGCCAGTGTGGACGAGATGGTCAATATGACCGCTGTTGCGGTTATTGACGCCCAAGAGCGTGAAAAGAGAAAATTGGCAAAAAAACAAAAGTAGAATAGTTGAAATAAATTCAGGTTTCGAGATATTGGAAAGCTGGGTTCTGAAATCCCCAATAACAAATGATTACCCATTTAAAAGGAAAACTTGTTGAAAAAAATCCAACCCATATTGTAATTGAATGTGCGGGAGTAGGATATTTTGTAAATATTTCTTTGCACACGTTTTCAAAAATTGGGGATTCGGAAAGTATTCAACTGTACACCCATCTACAAGTAAAGGAAGATTCACATACTTTGTTCGGGTTCTCTGAAAAGTCCGAAAGGGAGATATTCAGATTGTTGTTGTCCGTGTCAGGTATAGGATCCAGTACGGCCAGAACCATGTTGTCTTCCCTGTCCCCTAGTCAAATTAGGGATGCCATTGCAACAGGGGATGTGCCTACTATTCAGGGAATCAAAGGCATCGGTGCCAAAACGGCACAACGGGTAATTCTGGACCTAAAGGATAAGGTTTTAAAAGTCTACGATATTGATGAACTTTCCGCCCCATCAAACAATACAAATAAAGATGAAGCGTTATCTGCATTAGAGGTTCTTGGTTTTGTCCGCAAGCATGCTGAAAAGGTTGTGGATAAAATAGTTGGCCAAGACCCTGGACTAAGCGTAGAGGACATTATAAAACTTGCGCTTAAAAATTTATAACAAGTTTGAAAAAAGGGGCAAAATTTTATCTTAAATCATCATTTAAGCTTACCATCCTACTATTTATTTTCTTGGGCTCAACGGGTACTTCCGTGGCACAGGAAATAGAAGGGGAAGATGCAATTGGGCAAGAAGCGGACTCGCTAAAAACTGGTGTTGCTCTGGGGAGATTGAAAATGGAAAACCCGGACAGCATTGTTTCAAAATATACGTATGATCCCGATCTGGACAGATATATCTATACTGTAAGTGTAGGGGATTATGATATCAATTACCCCGTTATCCTTACTCCCGACCAATACTTGGAACTTGTGCGCCGGGAGGGTATGAAGTCTTATTTTAAAGAAAAAATTGATGCTTTTTCAGGCAAAAAAGAGGGTAGTGAGGCGGCCCGTAAAAATTTACTTCCCAATTTTTATGTAAATAATAGTTTTTTTGAAAGTGTCTTTGGAGGCAATACCATTGAGGTAATTCCACAAGGATCGGTGGCAATGGATTTAGGTGTCATTTGGCAAAAAAACGATAACCCCTCCCTGTCCCCACGTAACAGGACCAATCTTTCCTTTGATTTTGACCAGCGGATAAGCTTAAGTATGTTGGGTAAAATTGGGGAGCGACTACAGGTTACAGCTAATTACGATACCGAGGCAACCTTCGATTTCCAGAATTTGGTAAAGTTGGACTACACGCCATCCGAGGATGATATACTTCAAAAAATTGAAGTGGGTAATGTTAGTATGCCCCTTAATAGCTCCTTGATTACCGGGGCTCAAAGCCTCTTTGGGGTAAAGACAGAATTGCAATTTGGGAAGACTAGGGTTACTGCCGTATTTTCGGAACAAAGGTCCCAGAGCAATACAGTGGTGGCACAAGGTGGGGGTACGGTGAACGACTTTGAGCTTAGGGCCCAGGATTACGATGCCGACAAACACTTTTTCTTGGCCCATTATTTTAGGGATAATTATGATGCAGCCCTTGCAGACTATCCTTATATAAGGAGCCAGGTCCAAATAACAAGGTTGGAGGTGTGGATTACCAATAGGAGCCAGCAAACCGTGAATATTAGAAATGTTGTCGCTATTCAGGATTTGGGGGAAGTGCAACCGGAAAAAACCAGAATAGGGAGGAACAATGGGGATCCTGCTGGATTTTTTAATAGCTCTGCTGCCGGAAATTTACCAAGGAATGCTGCCAACGATTTTGATCCCCTCCAAATTGGATCGGGAGGAGCGCTTACAAATAGCATTCGCGATATAGCCACTGTTCAATCAGGGTTTAATGTGCCTGGCTATACCGTAAATCAAGGGTTTGATTATGCTATTTTGGAGAATGCTAGAAAACTGGAACAGGGCAGGGATTTTACCTTTAACTCACAATTGGGCTATATATCCCTAAACCAAAGATTGAGCAATGATGAAGTCCTTGGGGTCGCCTTTCAATATACCTATAATGGGCAGGTGTATCAGGTAGGAGAGTTCGCCAATGGCGGTGTGGATGCTACTACCGTGTCGCCGGGTGCTGAGATTCCAGTAAACAACAATACCCTGATCCTTAAGTTGTTAAAAAGTAATATCACCAATGTTGTAGATCCCATATGGGATTTGATGATGAAGAATATTTACGCCACTGGTGCCTATCAATTGAGTCAGGAAGATTTTAAGTTGAACATTTTATATGCAGAAACCACTCCAAGAAATTATATTACGCCAGCGGAATCCGGTGTTGGTTCGGGCTGGCCAACAAGTCCCAAGCCCTTGGAAGATAGGATATTGTTGGATGTGTTTAACCTGGATAGGTTAAATGCATATAATGATCTTCAGAGTGGAGGGGATGGTTTTTTTGATTATGTGGAAGGTATTACCATAAACTCGCAAACAGGGAGCATTATATTTACCAAAGTTGAACCTTTTGGAGAATACTTGTTCAACCTTCTGGGCGGCGGTACCTATGATGTGGATAATGATCAAGGCTATAATACCAATCAAAGAAAGTATGTCTTTAGGAATATGTACTCGCTTCCTACGGCGGCTGCCCAACAGGATGCGGATAAAAATAGGTTTATACTAAAAGGGACCTATAAGTCACAGGGAACAAATGGAATTCCTATTGGGGCCTTTAATGTTCCTCAGGGATCCGTAAGGGTTACGGCCGGGGGAAGGCAGTTACAGGAAGGTATTGATTACACCGTAAATTATCAGTCGGGCACCGTGCAGATTTTGGATCCAAGTTTGGAAGCTTCCAATACGCCCATCAATATTTCGGTGGAGAACAATGCGGTTTTTGGACAGCAGACCAGACGTTTTACAGGTGTAAATGTGGAGCATCAATTTAATAAGAATTTTGTGCTCGGGGGTACTTTGTTGAACCTGAATGAAAAACCATTGACGCAAAAATCCAACTATGGTATAGAACCTGTAAACAATACTATATTTGGACTGAACAGTAATTTTTCCACGGAAGTTCCATTTTTGACCAGGTTGGCCAATAAATTGCCAAATATAGATACAGATGTTCCTTCCAACTTATCAGTTCGTGGCGAAGTAGCCTTCTTAAGCCCAAGTTCTCCCAAGAATGCGGATTTTGAAGGGGAAACTACCACCTATCTGGACGATTTTGAGGGGGCGCAATCGCTGATCGATATCCGTTCCTTTTTGGGATGGTCCATGGCGAGTCCGCCAGTTGAATTCGCCACTACCACCAATAGTGTGGAGTCTGGATATGGAAGGGCAAAAATGGCCTGGTATACCGTAGATCCCATTTTTTATTCCAATCAGCGGCCTACCGAATTGAGTGATGATGACATTTCCACCAACGAGACCAGAAGAATCTATATACAGGATGTTTTTAACCAGGATGTTGCCCAGGGGCAAACTTTGGCACAAAACACCTTGGATATAGCATATTATCCTAGTATGAAAGGTCCCTATAATGCAAATCCAAATTTTACCGCGGAACAACCACAGGACAAATGGGCAGGGATAATGCGATCCTTGAGCAGTACCAATTTTGAACAGTCCAACGTAGAATACGTTCAATTTTGGGTATTGGATCCTTATGTGGACGGTATTGCTACAAGTTCCGGGGATTTGGTGATCAACCTTGGTAATATTTCAGAGGATGTTCTTCCCGATGGAAGGAAACAATATGAAAACGGATTACCTGTAGATCCGGTTTCCAACGATCTTACCTATAAAACATCTTGGGGAAAGGTTCCCGCAACCCAATCCCTAGTGTACGCTTTTGATGCGGACCAGAACAATAGGGGCTTGCAGGATATTGGTTTTGACGGATTAACCGATGCCGAGGAGGCTACCTATACTTTTGAAGGAGGTATAACTTATAATGGCCCGGCGGAAGATCCGGCCCTGGATAATTACGAGTACTTCCTGAACAGGGAAGGCAGTATTTTGGAACGTTATCTTAATTACAATAACCCTGACGGAAACTCTCCAGTACAATTGAGCAATTCCAACAGGGGGTCCACCACCTTACCGGATGTGGAAGACATAGATAGGGATGGAACCATGAATACGGTAAACAGTTATTATGAGTATCGTATAAATATTAAACCAGGGACAACGGTCAATGATAAATATGTAACCGATATTAAGGAGGGGGTTACCAGGTCTTTGCCCAATGGCAATACCTTGAACGAACGTTGGATCCAGTACAAAATACCTTTGTCCGACTTTACGGATGCGGTTGGCGGGATAAGCGATTTTAGGTCTATAAGCTTTATGCGGATGTACCTAACAGGGTTTTCAAGTAATGTGGTATTGCGTTTCGCTACCTTGGATCTTGTCCGTGGAGATTGGCGTACTTATGCCAAATCCTTGCAGCCAGATGTAGATGGGGATCCCACCGATGATGGCACTTTGGTGGATGTTAACGCCGTAAACATTGAAGAAAATGCAGCCCGGACCCCTATACCCTATGTTTTGCCTCCAGGTGTACAACGAGAAAGATTGAATAACAATAATACTATAATAAGGCAAAATGAACAATCCTTGTCATTTGTTGTCGAGAACTTGGAATCCCAAGATTCCAGAGGGGTCTTTAAAAATTTGGATATAGATATAAGGCAATATAAACGTTTAAAAATGTTTATGCATGCCGAAGAAATTGTAGAATCGGATTATGCCAATGACGAGACGCCTTTGGTGGGCTTTGTAAGGATAGGTTCGGATTTTACACAGAATTTTTATCAGATAGAATTGCCCTTACAGCTAACGCCCCACGGGGCAAGTTCGGATAGCGAAATTTGGCCGGATGTTAATGAACTGGACCTCTCATTGGATGATTTGTCCAAAGTAAAATCTGCAGGCATTGCAGCCCAAACGTTGAGTACCATTAATTATTATGAAATAAACAATGGTGAAGTGGTCCAGGTAAATGAATTTGATCCTAGAACACTGGGCAAACTGCGTATCGGTATCCGGGGAAATCCTTCCTTGGGCGGTATACGGAGTATGATGGTTGGGGTTAAGAACGATGATAATCTACCGGCTAGGGGAGAGGTTTGGTTCAATGAACTTCGCCTATCAGGTTTGGATAATAACGGGGGATGGGCCGCTATAGCCGCCATGGATATGAATATGGCAGATTTTGCCAATGTATCCGCCACCGGTAGTAAAAGTACTTCGGGTTTCGGGGCCATAGATCAAATGCCCAATGAACGTGCACGGGAGGATGCCATTTCCTATGATGTGGTCACCAATGTAAATATTGGTCAATTGTTTCCCAAAAATTGGGGCTTGCAACTACCCTTCAATTACGGTATTTCCGAGCAGATGATCACTCCGGAATTCGACCCTGTCTATGATGATTTAAAATTGGATGATCGTATCGCAGCTGCCGAAACTCCTGAAGACGCCGAGGCAATTAAACAGCAGGGAGAGGATTATACCAAGAGGACCAGTGTTAATTTTATTGGGGTAAGAAAGGACTGGGGCGAAGAGGCCGAGGCCAATTTCTATGATATTGAGAATTTTACCTTCAATTATTCCTATAACGAGGTGAACCATAGGGATTTTGAGATCGATGAGCTCAGGGACCAGAATGTGGTAACAGGTTTTGTTTACAACCATAATTTTAAGCCTGCTCCAATTGAGCCATTTGCCAAGAAGGATTCCTTGTTTACCGGGAAATATTGGAAATGGTTGAAGGATTTAAATCTGAATGTTTTACCTGCCAGTGTTTCGCTTCAATCCAATATCAACCGATCATTTAATCAGCAAAAGTTCAGGGATGTTTTTGAACCTGGGGTAGAAAAGTTGGACCTGCCATTTCTACAACAAAGGAATTATCTTTTCAATTGGCAATATGCCATTAATTATAGCCTCACAAAATCCTTGCGTTTAAACCTTACCGCTTCCAACAACAATATTGTAAGGAATTATTTTTCTGAAGATGGCAATCCGGATTCCGAGATCAATCAGGCTTTGGGATTGTGGGATGGATTTTTTGATCTTGGGGAGCCCAACAGACATTCCCAGGAAATGCAATTGAACTATGAATTGCCCTTGAACAAAATTCCTGCTTTCGATTTTATAAATGCCCAGTACACCTATACCAGTAATTTTGACTGGCAAAGGGGAGGGGATGCTCTGAACAAAGTGGCCGGGGAGGATATTAATACCGTACAGAATGCCAGTACCCATAATTTAACAGCATCCCTGACCATGCAAAAATTCTATGATTTCCTTGGTTTGGGAAGAAAGAATACCAAAGGGGCCGTTGCAAAACCGACGCGTTTGGATAAGGCAGGCAACCCGGCATCAAATGCCGATGATAAAGAGGTTAAAAAAGCTTCAGGTGCAGGGTACAATGCTTTTATAGATGTACTTACCATGGTGAAACGTGTAAATGTTACCTATAGTCAGAATGATGGTAAGGTGCTGCCTGGGTATACCAGGTCTGTAGGCTTTATTGGTACTGCAAAACCAACCATAGGATTTATCTTTGGTAGTCAGGCCGATGTTAGGTATGAGGCGGCCAGAAACGGCTGGTTGACCACCTTTCCGGAATTCAACCAGCAATATATTCAGAATACCAATAAGCAGTTGAATATCACCGCTACGGCACAGCCCACCAGGGATTTAACCATAGACCTTGTGGCCGATAGACAGATGTCCGAAAGTTATCAGGAGACATTTAACGTAGAGGATCTGGGAAATAACGCATTTGAATATGTGAATCTTTTGGGGAACAACTACGGTAATTTCAGTATTTCCACTTTAATGATCGGCACTGTTTTTAACAATAGTGACGAATTTGATTCTGCCAATTTTGAAACCTTTAAGGAAAATAGGATCACTATAGCCAATAGGATTGTTTCCGAAAGAAACCACGATACCGGTGTGGTGGATGAGGATGGTTTTCCGGAGAGATACGGTAAGACGAGCCAGGATGTTTTGTTGCCCGCTTTTTTTGCTGCTTATACTGGGAAGGATCCCAATAAGGTTAGTTTGGACGCTTTTAGAAATATACCAATTCCCAATTGGAACATTAAGTATACCGGATTAATGCGCAATCCTTGGTTTAAGAAGAAATTTAAGCGTTTTTCCCTTAGTCATGGGTATAGATCGGCCTACAGTGTAAATTCGTATCAGACCAATTTGACCCGTACACAATTGATCAATGAGGGCATGGAGCCAATAAATACAGAGACCCAGGATTTTTTACCGGTCAATATTATGAACAATGTGGTCCTTACCGATCAGTTCAACCCACTGCTGAGGGTAGATTTTGAAATGCAGAACTCCCTTAGTGTACTTGCGGAGATTAGAACGGATAGGGCATTGTCCCTGAGTTTTGACAATAGTCTAATGACAGAGATCAATGGAAAGGAATACACTGTTGGACTCGGGTATCGTTTTAAGGACGTTAAATTTGTTACCAATATTGGCGGTGAACAACAGCGTTTAAAAGGAGATTTGAATCTAAAGGCGGACGTTACCCTTAGGGATAATATTACCATTATACGAAACTTGGACATAGACAACAATCAAATTACTTCCGGACAAAACTTAATGTCCGTAAAATTTGTAGCTGATTACGCTTTGAGCAAAAGCTT
>Ga0209344_10004395_pt1 | contig 12991 bp, 12 predicted proteins | sample Cruoilmetagenom6_FD_187293 | JGI IMG/M metagenome (GOLD analysis project Ga0209344, IMG submission 187293) | Oil polluted marine microbial communities from Coal Oil Point, Santa Barbara, California, USA - Santa Barbara Oil Seep Sample 6 (SPAdes)... | ecosystem: Environmental > Aquatic > Marine...
TATGATTATACAATTTTCGACCGGAGGCCGCTCCGGCGCGGGCGAGGAACGCGGCGGCATGTTGTCCCTGCGCCCCGATATGGCGTCCCTCTCGGTCGGCTCCAACAACTTCCCCACCCGCGTCTACGAAAACCCGCCGCAACTGGTCGACTGGCTGGCGAGTGAGATGAAAGCCTTTGAAATCAAACCAGAAATCGAAGCCTTCGACCTCTCTCACATCCACAAAGCCGCCGAAATGAACCGCGACGGCCGCATCCCCGGCCAGCTTTACGTGCAATTCGTCATGGGCGTCAAAAACGCCATGCCCGTGGACCGCGAAACGTTTGATTTCTATATCAAAACCCTCAACCGCCTCGCCCCTGATGCTCAGTGGTGCGCCGCCGGAATCGGCCCAAACCAAATCGTCCTCAACGAATGGGCCATCGCCGCCGGAGGCCACACCCGCGCGGGCCTCGAAGACAACGTGCGGCTTGATCGTGACACCCTCGCCCCCTCCAACGCGGCCCTCATCCAGCGCGCCGCAAGTCTTTGTAATAAATACGAAAGACCCATCGCCACCCCATCCCAAGCCCGCGAAATTCTTGGCCTCCGCCCGGCCTAATCGGGCCCATTTCCGGACACTGCGTTGAAACCACGGGCAGGACAGCTACCTCCTGCCCATCAACACAGGAGTTTGAGATGACCCATTCCCGCCGCCATTTCCTTGCCGCCAGCGCCGCCGCAGGGGCCGTGACCCTGCTCCCCTTCACCGCCCGCGCGGCCGCCCATAGTGGCGACACATTCGAGACCGACGCAGGCCCCATCACCGTGCATCCCATTGCACATGCTTCATTTTTGATGGAAACCCCCGCCGGTGTGATCTACGTCGACCCGGTCGGTGACGCGGCGCAATACAGCGATTTCCCCAAGCCCGACCTGATCCTCATCACCCATGAGCACGGCGATCATTACAACGCCGAAACCCTCGCGGCCCTCGTAGGGGACGGCACGCCGCTCATCACTAACCCCGCCGTTTTCGACATGCTGCCCGAAGACCTCAAAGCTAACGCCAGCCAACTCGCCAACGGCGAAAGCACGGACTTCAACGGCCTGCCGATCAACGCGATTCCGGCCTATAACATCACGGAAGAGCGTAAGAATTTCCACCCCGAAGGCCGCGACAACGGCTATATCCTCGGCTTTGAAGGCTTTCGCGTCTATATCTCGGGCGATACCGAAGACATCCCCGAGATGCGCGAACTGTCCGATATTTCGTTGGCCTTCGTCTGTATGAACCTGCCTTTCACGATGGACTCGAACGCAGCCGCCTCTGCCGTGGCGGAGTTCAAGCCAACCTATGCCTATCCCTACCACTACCGCGGCAAGGATGGCGGCACGCAAGACCCAGCGGAATTCGCCAAACGTGTCGGGACCGATGTCGAAGTCAAAATGGGCAGCTGGTACGACGCATAACCCCCTCGGCCACGCCCTATATAGCGTGGTCGCGCATACTACCGTCGCCAAGAATAGACTGCCGCATGGGCATGTCCCATGGCATGGGGAAAATCGTTTCCATGCGGCAGAAATCATGCCCGATGCCGATCACATGTGGCATCTGGGGCAAAGCTGCGAGTGTACGATCATAATAGCCGCCCCCGTTGCCAAGCCGGTATCCCGCACTGTCTATGCCGAGCAGGGGGGAAATGACGATCTCGGGCGTGAGGGGGATGCCCTCAGCCGGGACAGGGATGTTCCAGATGCCACGTTTCAAGGGCGAACCGGGACGCCACAGGTGGAATTCAACGGGGGCGTTTTTCTCTATCACCACAGGCAGCGCGACTTGGGCGCCTTGTTCATGAATTGCTTGCATCCAAGGGCGCAAATCCAGTTCGCCTCGGATTGGCCAATAGGCCGCGACGGGCGTTCCTTTGCCGGGGGTGAGTAAGCCTGAAAGCACTTCGGCAACCCGCGCAGACTGTGCCGCAAGCTCATCTGAGGGCAGCTTCCGTCGCAGATGCATCAGCCGGGTGCGTTCAGCGCGCCGGAACCGCGCAACGTCGCGCCGGGTGGTGGGGTCGACGGGGTTGCCGTTTACCAGAAGATGGGCAAAGCAGGGATCGCTATCGTCGTGCATATCGCCAGTTTTGCAAGTCTGACCTTGACGTGCAAGCGGCGCGCGCTGCTCATCGGCGGAATTCCCATTAGTGATAACAACGGCTTGACCCGGCTCTGCCGAGATCGTCGAAGTTTCGCTTGATCGGTTTCGATCGGCGGACTAGCGTGGCCTGCGACATTTGCGAAACATAGGTTCGCATTGTGAAACAAGTCTCTGGGAGGAGCCTACATGACAATTTTCAAAACCCTAAGCTGTGCGGCTGCTGTGACGCTGGCGGGCGGCGCTGTGAGCGCTGAAACCGTGCTGATTCATGGCGAAGCCGGCCCAAACCGTGGCGCCCGCGCCGTGGCGCTGCAGTGGTTCGCCGACCAAGTTGCCGAACGCTCGGACGGCGACATGCGATTCGACATTCAGTGGGGTGGCGCGCTGTTCAAAGCCAACGCCGCCGTGCAATCCATCGCCGATGGCGTGGCCGACACCGGCTCGGTCATCGCGGTCTATTACCCGCAGGAAATGGCTGGCTACGGCATCGCCGACCTTCCGGTGAACAACCCCGACGCTTGGGTTGGCATGCGCGCCACCGATGAGCTGATGCGCTCCAGCGACGCCATTCAGGAAGATCTGGCCGAGAAGAACCTCGTCTATATCGGCACTTGGACCACGTCTCAGGTGAACATCGGCTGCAAAGGCGGCGCGATCAAATCCGTGGCAGACATTTCGGGCAAGAAAGTCCGCGGCGTGGGCGCTTATGGTAAAGTATTCGGCGAGCAGGGCGCGAACATGGTCAACATGTCGATCTATGACGCGTACCAAGGTCTCGACACCGGTCTGATCGACTGCTCGCAGGGCTACAGCTACGCCGTTGCGGCGCTCAAGCAGGCCGAAGTGATGGACAGCTACACGATCCTCGATTGGGGTCAGGTCGGCGGCTTGGGCATCTTTATGAACAAAGACATGCACGACAGCCTGACCGAAGAGCAGCAGGCCACGCTGGCCGAAGTTGGCGCGGATATGGCGGATGAATTTGGTCGCCTAATCACCACCGCCAACGAGAAAGCCATCGAGTCGATGAACGAGCAGGGCGTCGAAGTCATCACCCTGCCCGAAGAAGACCGCACGCAACTGGTTGAAGCCGGTCAGAAGTTCCTCGACGAATGGGTGCAGACCGCCAGCGCCGCTGGCCTGCCGGGTGAAGAGCTCTTGGAAGAGTACAAGGGTCTGATCACCAAATACACCGAAGAGCGCGATGCAAACGGCTACCCTTGGGATGCCAAAAGCAACTGATCGCTAACCTGGGGAGGGGCAGCATATGTTGGTAAATCTGGAGAAAATCCTGTTGGGGTTGGGCGCTTTGGCGGTGATTGCCTTGGGGGTGTTGATCACCTCCAACGTGATCGCCCGCGCGCTTTTCGCCAGTCAGGTGCCCGATAGTGTGACCATGGTGCGCGAGCTCATGGTCGCCGCCATCCTGCTGCCCCTCGCCGCCGCAACCGCCGCGCGGGCGCATGTGAGCGTGGCCTTTGTGTCGGACCGTTTCCCGCCACGCGCGCGCTCGGTGCTGATCGTTGCGGGCTCGGCCATTGGCATGCTGGCACTGGCCCCGCTGATCTATTCGGGCGGGCGTGAATTTCTGGCTGTCGTTGAAAAGGGCAGCTTCTTTTATGGTGACCTGAACCTGCCGAAATGGCCGGGGCGCTTGTTGTTTCTGGTGGGCATGATCGCCACCTTCCTGCGGTTGGCCGAACTGACATGGCGCGATGGCCAGACGATCCTCGCGGGTGGTGTGGTCTCGGATGAGCAGCAGCATGCTGCGGACCTGATGGTTGAAAAGGACGTGCTGTAATGGATGCTTCGACCATCGGAATGATCGCCTTTGCCGCGGTTCTGATCCTGCTCGCCCTGCGTGTGCCGATTGCTTTTACGCTAGCCGCTGTGGCAACTGTCGCCACCTTCTTTATCTTCGCCTTCCGCACCGGCACCTTCATGCCCGAACGCGCGATCCGGGCGACCACGTCGATGGTGTTTTCCAACTCCTTCGACCTCATTCACTCTTACGACCTGTCGATGATCCCGCTCTTTGTGGCGCTTGGCCACATTGCTTACCGCGCTGACATCACGACGAAAATCTATCACGCGGCCAAGGTCTGGCTGACCCGGCTGCCCGGCGGTGTTGCCATGGCTTCTGTCATGGGCTGCGGCGGGTTTTCCGCGATCACCGGTTCGTCCATCGCCTGCGCTTCGACCATGGGCAAAATCTGCACCCCCGAGATGCTGCGCATGGGCTATGACCCGCGTTTGGCCACCGCCAGCGTTGCGGCGGGCGGCACATTGGGCTCGCTCATTCCGCCGTCGGTGCTCTTCATCATCTACGGCATTTTCACCGAGACTTCGATCTCCTCGCTCTTCCTCGCAGGCGTCCTGCCGGGCCTGCTGACCTTGGCAGGCTTCGTGCTGGTCATTGCCGTCTGGGTTTGGCGCGATCCGGCGGTCGCGCCCTCGACAGACCAACGCTACAGCGCGGGCGAGCGCTGGCGTGCGGCGCTCGACAGTTGGCCCGCGATCCTGCTTTTCGTGCTGATCATCGGCGGCATCTATGGCGGTATTTTCACCGCGACCGAAGCCGCTGCGGTCTGCGTCGTGTCCGCTACGCTGATCGGTTTCGTGCAGCGCACGCTCGACTGGGCGGGCCTGTGGGAAGCGGTCAAGGAAACCTGCGTGCAGACCTCGGCGATCTTCCTCATTGCCGCCAGCGCCAAGATTTTCGTTGCCTTCGTGGCGCTGACCGGGGTCGCTGGCACCATCGTCGGCTTCGTGTCGGACGCGCAGATGTCTCTTGTCGTGTTGATGCTCTGCATCGCGCTGATCTATTTGCTTTTGGGCATGTTCCTCGATCCCATCGGCATCATGGTCCTGACCCTGCCACTGATGATCCCGCTGGTGGAAAGCTATGATCTCAACCTCATCTGGTTCGGCGTGGTGGTCATCAAACTGCTGGAGATTGGCCTGATCACACCGCCCGTCGGCTTGAACGTCTTTGTCATCGCCAATGTGGTGGGTCGTGAAGCGCCGATCGACAAGATTTTCGCGGGGATCACGCGGTTCCTCAGCGTCGATTTCATCGTTCTGATCCTGATCATGTCCTTCCCGGCAATCTCGCTTCTGATCCCGATGGCCGCGCGATGAATGAACAGGCGAACAGCATGACGGACCGCAAGTTCGCCAATACGCTGGCGCGGGGCTTGGGCATCCTGCGGGCCTTTCGCGCCAGTGACAGCGGGCTGTCGCACGCCCAAATCGCCGAGCGGACGGGTCTGCCCAAACCCACCGTGTCGCGGCTGACCTATACGCTGTGCGAATTGGGCTACCTTGCCCACGGCGGGCGGAACGACAAGTTTCGGCTTGGGCCAGCGGCGATTGCTCTGGGATCAGTGGCCTCGGTCGCCGTCAGCTTTGTCGATATGGCCTCTGACGCGATGCAGGAACTGGCCGATGAGACCCGAACGCTGGCGCTGATCGCCGTGCGCGATGGCGATCGGATGATGCTGGTGCGCACTTGGCGGCCGCGCACGGCTTCTACGATTTGGCTGGAGCCGGGCCACCGTATTCCGGTCTATGGCTCGTCGTCGGGGCTGGCGACGCTGGCGAGCCTTGACGAAGAGCGGTTCGACGCGCTCGCCCCAGACGACCAGCTGCGCGACTACCGCCGCGAGGGCTATGAGCAGTTGCTGGCGCAGGGCTTTGTCCTCGCCCCGCCGGACACTCGCTATGCCCGGACCATCAACGCCGTCAGCGTGCCCTATTACGCGGGCGAGTTTGGCGAGCCTGTCGCCTTTACCTGCGGCGCTTTGCCCGCCGACTTGCCCGACGACCGCATTTTGTCACAAGTGGGACCAGCGCTGCGTGACGTGGTCAGCGGCATCGAACAACGCACCGGACGGGCACCCGCCCTGTCACGGCGCGGATAGAACAAGGAGTTTTAGATATGACCGACAAGATTGCCTATTCCCGCCACGACGACATCGTTGTGCTGCGCATTCAAAACCCGCCCGTCAACGCGCTGAGCCAAGCCGTGCGCCAAGGTCTGGCCGAAGGCATGGACCGCGCCGAGGCCGAAGACGGCGTGCGCGCTGTGATGATCGTGGGCGAAGGCCGGGCCTTTATCGCCGGGGCCGACATCACCGAATTCGGCAAGCCGCCGATGGAGCCGCATCTGCCCAATCTGTGCAACCGGATCGAAGCCTCGCCGCTCTTGGTCGTGGCCTCCATGCATGGCGTCAGCCTCGGTGGCGGTCTCGAAGTCGCCCTTTCGGCGCATTACCGCATTGCCCAGCCCTCGGCCCGCGTCGGCCTGCCGGAAGTGCACCTTGGCCTGATCCCTGGTGCCGGTGGCACCCAGCGTTTGCCGCGGTTGATCGGCGTGGAACCCGCTTTGGATGCCATCACCACAGGCCGCCACATCAAAGCGCCGCAGGCGCTGGAAATGGGCATCGTTGACCGCGTGGAGGAGGGCGATCCGCAAGAAGTCGGTCTGGCCTACGTTCGCGAGCTTATCGACAGCGGTGCCGAGCGCCGCCCGATCTGCGACATGCCCGCGCCTGCACCCATCGACTGGGATGCGGCCTATGAGGCGACGCTGAAAAAGGGCCGCGGCCAGATTTCCCCGGCCGAAGCCGTGCGCGCCGTGCAGGCGGGTGTCGAGAAACCTTTCGAAGAGGGCATGAAAGCCGAGCGCCGCATCTTTTCGGAACTGATGAACACCGACCAGCGCCAAGGCATGATCCACGCGTTTTTCTCGGAACGTGCCGTTAGCAACCTGCCGGAACTGAAAGGCGTCGCACCCCGCGACCTCAAAGCCATCGGCGTCATCGGCGGCGGTACCATGGGCGCGGGCATCGCCACGGCGGCGCTCTTGTCGGGCTTCTCGGTCGTGCTGGTCGAGATGAAGGACGAGGCCGCCAAGGCCGCGCATGAGCGTATCTCGGGCAACCTGCAAGGCGCGCTGAAACGCGGCAAAATCGATCAGGCGAAGTTTGACCACCTGACCGGCGAAGCACTCACCGTTTCCACCGAGTATGACAGCCTGTCGGACGTCGATCTGGTTGTCGAAGCAGTCTTTGAGGACATGGACGTCAAAAAGCAGGTCTTCGGCAAGCTCGACGCCGTCTGCAAACCGGGCTGCGTGTTGGCCTCCAACACCTCCTATCTCGACGTGGATGAAATCGCCGCCAGCACCTCGCGCCCCGCAGATGTGATCGGGCTGCACTTCTTCTCGCCCGCCCATGTGATGAAACTCTTGGAGGTCGTCGTCGCCGACAAGACTGCGAAAGATGTGGTCGCCACCGGCTTTGCCCTCGGCAAGGCTCTGGGCAAGATCAGCGTCCGCGCGGGCGTCTGCGACGGCTTCATCGGCAACCGCATCCTCGCCACCTACCGCACGGCGGCTGACCACATGGTGCTCGACGGCGCCAGCCCTTACAAGATCGACGCCGCACTTGAGAAGTTCGGCTTTGCCATGGGCCCCTTCGCCGTGGCCGATCTGGCCGGGCTCGACATCGGCTGGGCCACCCGCAAGCGCAAGGCCGCGACACGCCACCCCGAAGAGCGGGTGCCGACCTATATCGACCGCCTTTGTGAGCAGGGCCATTTTGGCCAGAAGACGGGGCAGGGCTATTACATCTACGAAAAGGGCAAACGCGGCGGCACGCCGAACCCGGAAATCACCCGCCTGATCGAAGAAGAGCAGAAGGAGCGCGGCATCACCCCGCGTGAGTTCACCGAGGCCGAGATCGTGCGCCGCTACATGTGCGCCATGGTCAATGAGGCCGCCAAGGTGCTCGAAGAGGGTATCGCCAAACGCCCGCTCGACGTCGATATGACGCTGCTCTTTGGCTACGGTTTCCCGCGCTACTGGGGCGGCCCGATGAAATGGGCCGACATCCAAGGCTTGCCCAACGTCCTCGCCGCCATCGAGGGCTTCGCCGAGAAGGACCCGTGGTTCTGGCAACCCGCACCGCTGCTGGTCGAGCTGGTCAAAACCAACCGCACTTTTGATGATCTGAACAAGGAAACTGCCAAATGAAACAGGCTGTCATTGTCTCCGCCGTCCGCACCGGGCTGGCCAAATCCTTCCGCGGGTCGTTCAACATGACCCACGGCGCCACCATGGGCGGCCATGTCGTCGCCGAAGCGGTTAAACGCTCGGGCGTCGACCCGTCGGTTATCGAAGACGTGATGATCGGCTGCGGCTACCCCGAAGGCGCCACCGGCTCGAACATCGCACGCCAGATCGCCCTGCGGGCGGGCCTGCCGATCACCGCTTCGGGCGTCACCGTGAACCGCTTCTGTTCCTCGGGTCTGCAAACCGTCGCCATGGCCGCCAATGCTATCTGCATGGAGGGCGCAGGCCCGATGGTCGCGGGCGGGGTCGAGAGCATTTCGATGGTCCAGCCCGACGCCAAATCGGTGAAAGAGGCTTGGCTGATGGAGCATAAGCCCGAGGTCTATATGGCTATGATCGACACCGCTGACATCGTGGCGAAGCGCTATAACATCTCCCGCGAGGACCAAGACGCCTACGGTCTGCGCAGCCAGCAGTTGATTGCCGCCGCACAGGAAGCGGGCCTCTTCGACGACGAAATCGCGCCGATGCAAACCACAATGGGCGTGCAGGACAAGGAAACCAAAGAGATTTCCACCCGCGAAGTCACCGTGGACCGCGATGAATGCAACCGCCCCACCACCACGCTCGACGGCCTTGCGGGCCTGACACCTGTGCGCGGCGAGGGCGCTTTCATCACCGCAGGCAACGCCAGCCAGCTTTCGGATGGTGCCGCCGCACTGGTGCTGATGGACAGTACTCAGGCCGAGCAGCAAGGCCTCGACGCCATGGGCGCTTTCAAAGGCTTTGCCGTGGCAGGCTGCGAGCCCGACGAGATGGGCATCGGCCCGGTCTTTGCCGTGCCGCGTCTGCTGGAACGTCACGGTCTGACCGTGAATGACATCGACCTGTGGGAACTGAACGAGGCTTTCGCCAGCCAAGCGCTCTACTGCCGCGACAAGCTGGGCATCGACCCCGACAAATGCAACGTTAACGGTGGCTCCATCGCCATCGGTCACCCCTTCGGCATGACCGGCGCGCGGATGACCGGCCACCTGCTGCGCGAAGGGCGCCGTCGCGGTGCCAAACTGGGCGTTGTGACCATGTGTATCGGCGGCGGCATGGGGGCGGCTGGCCTCTTTGAAATCTACTGAAAAGGGGATCGACATGGACCTGAGCTATTCTGACGAAGAACGCGCCTTTCGCGAAGACGTGCGGGCCTTTCTGGCCGAGAAACTGCCCAAAGACCTGTCCGACAAGGTCAAACGCGGCGAAGAACTGGGTAAGGAAGGCCACGAGCGCTGGCACGCGATCCTGAACGACCAAGGCTGGCTGGCGACCAACTGGCCCAAGGAGTTCGGCGGCGCCGCCTGGAACGCCGTGCAGCGGCACATCTTTGAGGAAGAAGCCGCCGCGCATCACGCGCCGCGCATCGTGCCCTTTGGCCTGTCGATGTTGGCCCCGGTGCTGCAAAAGTTCGGCTCGAAAGAGCAGCAGGACTACTGGCTGCCGCGCATCCTGTCAGGCGAAGACTGGTGGTGTCAGGGCTATTCCGAGCCGGGTGCCGGGTCGGATCTGGCCTCGCTGAAAACTACCGCGGTCAAGGACGGGGACCACTATATCGTCAATGGTCAGAAGACTTGGACCACCCTCGGCCAGCACGCCAACATGATCTTCTGCCTCGTGCGGACAGACAAGGACGTGAAGCAACAAGAGGGCATTTCGTTCCTGCTGATCGACATGGACACCCCCGGCATCACCGTGCGCCCGATCATCCTGCTGGATGGCAGCGCCGAGGTGAATGAGGTCTTTTTCGATAACGTCAAAGTGCCTGCCGAGAACCTTGTCGGCGAAGAGAACAAAGGCTGGACCTACGCCAAATACCTGCTGACCCATGAGCGCACGAACATCGCGGGTGTGGGCTTTAGCCAAGCGGGCCTCTCGGCGGTCAAACGCATCGCCAAATCCGAAATGGCCGGGGGCCGCCCGCTGATCGAGAACCCGCATTTCGCGGCCCGTGTGGCACAGGCGGAAATTGATCTGATGGCGATGGCGACGACCAACCTGCGCATCATCTCCAAGGCCGCCGCAGGGCAGGCACCGGGGGTGGAAAGCTCCATGCTCAAGGTCAAGGGCACGATCATCCGGCAAGAGATCAACGATCTCGCCCGCCGTGCCGCTGGCGTCTATGCGATGCCCTTCGCCTCGGAAGCGGTGGCAGGCAGCAACGATGCGCTGCCAGACCCGAATGACGCAGGCCCCGTGGCCGCGCAGTATTTCAACAACCGCAAACTGTCGATCTTTGGCGGCTCGAACGAGATCCAGCGACAGATCATCGCCAAGACCATGCTGGGAGGTGCAAAATGAACTTCGACCTGACCGAAGAACGCCAAATGCTGCAAGACAGCCTGCGCCGTTTCCTGCGCGACAAATACGACACCGCCACGCGCAATGGCATTTTGGAAAGCGAAGCGGGCTTCTCTGCTGATATCTGGAACGGCTTGGCAGAACTGGGCGTCATTGGCGCGCTCTTTACCGAAGAGCAGGGCGGCTTTGGCGGCGCGGGTTTTGACGTGACCACCGTCTTCGAAGAGCTGGGCCGCGCGGGCGTGGTCGAGCCGCTGCTCGATTCCGCCGTGCTGGCCGGGGGGCTGATCGCCGACCTCGGCAACGAGACACAGCAAGAGCATGTCGAAGCGCTGATTGGCGGCGAACTGCAACTGGCCTTTGCCCATGGCGAGCCGGGCAGCCGCTATGATCTGAACCGCGTCACCACCACCGCCGCGCAGAACGGCAGCGACATCGTGTTGAATGGCCGCAAGGCTGTCGTCGCCAATGCCGAAGCCGCCGACATGCTCGTCGTCTCCGCCCGTGAAAGCGGTGAGGCTGGCGATGAGGCGGGTATCTCACTGTTCCTCGTCCCCGCAGACGCAAAGGGGCTGACCGTCACAGGCTATGCCCTGCTGGCCGGGGGCCGTGCTGCCGAAGTAACGCTGGACGATGTGACCCTGCCCGAAAGCGCCCGTTTGGGTGCCGCAGGCAAGGTCTTCGACGCCATCGAGGCCCGCACCGCCGTGGCCACCACCGCCCTTTGCGCAGAAACGCTGGGTGCCATGGAAACCGCCTGCACGCTGACCCGCGAATACCTCGGCACGCGCAAGCAGTTTGGCCGCCCCATCGGCAGCTTCCAAGCCTTGGCGCACCGCATGTCGGACCTGCTCATCGACCTCGAACAGGCCCGCTCTGCCGTGATCAACGCCGCAGGCCATCTGGCCGACGACCGCGCCAGCCGCGAACGTCATGTCTCGGCGGCCAAGAACCTGATGGGCCGTGTCGGACGTCTGGTGTCGGAAGATACGATTCAGATGCACGGCGGCATCGCGATGACCCAAGAATATGAGCTCGCCCATATCGCCAAACGCATCACCATGGCAGACCACCGCTTTGGCGACACCGATCATCACTTGGAGCGTTTCATTGCACTATCCGCCGCATGATGCGCCGACCAGCGGGGTTCAGCAGCTCATCGGGTTTTTGCCTGATCTGTCGAACCCCGATGGCAGCACCCGCGTCACACTTGATCTCGGCCCGCAGCATCTGAACGTCTCGGGCGTCTTGCACGGCGGGCTGCATACGCTGATGCTGGATGTCGCGGCGGGCTTTGCCTGCGCGCGGCACTGCGCGATGAGCGGGCCTTTTGTGCCGATGCTGACCCTGTCGCTGACCACCGATTACATCTCGGCGGTGCGCGAGGGGCAGGTCATCGCCACGGGCCGCGTCACTGGCGGGGGGTACAAAATCCTCTATGCCGAGGCGCAGTTGCAAGACGCCGAGGGTAAGCTGCTGTCGCGCGCCACGGGTGTATTCAAGAGGGCAAAGACATGAGCGCAAGGATCGAAGACCGCGGCGACCGGCTGATCATCTGGAACGGCAACCGCGAAAAACGCGGCGCGCTGTCGCCAGCGCTTTACGAGGCCATTTCAGAGGCCATGAAACAAGCCGAAGATCCGCGCATCCGCGCGGTGATCCTGACCTCCGAGGGGCGGTTCTTTTGTGCTGGGGGCGACCTCAATGTCCTGATTGAACGCCGCAAGATGACCGAGCCGGAACGCCGCGAACGGGTCGACGGGCTGCATGATCTGATCCGCGCCATGCGGGCCTGCCCGGTGCCGCTCATCGCCGCGGTTGAGGGCGGCGCTGCGGGCGCGGGCCTTTCGCTGGCGCTGGCCTGCGACATGATCGTGGCCTGCGAAGACGCGCAGTTCACCGCCGCCTATGTGAAAACCGGACTGGTGCCGGACGCAGGACTCACCGCCTCCATGGCGCGCCTGTTGCCGCGGCCCTTGGCGATGGAGATGTGCCTCTTGGGACGTCCCGTCATGGCCATGCGTTTTGCCGAACTGGGCTCGGTCAACCGCATCTGCGCCAATGGCAAAGCCTTAGACGAGGCGCTGATGCTGGCCGACACGCTGGCCGCTGGCCCGCGCGCGTCGCAGAGTGTGATCCGGCAATTGGTGGCGCAAGCCTACGAGACCAATGAGGCCGACCAGCTTGATGCCGAACGCGATGCGATGGCCAAGGCTGCTGGCGGTGATGAGGCTGCCGAAGGCATCGCGGCCTTCTTGGAAAAACGTAAGCCTCGGTTCTAGACCGGGCAGCGCCGCCCGGGGAGAGGGGGCGCTTTTAGGCAGGAGGAGAAACCCATGAACGCCAGGGTACAGGATTTTCTAGCTGAGCAATTGGCCACCCGCCCCGACGCCCCGGCGCTGAGCGATGCCAGCGGGACCGCGTGGTGCTAT
>Ga0209344_10004396_pt1 | contig 12990 bp, 14 predicted proteins | sample Cruoilmetagenom6_FD_187293 | JGI IMG/M metagenome (GOLD analysis project Ga0209344, IMG submission 187293) | Oil polluted marine microbial communities from Coal Oil Point, Santa Barbara, California, USA - Santa Barbara Oil Seep Sample 6 (SPAdes)... | ecosystem: Environmental > Aquatic > Marine...
CGCGCCAGCCAATACTCCGACGGTGCTGCTCAGCATCCGGCCACGCACAAGTTTTTTCATTGGATCGGTCATGGCAAGATCAAGACCCAACATTGCCAGTATAATCCAGCCGATTACTTTTTCAAAGTTCAGATCGGTAACAATCTGAAGAACGTAAAACCCCAGCACTATACCGATGATTGTTGATGGTAGCAGGCCAATAAGTATACGCCACTGGCAGGCCCGCCTGTAATAAATAACGGCAGATAATATCTGCGGCAATCAGCATTGGTAGTAATACGCCGGGTGAGGCTTTGCCGGGTATTGCCATTGCCATCAGCAATACCGCGAGGATGCCAACACCCCCTACGGATGTTTTGGTGAACCCGACCAGAAATGCTGCCAGACCAATATAGAAATATTGCAGTGTCGAAATGTCCACTGTCATCCACTGGCCAATACCGGTTCATGTCTTCCGCAAATCAACGCGCGAATTTGCCAGTAACCTACTGGACTTATGATTGCCCAAACACAATCGGATAAAGTGACCCGATCAACAGCAATGCCGCCGAAAAGTTGAAGGCCCTCAGTTTCCAGGGAACATTCAACACCCGGCGCAACTGCGTTCCAAGGAAAACCCAACAGTTGATCGAAGGGAAATTTACCGACCCGAATATCAGGGCTACCACGGCGACACCCCATAGGCCGCTACCCGCCGGTGTATAGGCGCTGATCGCACTCAGGGCCATAGCCCATGCCTTTGGATTTACCCATTGAAACGCGGCCGCCTGCAGGAAAGTCATTGGTGCGCCCGCAACGATCACAGTTGCATTTTTCGGTGGTGCTGATATCGCGATTTTGTAAGCGAGATACAACAAGAACCCGACACTGACGATTTTCAGAACCGTGTAGGTGACTGGGTAGGCGTCAAATATCTGGACAAGGCCGGCACCAACCAGAAAAACCAGCAATACGAACCCAGCCCCGATGCCCAGCATGTGTGGCAGGGTCCGTTGCCAGCCAAAATTGGCGCCAGATGCCATTAGCATCAGGTTGTTGGGCCCCGGTGTTATTGAGGTGACGAAAGCAAAAGCTAAAAGGGCGGTCAATAGATCATAAGTCATGGACACAACTATATTCGGGGATAACCTCAATTAAATTGCTAAATGATGTGATTTGTGACTTACTGCGCAACTAATGGCTTTAGATAACCCGATTACAAAACATATATTGCGTGTCCTCACGTATGAAGGACGAATCAGCAATATTGAATTGGCAGAAAAGGTCGGGCTTTCGCCGTCAGCTTGTCTTCGCCGTGTTCAGGAACTGGAACGCAGTGGTGTGATTTCAGGGTATCGGGCGGTATTAGATCCAGCAGCGCTTGGGATCGGGTTTACGGCCTATATAACCGTAGGGCTTTCAGAACACAGCAAAGCCGCACAGGACAGTTTCGAAAAATCGATTTCACGTTCAGCCGAAGTGCGGGAATGTCACAATGTTACCGGCAATGTTGAATATCTGTTGCGCGTAGAAGCCACTGATCTGGCCGCTTACAAACATTTCCACACCGAAGTTCTGGGTGCGTTGCCTCAGGTTAAAAGCATAACATCATATGTCGTTATGGGATCACCCAAGGATGATCGTACCTGAGCTGACCGGTTTTTGAATATGAAACGGCGGCACCAGGGGAGGGCTGGCACCGCCGTTCAATTCTACGAGCGTTCCCTGGGAGGAGAGGTGCCCGTATTACGTTAAAGCCCGCGGGCTTTGAATTAAGGACGACAGCATAAGGGAGGAGAATGCCGCCGCGCTTTTCTGCGAACTGTTCAGAGAGGCGAACAGGACTCGCATCAGAAGTGGCCTTGCGGCCTGGTATTTTTGCGACGATCCCTTCTGGGAGGAGGAGGACCGTCGCTATCATCAGAGACCCTGGGAGGGTGGGTCGTCTGAAATTAGTTCTTAGTATCCATAGGCACCTTTGGCGGCGACCGATGCGATCATCGAGCGGTGAAGGCCCAGATCGGCAAGTTCGCGGTCACCCAGGGTGGACAGTTGTGCGACAGTCTGGCGGTAAGCGCGGTGTTGCGCAAAACGCAGGCTGGCATTCCTGAATGCAGCAGCGATGCTGTTTGCTATGCCAGCCTCGTGGCTGCGAATGTTGTACAGGTGAGCCATTTTCTTGGCCTTTCGAAAATCATTGCATATTTGCGTTCGTTTGTTAGCGCTAAGATATGTTAATGCTGCGATTGCACAATCCCCCGTATTGACAATGCCGCTATGCAGCAAATGCATAAGTAGTCCTGACCTGAAAAATACCTGCGCGGTAAGTAAGCAGTTTCAGCAGGGCAGAGCGTTTTGTCATCAGTCATTACCGGACACCCCGCGCGTGAGTGGGGGCATACCGGGACGACCGGGAAATCATGGGAACCGGTTGACCATTGGATGGAACGTATCGAATCATTGGATGGAAACTATGAGATAACTAACTTTTACAGCGCAGTTTGATCGAAAAATCCCATTATCTGGGAATATTGTGGGAAGGTGCGGGAATTTTTGGAACATTTTTATCACCCTATATGTTGGGGGTATATTTTCATGTACCGCTATAATTTGTGGAAAATCGTGAATTGGATGTGTTAGTTAATGTTTATTCACGCAGTTATGGGTTACATGGGTGAAGTATTTCTGCAAAAATTAGTTGATTTCCATGAATTCCCGTGTATTCCTGTTCATACGATGAAGACGGGAACAAAGGGTCGCTAAGAACCCATTCTCCCAAGTCAGGTTTCATACAGGCACCCGCTTTCATCGAATTAGAGATCCGGCGCGCGAGCGAGCAGACATCCCCCCAGGTGGCGCGCGCAGCTGGACATTCCCAGAAATGGGACCAGGGCGGCGGATTGTGCAGTGGCAGCAGCATAATCCGCCGTTTCCATATCTACCGCCAGGACGGCGAACAAAGTGAAGGAGCCGCGGGACAGTGGCGCGAACTTTCAGAGGCGAAAGCCACCATAAGGTGGATGGCAAGGGCAGGGTGTCTATCCCGGCCTTGTTTCGTCGTGTTCTGGAGGCAGGGGATCCCAATTGGAAAGAGGGTCTTCGCCCACAGCTTGTCATCGTATATGGTGACCACCGTCGAAAGTTTCTGGAATGTTATACGATCGAAGCGATCGATGAAGTCGATGCTAAAATAGCAGCCATGCCACGCGGTTCAATAGAACGGCGGATGCTGGAGCGGCTGATCCATGGCCAATCACATCCTACCGAAGTGGATGGCGACGGGCGGTTGGTCTTGCCGCAGAAACTACGCGAAAAAATTTCTTTGGACGCTGAAGCGTTTTTCATCGCATCGGGCGACACATTTCAGGTGTGGAAGCCCGAGACCTATGAAGCCGAAGAGCTTTCCAGGACCGAAGCCTGGCTGGACGATCTGCCGGACGATTTTGATCCGCTTTCCCTTCTGGACCAGAAGACAGGGGAATAGGCGATGGCCGCAGCTGCCCGCGCAACCCCGACTATTGACCCCCATATTCCTGTCTTATTGCGCCCGATTTTAAAGGCGGTTGAACCGGTGCGGGGCATCTGGCTGGATGGAACTTTTGGCGCGGGTGGGTATTCACGGGGGTTTCTTGATGCCGGGGCAGACAAGGTGATCGGCATTGATCGAGACCCTGCTGTTTTCAAGATGGCGGCGGCGTGGTGTGCTGAATATGGCGACCGGTTGGAACTGGTCCAGGGCACATTTGGCCAGTTAGATAAGTATGGGCAAGAATTGGACGGTGTTGTTCTGGATCTAGGCGTGTCTTCGATGCAACTGGACCAACCGGATCGTGGTTTTTCGTTTATGCGTGACGGACCGCTCGACATGCGGATGAGCCAATCTGGCGCTTCAGCGGCTGATCTGGTGAACACTCTGGATGAGGCTGAGCTGGCCGATATCTTGTTTCAGTACGGCGAAGAACGCGCATCACGCAGGATTGCCCGCGCAATAGTAGCCGCTCGCGCTTTGGTTCCATTTGAAACAACGCTGCAACTGACAGACGTGATCGAAAAATGCCTGCCCCGGTCCAAGCCGGGGCAAAGCCACCCGGCAACGCGCTGTTTTCAGGCGATACGCATTGCAGTCAATGATGAATTTGGCGAACTTATTGCGGGTCTGGAAGCGGCTGAACGGGCCCTGAAACCGGGCGGTAAACTGGTGGTCGTCAGCTTTCATTCGCTAGAAGACCGGATCGTAAAACGGTACATGCAAGCGCGATCCTCCGCACTGGGGGGTGGCAGCCGTTATGCGCCGGAAGTTGCGAAAAAAGCCCCTACATTTCACAAATTATCCAAAGCTATTGGGGCAGACGAAGAAGAGCTTTCCCAAAACCCACGCTCACGCTCTGCAAAACTACGCTTTGCAGTTCGCACCGATGCGCCCGCCAACACTGGTGATCGCACTGGGCTGGGCCTGCCGGGGTATACCATGAAGAAGGAAAAACGCTGATGCGGTCGTTGTTTTTTGTGATGTCGGCACTGGCAGTCATGGGGCTGGCTTTCTGGGCCTATCAGGAAAACTATAAAACCCAGCAAGCGTTGCGCGATGTTGACAATTTGCAGCGCGACATTGGAAATCTTCGCGAAGATCTGGCTGTTCTGCAGGCCGAATGGGCCTATCTGAACCGGCCTGACAGGTTGCGCGAACTGGCTGATCTGAATTTTGATCGCCTTGGTCTGTTGCCATTAACGCCTGAACAATTTGGACGCGTCGATCAGATTTCCTTTCCCGATGAATTTGGGCCGATCATGAACCCCATTGATGTCGCGGGTATATTGAGGGCGGCAGAATGATCCGAACACCACTTCGCCCCCTGGCCCGTATCCTGTCCGCCCGACAAAAGGGCGAAAACCCGGATGTGATCGAACGCGAGAATATCCGCCTGCGCCATGAAGAAATGCGCGATAAATCCCGGCGCTGTGCCGAAGGTCGCTTGTTGGTTCTGGGTGCCTTTTTCATGTTTGCGTTCGTTGCCGTCGGAATGCGTATGGGTGTTCTGGCTTCCAGCGAACCAACCGAACCAAGGGCAGCGGCCAGTAGTGCAAACATTACTGCGCAACGTTCTAATATCGTTGATAGAAACGGGCGTATTCTGGCGACGAACCTGTTAACGCATTCGCTTTATGTTCAGCCGCAAATCATGATCGACAAGGAAAAATCTGCCCGTGAACTGGTTGCGATTTTCCCAGATCTGGATGAGAAAGAACTTCTGAAGAACTTTAACAGTGCTCGCAAGTTTCTTTGGGTCAAGAAACGGATTTCACCAGAACAAAAACAACTTGTGCACGACATTGGTGATCCCGGCCTGATGTTTGGGCCACGTGAGCTACGCTTATATCCGAACGGCAAACTGGCCAGCCACGTTCTGGGTGGGTATTCCTTTGGTCGCGAAGGTGTTCATTCAGCAGAAGTGATCGGTGTCGCTGGTGTGGAAAAAAAGTTCGACACCTATCTGCGTGATCCCGCGCAGGGTGGAAAGCCACTGCAGTTATCTTTGGATATGACAATTCAGACTGCCGCAGAGCGGGTGCTTTATGGCGGTATGAAGCTGATGAATGCGCGCGGTGCAGCATCTGTTCTTTTGGACGTGCACACCGGTGAAGTGATCAGCATGGTATCGCTGCCAAACTTTGATCCAAACAAACGCCCCGCTGTGCTGTTACAGGGCGTCGCATCCGACAGCCCGTTGTTCAACCGGGCGGTGCAGGGGGTTTATGAACTGGGGTCTACCTTCAAGGTCTTTGCCATTGCTCAGGCGCTGGACAACCGTTTGGTTAGTTCTTCAACCATGATCGACACCAAAGGCCCGTTGCGTTGGGGCAAGTACAAAATTCGCGATTTTCACGACTATGGCAAGGAACTTTCAGTTACTGACGTGGTGGTGAAATCTTCCAATATCGGTACAGCCCGAATTGCGCAGATGATCGGTGCCGAGCGGCAGCAGGAATTCCTGGGCCAGCTGGGCTTGCTGGAAGCAACGCCTGTTGAATTGGTAGAGGCAACTGGGGCCAAACCCCTACTACCCCGGAAATGGTCGGAAATTTCGACGATGACAATTTCCTATGGTCACGGCCTGTCCGCCAGCCCCATGCATCTGGCAGCGGCGTATGCGTCTATTCTGAATGGCGGAACCAAAGTAACCCCCACATTGATCAGGCAAGACCGCGTAAAGATCGGCCCGCGCGTGGTTTCAAAGGAAACGTCAACTGAACTTCGATCAATGTTGCGGCAGGTTGTGCAGCGCGGAACCGCAAGTTTCGGTGAGGTGCAGGGCTATGCTGTTGGCGGCAAAACAGGGACCGCCGACAAGCCCAAGGAACGTGGTGGCGGGTACTACAAAGACAGGGTGATTGCGACATTCGCCAGTGTTTTCCCGGCCCATGATCCCAAATATGTGCTGATTGTAACGCTTGATGAACCTGTTGAAACTTCGGGCGAAAAGCCGCGGCGCACAGCAGGCTGGACATCGGTTCCCGTTGCGGCGGAAATGATCCGCAGAATGGCCCCACTACTGGGAATGAGACCAGAGATTGAAACCGGCGTGACAGACGGGATAACACTCACATCAAATTAACCGCGAAAGAACGGCCGCAATGGCAAACCTTGCAAGAACAACATCACTGGCCGAACTTGGATTGACAGCGCAAGGCGGACGCGAAGCGCAGATAACCGGGCTTTGCGTGGACAGCCGTGAGGTTAAAGCTGGCCATCTGTTTGTCGCACTTCCTGGCAGCCGGGTGCATGGGGGCGAATTTATTCAGTATGCATTGCGTATGGGGGCAGGGGCGATCCTGACTGACCGGCAGGGCGCGCAGATTGCTGAGGCTGAACTGAAAGAAACCAACATTCCGCTGGTTCTGGCTCAGGATCCAAGGCAGGCGCTGGCTTATACTGCCGCACTCTGGTTTGGGGTGCAGCCAGACACAGTTGTCGCGGTGACCGGAACAAACGGTAAAACATCGGTAGCAACGTTTACCCGTCAAATCTGGATCGGGCTTGGATATTCAGCAGTAAACCTTGGTACCACGGGGGTCGAAGGATCCTATGAAGCCCCTTTATATCATACCACCCCCGAACCGACCACACTGCACCGCACGCTGGCAGAAATTGCGGGCGCGGGGGTAACACATGTTGCAATGGAAGCGTCCAGCCACGGTTTGGATCAGCGACGTCTTGACGGGGTTCGCCTGACGGCAGCGGCGTTTACAAATTTTTCGCAGGATCATCTGGATTATCACGAAACCTTCGAAGACTATTTCAACGCAAAATTGGGCCTGTTCGATCGAGTGTTGTCAGAAGATGGTGTCGCGGTTGTAAATATCGATGATCCAAAAGGGATTGATGTCGCTGACACGGCGATGTCACGTGGGCAGGATCTGATCACAATTGGCCGTACGGAAGTCGCGGATCTGAGAATTGATGCGCAACGCTTTGATTCAACCGGGCAGGTATTGCGGTTTAGCTGGAATGGCGAACCGCATCAGGTGCGACTTGCTTTGATCGGTGGATTTCAGGCCGATAATGTTCTGGCGGCGACTGGGCTGGCGATTGGGGCAGGTGCGGTTCCACGGGACGTTTTTGATACGTTGCAAAATCTAACAACGGTGCGCGGGCGGATGCAGCTTGTTACAAGCCGTGAAAACGGGTCAGCGGTTTTCGTGGATTTCGCGCATACGCCTGACGCGGTTGCAACTGCACTAAGTACGCTTCGACCACATGTGTTGGGGCGTTTGATTGTTGTGCTGGGCGCGGGGGGGGATCGCGATCCCGGAAAACGCAAGCCGATGGGGCAGGCGGCACAGCAAAATGCCGATCTGGTTATTGTGACTGATGACAACCCGCGCAGTGAAGATCCGGCAAGCATCCGCACGATGGTGATGCAGGGCTGCCCAGATGCAACCGAAGTCGGTGACCGCGCCGAAGCAATCCTGCGCGGCATTGACGCACTACAAGCTGGTGACGCACTGCTGATTGCTGGCAAAGGGCACGAAAGCGGGCAAATCATTGGCGATGATATATTCCCATTTGATGATGCAGAACAGGCAAGCGTCGCGGTTGCCGCACTTGACGGGAAATCCACATGACACCACTTTGGACATCCACTGATGCGGTCAGGGCAACCGGGGGCGCAACAAGCCGCAACTGGCAGGCTAGTGGTGTTTCAATCGACACGCGATCCATTAAACCCGGTGATCTGTTCATTGCACTGACCGATATTCGTGACGGGCATGATTTTGTTGCGCAGGCACTGGAAAAGGGGGCCGCCGCCGCGTTGGTAAGCCGGATCCCGGCAGATGTTGCTGATGATGCACCGCTTTTGATGGTCGACGATGTGCAACAGGCGCTGGAAGCGCTGGGGCAATTTGCACGGGTAAGAACCAATGCGCGTGTTGTCGGTGTGACCGGATCGGTTGGCAAAACCTCAACCAAAGAAATGTTGCGCGCGGTTCTGGCCGGGCAGGGGCGGGTTCATGCGGCTGAACGCAGTTTCAATAACCAGTGGGGGGTACCGCTGACACTGGCCCGGATGCCGGAAGATACCGAATTTGCCATCATCGAGATTGGTATGAATCATCCGGGTGAAATCGCCCCGCTGGCAAAAATGGCTCGTCCCCACGTGGCGCTGATCACAAATGTTGCGCCGGCACATCTGGCCGCATTTGAAAACCTGCAAGGCATCGCGCAGGAAAAATCCGCTATATTCGAGGGACTGGAACAAGGCGGTACTGCAATTATCAATGCCGATTTACTTGTTACGGATTACCTGTTGGGCAAGGCGGGGGTCGCAGGTGCGGCTTCGGTACTATTTGGCGAATTCAAAGGCGCGGATTTTGGCCTGAACCACGTCCAGATGGTTGACGACACGACGATCGTGCGCGCGATGCATGGTGGTACCCCGATCCTTTTCAAGATCAGATCAGCGGGCCGCCATTTTGCTATGAACGCGCTGGGATGCCTTGCTGTGGCAGATGTTCTGGGGGTTGATCTGGCCGTGGCTGCTTGCGACCTTGCTGCCTGGCAGCCATCCGCAGGGCGCGGCATACGCGAAACCATTGTTTTGGATATTGTCGATGATCACCTGACATTTGATCTGCTGGATGATGCCTATAATGCGAACCCCGCATCACTTGGCGCCGCGATAGAAGTGCTTGCCGCCAGCAAACCCACGGATGGTGTTGGTCGCGTTTCACGGGGGCGCAAAATCGCCGTGCTGGGTGACATGCTTGAACTTGGCCCTGACGAAATTCAGTTGCATCGAGATATCGCTAATTACATTGGCATGGATCAGATCAGTCTGGTTCATTGCGTGGGTCCAATGATGCGTTCGCTATACGATGATTTACCTGCAAACATGCGCGGTGAATGGTATGAAACCGCACAGGAAATGGCGGTTCGGGTCTATGCCATCGTAGACGCGGGTGATGTTGTGCTGGTCAAAGGATCACTGGGCAGCAAGGTTGGGCTTATCGTTGACGCCATCCGAAAACTGGGGCATCCGCAGACCCCTGAAAAGCAGGGGACTGATTAAATGTTATTTTGGCTTACCGAACTGTCAGACGGTGGTGATGTGTTCAACCTTTTCCGGTATATCACTTTCAGGGCTGGGGGCGCATTTTTTACTGCGTTGATTTTCGGTTTCCTTTTTGGTCGCCCGCTAATCAACATGCTGCGGCGCAAACAAGGCAAGGGGCAGCCTATTCGTGAAGACGGCCCGCAAAGCCACATCCTTGAAAAGGCCGGCACCCCGACCATGGGCGGGGTTTTGATCCTTGGTGCGGTAATCGTTTCAACGTCGCTTTGGGCAAGAATGGATAATGTCTATATTTGGATGGTGTTGTTGGTGACAATCGGGTTCGGGTTGGTTGGATTTATAGATGATTATCAAAAGGTTAGCAAAAATAATTCTAAAGGGGTTCCTGGCCGGGTTCGATTTGGTATCGGATTATTGATTGCCGCAGTCGCAGCCTATTGGGCGACGATCAATCATCCCGTTGGTTTGTCCGGGCAACTTGCTTTTCCGGTTTTTAAAGACACGCTGCTTAACCTTGGGGTTTTCTTTATCCCGTTTGCGGTGATCGTAATTGTCGGGTCTGCAAATGCGGTCAACCTGACCGACGGGTTGGATGGTTTGGCGATCATGCCGGTAATGATTGCGGCAGGGACACTTGGCGTCATCGCATATGCCGTGGGCCGGGTCGATTTTACAGAATATCTGGATGTTCATTATGTGCCGGGAACAGGCGAATTACTGATCTTTTCAGCCGGTCTGATCGGCGGCGGGCTTGGATTTCTTTGGTACAACGCCCCCCCAGCGGCTGTCTTCATGGGCGATACCGGGTCACTGGCGCTTGGTGGTGCGCTTGGGGCAATTGCTGTGGCCACAAAACACGAAATTGTTCTGGCTATTGTCGGCGGTTTGTTCGTGGTTGAAGCTATGAGTGTGATCATCCAGGTTCTGTACTTCAAGACTACCGGAAAACGGGTGTTCCTGATGGCCCCCATACATCATCATTTTGAACATCTGGGCTGGAAAGAACCACAGATCGTTATCCGGTTCTGGATCATTTCACTGATCCTGGCGCTGATTGGTCTGGCCACGCTGAAGTTGCGCTGATGGGGTCAGAAATCAGTAAACCAAAAGGATCGGGGCAAATGCCATGATACCTGTTCAGGGATATGCCGGGCGCAGGGTTGCAGTATTGGGGTTGGGGCGGTCCGGCCTTGCAACCGCGCGCGCATTGGCGGCTGGTGGCGCGGTGCCACTGTGCTGGGACGACAGTGCTGAAGCGCGCGAACATGCAACCAGTGAAGGGTTCACAATCCATGATCTGACCCGCACCAACGCCTGGGAAAATGTAACAACCCTGATCGTGTCACCCGGAATTCCGCATCTCTATCCTGAGCCCAACAAGATCATCGCCGACGCATGGGAAGCCGGCGTTCCCGTCGACAATGATATAGGTCTGTTTTTTCGCTCATTTGCCACGGACGATTGGGGCAGGTTCGACACGCCACCCCGGATCATTGCCATTACCGGATCAAACGGCAAGTCGACAACTTCAGCGCTGATCCATCACATTCTGGGTGAACTGGGGCATAACACGCAGTTGGCAGGGAATATCGGGCGGGGGGTACTTGATTTAGAACCTGCCGAAAACGGCGAAGTGATCGTGCTGGAATTATCCAGCTACCAGACTGATCTGGCCCGTGCATTAACCCCGGATGTTGCCGTTTTTACCAATCTGACCCCGGATCATCTGGATCGCCACGGTGGAATGGGTGGTTACTTCGCTGCAAAAAGACGTTTGTTTGCCGAAGGTGGCCCGGATCGCGCGGTGATCGGTGTGGATGAAAGTGAGGGCAGTTTTCTAGCTAACCAGATGTGCGAGGCGGCCCAAGATGACCGGGTAATCAGGGTATCGGTTGATCGCAAGTTAACGGGCACGGGGTGGTCGGTTTTTGCCCGCAAAGGTTTCTTGTCGGAATATCGCAAGGGGCGTCAGGTTGGCTCAATCGATCTGCGCGCGGTTCGCAGTTTGCCGGGCGCACATAATCATCAGAATGCCTGTGCCGCTTACGGTGCCCTGCGCGCATTGGGTTTGGCCCCCAAGGTAATCGAACGGGGTTTTCATTCGTTCGCTGGTTTGCCACATCGCAGTCAGATTGTGGGCGATCATGATGGTGTTACTTATGTAAACGACAGCAAGGCCACAAATGTTGACAGCGCGCACAAGGCGTTGCTGGCCTTTAAAAATGTGCGATGGATTGCCGGTGGTCTTGGTAAAGAGGGCGGGATCGACGGATTGCAATCTGCACTGGGATCAGTTGTTAAGGCTTATCTGATTGGTCATTCGGCGCGTGATTTTGCATTGCAGCTAGGGCAGACGCCTTATGAAATATGCGAAACGATGGCGGTTGCGGTTGCGCATGCCGCTGCTGATGCACGGGCTGGTGAAACAGTACTGTTGGCACCGGCAGCCGCCAGTTTTGATCAGTACCCCAGTTTTGAAGAACGCGGCGAGGATTTCACCGCTGAAGTTGAGAAATTTCTGGAGCGTTGATTTGGCCGCGCCGCGCCAATTTGCGGTAGTTCGAACCTGATTTCGACGGAATACCGTGCGCTGCGCGTAAAACCCAATGATACCCGGTTTGAAACGAAGGCGTATAATATGAGCATATGGACCCACACCAAAGCAAAGGCTGGCGCGATATTTGTCGCGATCGTCTTGTTTGGGGCACCCGCATGGTCAGCGAACCTGCAAAAATCCACCCATAGCTACCGGGCAGAGCTTGGCGCAGCTTCGCCCCAACTGGATGTCTACACCGTCGCGACCACCAAAGACGCCCCGGTTCTGGTTTATGTCCACGGTGGCGCGTGGACCGCTGGCAGTCGCACCGCCGTCCATGACAAACACAGCCATTTTACAGGGCTGGGGTATGTTTTCGTGTCGCTGGATTATTGGCTGCTGCCAAAGGCGCGCGTTGACGAACAGTTGGGCGATATCGATGCGGCTTTGGCTTGGGTGCAAGAAAATATTGATGAATTTGGCGGTGATCCGGCCAATCTGCACCTGATGGGCCATTCTGCGGGGGCGCATCTTGTTGCGATGACTGGGGTCGCGCCGGGGCCGGTGGCTAAACGCCTGATAAATCAAGGCGCTTTGCGCAGCGTTGTCGCCAACGACACCCTCGCTTATGACATCCCGCGAATTGCGGCACATGTGCGCGGCGGTAAGCTGCCCCCGGTTTACCGGCGTGCCTTTGGGATCAACCCGGAAACATGGCAGGCGTTATCGCCGCAATACAGGGTGAATGGCGCCGGGAAATTGCCGGCTTTCCTGCTTCTTTATTCTGGTCAGGGCTCGGGCAATTCCCGGGATGATTTTGCAAATGATTTTGCCGACCGGTTGCGTCGGGCAGGGGCATTGGCTGACGTATTTAACGGTTCTGCCTACAGCCACCGTGACATT
>Ga0209344_10004397_pt1 | contig 12989 bp, 9 predicted proteins | sample Cruoilmetagenom6_FD_187293 | JGI IMG/M metagenome (GOLD analysis project Ga0209344, IMG submission 187293) | Oil polluted marine microbial communities from Coal Oil Point, Santa Barbara, California, USA - Santa Barbara Oil Seep Sample 6 (SPAdes)... | ecosystem: Environmental > Aquatic > Marine >...
CCGGGCTGGCGTTTGGCCTGTGTGGCGCGGTTAAAGACACTCGCTTGATAGGAAAAACCGCCCTGCATGGCGATCACACGGCCGGTGTGCACGTCCATCGCAACAAAGCCGCCCTGAACTTCAGGCACCTGCCGCAGGGTCCAGCGAATGAAAGAGCCATCGTCGTCCGAGGTCATGCGGCGGACCAGCACGACATCGCCCACGTCGAGCAAATCGCCCGCGACCTTGGCTTTGGGCCCAAGCTTGCCTCCGTCGAGCAACTTGCGCGCCCATTGGACGTCCTTGGCCGAGATCCAATGACCGTCCTCGTCTTCGTCGACCCCCTCGATCCCGATACGGGCGTCGCTGTCGCCGACCTCAAGCACCACGGCGGGATACCATTGGTTTTCCAGATCGATATCGCGCGGCACGCGCAGATCGGCTAGAGCCGCGCGCCATTTCTCTTCGGTGTCGAGCTGCTCTGCCGGGATGTCGAACCGTGTTCCCCGCCAAACGCCGCGCCCGCGGTCATATTGCTCCAGCTGGCGGCGCAAGGCGTTGGCTGCGATAGGTTGCATTTCATTGTCGATGGTGGCGCGCACGGTCAAACCGCCCGTAAAGAATTCACCCTCGCCAAAGTTTTCGCTCAACTGGCGGCGGATTTCGTCGGTGAAATAGTCACGCGGCGGCAGTTCAGCTTTGAAGCTTTCAAAATCGCCGTTCTGAACGGACCGCAGCGGCATGGCGACTTCAGTCTCATAGGCCGCCTTGGTGATATAGCCGTTCTCCATCATCTCGCGCAGAACAAAATCGCGCCGCGATTTCAGACGCTCTTTGCGGCGCACCGGGTGATAATCAGACGGCGCTTTGGGCAGGGACGCCAGAAAGGCGGCCTCATGCGGGGCCAGTTCGGCCAAGGTTTTGTTGAAATAGGTCTGGCTGGCGGCTGCGACACCATAGGAGTTTTGCCCCAGAAAGATTTCGTTGAGGTAGAGTTCGAGAATTTTCTCTTTGCTTAGCGTTTCCTCTAGCCGCGAGGCGAGGATGATCTCTTTGATCTTACGTTCTGCCCGGCGGTCGCCCGACAACAAAAAGTTCTTCATCACCTGCTGGGTAATGGTCGACGCACCGCGCACATCGCGACCGCCCGAGCGCACTGCATCCACCGCAGCCGCGCCGATGCCGCGCAGATCATAGCCTTCGTGGATGTAGAAGTTCTTGTCCTCTGCCGAAATAAAGGCCTGTTTCACCAGATCGGGAACAGTCTCTGCCGGGGTGAAAAGACGCCGCTCCTTGGCAAATTCGTCAATCAAGCGCCCTTGGCCCGAATAAATCCGGCTGATCGTCGGCGGGGTGTATTGCGCCAGCGACTCGTGGCTGGGCAGGTCACGCCCATACATCCAAAACACCGCGCCGATGGTCAAAGCCACCATGCCAACGCTTAGTGTGATGGTGGTAAAAATACCGCCGAAAAAGGACAGGATAAATCGAAACACGCGCGCGGACCACCATTGGCTAGGGATTGCTTTGAGCCTATACAGGATGCGCCGCGCGGGGTCAAAACACATGGCCGACATCGGGGGGCGAATTACCGCCCATCATGGCGCGGCATCAAACCTTAATTTTCACTTGCGGATTAAGGGCTTAAGCGCCGCATCACTGTCGCGCCACTCAATGATCGCATCAGCGATTGCCCCCACCATCACCGCGCGCCAGACAGGATCGCGCAGGTTGGTTAGATCGCGTCTGGAACTGAGAAAGCCAATCTCGACCAGCACCGACGGGATGTCAGCGGATTTCAGGACCGAAAAACCGGCGCGGCGCAAGGGACGGCTGTTCATCGGTCCGCCTGCGGTTTCCATTCCCTTTAGCAGCACACGCGCCAAGGCTTCAGAGCGCGGTTCCGTCTCTTGCCGTGCCAGATCCAGCAGGATGCCTGCCACTTGGTCGTCTGACCCGGTCAAATCCGCGCCGGCGATGATGTCAGACCGATTGTGCCGCGCGGCCAGATGTTCGGTGGCCACGTCGCTGGCATCTTCTGACAGCGTATAGACGGTCGCCCCGCTCGCTCCGCCCTGGGTCAGGCTGTCGGCATGGAGCGAGATGAACAGGTCGGCTTCGGCCTGATGGGCGATGGCGACGCGGTGCTCAAGTGCGACGAAGATGTCAGCGTCACGGGTTAGCAGCACCTCTGCCCCTTTGCGGCGCAGGGCGTCGCGCAGGTCACGGGCAAAGTTCAGCATGATCTCTTTTTCATCCAGCCCCGCCCGCTGCGCGCCGGGATCAACGCCGCCGTGACCGGGGTCGATTACCACGGTAAAGCTGTCATCCTTTGTCGCGGGCTTCTTGGGCGGCGCGGTCAGCGCCGCGGTCCAATCGGGATCAACCGGCGCGCCGGTGGCTTTGGCAAACGCCGCGTCTTCAACCGATTTCAACGTGATCTCCAGCCGCGCTTTGCCGCTGGCAGGATCGATGGGCATGCTGACCTCATCGGGGACCATCGGTTCTGCCAAATCGGCCACCAGACGCGACCAACCGGGCTGGAATGCGCCAAACCGGAGATCCGCGACCCGTCCGGGCTTGGCCAGCAGGTCGCCGGTCTGCACGTTGCTCCAATCCGCCTCACGAAAGTCGACGATTAACCGCGCGGGATCATCCAGCAGAAAGACGCGAAACGGCACACCCTGAGAGAGCGCAATGGTCAGAACGGTCTTGCCGAACCAGCCATCTTTGACCGCGCTCGCCTCCGGATCGACCCGCGCCAGCGCCGTCAGTTCCTGCGCCGACACAGTCACCGGCGCGGCGCAGGCCAGAGTTACTGCCAAAGCCTTTAGAACTGCCCGCATTATCGCTCACCCTGCCCTGCTCTTTTTTGCCCTTCTAGCATCAGCCGCGCGGGCAAACCAGCGTTCAGCGTGCTGCCATAAAGGCTTTGAGCCGCGCGACGCCTTCTTCCATGTCTGCCGTGCTGCGCGCATAGGAAAAGCGCAGGGTTTTATGGCCGCGTACTGGATCGAAATCGAGACCGGGGGTGACCGCAACACCCGCTTTTTCAAGTATTTCCGCCGCGAATGCTCGGCTGTCATCGGTAAAACGCGACACGTCCGCATAGACGTAAAACGCGCCATCGGGGGGTGCGATGTCGGTAAAGCCGGCCTCTTTCAGTCCGTCGATCACCAAGTCGCGATTGCGGCGGTAGACGGCCAAGTTGGCTTGCAATTCATCATCGCAATCCATCGCGGCCAAAGCGGCGATTTGGCTGGCATGGGGCGCGCAGATGAACATGTTCTGCGCGATCCGCTCGACCACGCGCACCTGATCTTCGGGCACCACCATCCAGCCGACGCGCCAACCGGTCATGGAAAAATACTTGGAGAAGGAGTTGATGACATAGCAATCGTCCGTCACCTCCAGCGCGGTCACGGCCTTTTTGTCGTATTCAATACCGTGGTAAATTTCGTCCGAGATAAAGGACATGTCATTGGCCTCACAGGCATCAGTCACCGCAGTGAGCGCCGTCCGGTCCAGCATCGTGCCCGACGGGTTGGCCGGGGACGCAACCAACAAGCCCTTAAGGTTTTCATCAGCAAAATCCGCCGCGACGGGTTGGAAGCGGTTCTCGGGGGCCGCAGGTAGGTCGACCGGTTGCATTCCCAAAGCCCGCAGGATTTGACGGTAGCTTGGATAGCCCGGCGCGCCGATGCCGACGCGGTCACCCGAGTCGAAAAGCGCGGTGAAGGCCAGCAAAAAACCGCCCGATGAACCGGGGGTGATGACCACACGGGCCGGGTCAAGATCGACGTTGTACCAATCGCCATACATCTGCGCGATGCGCGCGCGCAGGGCTGGCAGGCCAAGCGCCACCGTATAGCCCAAAGGACCGTCCTGCATGGCTTTGGTCAAAGCCTCTGCCGCCCCCTTGGGCGCGCCGGTGCCGGGTTGGCCGACTTCCATGTGGATAATGTGACGGCCTGCGGCCTCGGCTGCACTGGCGGCCTGCATCACGTCCATCACGATAAAGGGATCGACGGCGGATCGGGTTGAATTGCGCATTGGCTTGCTCCTACTCTCGGCATGTGCTTTCAACCTGCCTGATGCTGGGCGTCAACCCTTGGCCCCCATTTCGCACTTTATACCGAAAGGTCCGCCCATGTTCGCCCGCCTGATTGCCCCCGCCTTTGCCAGCACACTGGCCCTCGCCGCCCCTGCGCAAGCGATGGACCTGACCGAATTGACAGACGCCGAGCGCGCGCAGTTCCGCGCCGAAGTTCGCGCCTATCTGATGGAAAACCCCGAAGTGATCTTGCAGGCCGTCGAGCAAATGCAGAACCGTCAAGCCGAGGCGCAAGTGCAGGCGGATTTCGATCTGGTCACCGCCAACGCAGAGGAGATCTTTAACGACGGTTATTCCTGGGTCGGCGGCAATCCCGATGGTGATATCACGCTGGTGGAATTCCTCGACTACCGCTGCGGGTATTGCAAACGCGCCCATGACGAAGTGGCCAAGTTGCTGGAAACCGACGGCAATATCAAAATGATCGTCAAAGAATTCCCGATTTTGGGTGAGCAATCCATGCTGGCGTCGCGCTTTGCCGTGGCGACCAAGCAGGTTGAGGGCGATGATGAGTACAAACTGCTTAACGATGCGTTGATGGCCTTTAACGGGGACGTGACACTGCCCGCTCTGCGCCGCTTGGCCGAAAGCTTTGATCTGGATGCCGACGCGATTGAGGCGAAGATGGACAGCGAAGAGGTCACCCAAGAGATCGCCCAGACCCGGGCGCTGGCAGAAAAGCTTCAGATCACCGGCACACCGACCTTTGTGATGCAGGACGAGATGCTGCGCGGCTACCTTCCCTACGATCAAATGATGGCCCTCGTGAAAGAAAAACGCGGCTGATCATGCGCGCGTTTAGCGTCGCCATTGCGCTCTCGCTGGCCATGCCTGCCGTGGCCAGCGATTTGGCGAACTTACCCCCTGCGGAACGCGCGGCTTTTGAGGCGGAACTGCATGCGGCGATTTTGGCCAATGGCGATGTAATTGCCGACGCTTTGGCCGGGCCGCAGCCAGTGCGCTCCGAAATGCAGCAATATATCGAAGACGATTTAACCCTGCTCAACAGCCTCGCTCCCGTGGTGCTGGATGGTAAAGATATTGCGCTGTTTACCTCATCAAACTGCGCCGACTGTAAAAGAGCCGAAGCGGAATTATCTGCATTAGCAGATACTCACGGGATCAAATTCATCCTGCATGACCTCAGCACGCCCGCTGCTGCCGCTTGGGCCGCTCAACTCGGGCTCGACGAAGCGCCATTCTATGTGCTGCCAAGGATGATCCTGCGCGGCCACATGCCGCGAATGGTCTTGCAAAAATACCTATCTAGACCTTAAAGCGTTAGTTCAACAAATTACCGTAAGCCCTTATTCCACAGAAGTTTTTACCTCTTCCGCTTCGATCTTGGCAGCCCGTTCCTCAACCTGTTCGACGATATGATCAATCATTCCATCGTTGCCAAGTTTGTGACTTTGCTTGCCCGCCAAATACACCATGCCCGACCCTGCGCCACCGCCAGTAAAGCCAACATCTGTCATCAGCGCTTCGCCCGGCCCGTTCACCACGCAACCGATGATCGAAAGGCTCATGGGCGTCTTGATATGCTCCAAGCGCTTTTCCAACGCTTCGACCGTTTTAATCACGTCAAACCCCTGCCGCGCACATGAGGGGCAAGAGATGATGTTCACACCGCGGTGCCGCAGGCCAAGCGATTTAAGAATCTCATAGCCGACTTTTACCTCTTCAACCGGATCGGCAGAGAGCGAAACGCGGATCGTGTCGCCGATCCCACTCCAAAGCAAATTGCCCAGACCAATGGCGGACTTGATTGTGCCGGACATCAACCCGCCAGCTTCGGTGATCCCAAGGTGGATGGGTGCGTCAGTGGCATCGGCGAGCTGCTGGTAGGCGGCAGCCGCCATAAAGACATCGGAGGCTTTACAGCTGATCTTGAACTCGTGGAAATCGTTATCTTGGAGGATCTTAATGTGATCCAGGCCACTTTCGACCATCGCATCGGGGCATGGCTCGCCGTATTTTTCGAGCAAATGCCGCTCCAGCGAGCCCGCATTGACGCCGATACGAATGGAGCAATTGTGGTCTCGCGCGGCCTTGATCACCTCACGCACGCGCTTTTCATCGCCGATATTGCCGGGGTTGATCCGCAAACAGGCAGCGCCCGCCTCGGCGGCTTCGATCCCGCGTCTGTAGTGGAAATGGATGTCCGCCACGACCGGCACGCTGACTTCGCGCACGATCTCTTTCAGGGCTTTGGAGGAGGCCTCGTCCGGCACAGAAACACGCACGATATCCGCACCTGCATCCGCCGCGGCCTGCACCTGCGCGATGGTCCCCGCCACATCGGTGGTGAGTGTGTTGGTCATCGTCTGCACGGTGATCGGTGCGTCGCCTCCGACGGGCACATTCCCCACCATGATCTGCCGCGACTTGCGGCGCGGGATTTCACGCCAAGGGCGGATGGAATGAAGCGACATGAAAACACCTTTCGCGGATCAAGGGCATTGCCCCCTACCTAGTCAGGCGGGATCGCTTGTGCAATGGCAAGGAACCGGGATCAGCGACGGGGCGCGGGGTTAGGTCTTGCAGGGCAATGCGGCCAGCGCTGAAGGCTCGATCGCGCCTTCGAGGTCCGCAAACATACGGCTGAGTGATTGCTCGGCCTTGGGGTCTACGGGCTGGTACAGCTCGGCCAAAGCCTGCTGATGCAGTGGCACGTTCGAGGTGACAGCACCGCGGGGGCCGACGGGACCGAAACAGCCGTCCGCCATCGCGAAATAGAGCGCGCCGGATTCGCCGGTGCGCAGCGTTGCTGGCTCTTCGGTGACGGGCACATCGTAGGTGTCGCCCTTGTTCATCACACCTTCGAAAATCACGGTGCCATCAGCCGCACGGACCCGGACCCAAGAAGGATAGGCCGCGACCATGCGCACGCTTTCCGTAACAGGCTCAACCACCTGTGGCTTGGGCAGTTCGCTGTCGGCATTGGCCAGCAGAACAGCTTCGTCAATAGCATCCGAAATCGCGCCATTCTCGGCGACAGCGGTGGTCGGCGTAGCTGTATCAGGCCGGTCAGGGGACGGGAAATTGCTGACGCTGCGCGGGTCAATCGACGCGATAGGCGCGTCGCGGGCCACCAACACGGGCACATCCAGTGCCTGCGGACGGTAAAGCCGATCCAAGGCATCGGCGCGCGGACTTTCCACGCTGCGCGGTGCTGCGGAATTATCCTCGGCATCGGGTGCGGAGGCGAGGGCGCCATCCAGCGGATCAAGATCGGACAGAACCACTGGAGTTTGATCGACTTGGGCAACCTGCACGCGCTGAACTTCTTTCAGAACAGTCCAACCGCCGAACCCGATCGCGGAAATCAGTGCAACCAATACCAAAGAGGAGCCAACCGCCCCCGGTTCAATCCGGCTGAACAGACCATCGCCCATCGGCACGAAAGGTGTGTTGGGCCGTGCAAAGAGGTCGTCTTCCTTGGCAGTCTTGCGGCGGTCCTGAAAGCTGGTTTTCTTGACGACAGACGCTTCTGCCGACATGCCATGTGCCACGGAAAAGCCAGATTCTTTGCAAAATGCCGCAAAGGCTTGATCCGGGTCCATGTTCAGATAGCGGGCATAAGAACGCACGTAACCGGCGATAAAGCCCGGCGTATCAAAGGCATTCGGGTCGCAATTTTCGATTGCAGCGATGTAGGACGCTTTGATTCGCAGTTCGCGCTGCACATCAAGGAGGGATTTACCGAGCGTCGCGCGCTCACCGCGCATCACATCCCCCAGTCGCAATTCGAATGCATCAAACCCTTTGGGTTCAACGGTTTCGTCCTCAACAGATCTGGAGGCCCAACGCCCAATCATCAATATGCCCTGTCCCTATTATGCCTGTAGCCTTAGTCCGAATGCGCCCCAACGATTCGGATTTAGCCTTTTCTTTCGTCAAGGCTAGCATAAGACAACGTAAAATACGACTGAAGCGTTATTAACCGACAGCTTCGGCACGATTTAGCGCACAATGGGACCATAGTGTGTCCATGCCCCGAACCAGCGCATCCATTTCCCTGGGACCATGTACAGGCGACGGCGTGAAGCGCAGGCGTTCGGTGCCGCGTGGCACAGTGGGGAAATTGATCGGCTGCACATAGATCCCGTGATCTTCGAGCAGCATGTCCGACAGCAGTTTGGTGTGGACCGGGTTGCCCACCATGACCGGGACGATGTGGCTGCCGTGGTCGATGATCGGCAGGCCGAGCCCCTTGAGGCGCAGCTTCAACGCTTTTGCCTGTTGCTGGTGTTTTTCACGCAGTTCAGGCGCGCGCTTAAGAAAGGCAACGGAGGCAGCGGCCCCTGCGGCGACGGCAGGTGGCAGTGAGGTGGTAAAGATAAAGCCCGGTGCATAGGAGCGGATCGCGTCACACATTTTGGCCGAGGCCGCGATATAGCCTCCCATGACGCCATAAGCCTTGGCCAGCGTGCCATTAATAATGTCGAGCCGGTGCATCAGGCGGTCGCGTTCCGCCACCCCTGCCCCGCGCGGGCCGTACATGCCCACGGCATGGACTTCGTCGATATAGGTCAGCGCGCCGAACTCGTCTGCGAGGTCGCAAATCTCTTCGATCGGGCCGAAATCGCCGTCCATCGAATAGATCGACTCAAAAGCAATTAGCTTGGGCGCGGCTGGGTCATCGGCCTCAAGCAGTTCGCGCAGATGGGCAACGTCGTTGTGCCGGAAGATGCGTTTGGCCCCACCATTGCGGCGCACGCCTTCGATCATGCTCGCATGGTTCAACGCGTCGGAATAGATGATTAGACCGGGAAAAAGCTTGGGCAAGGTCGAGAGTGTCGCGTCATTGGCGATATAGGCCGAAGTGAACAGCAACGCGGCTTCCTTGCCGTGCAAATCGGCCAATTCGGCTTCGAGCCGTTTGTGGTAGACCGTGGTGCCAGAGATGTTGCGCGTCCCGCCAGAACCGGCGCCCGTGGCGCGCAGCGCCTCTTCCATCGCTTCGATCACGACAGGGTTCTGCCCCATGCCAAGATAGTCGTTGCCACACCAAACAGTGATGTCCTGCGTGCTGCCGTCAGGCTTGGTCCAGACTGCGTGAGGGAACTGACCATTGCGGCGCTCGATGTCGATAAACGTCCGGTAGCGGCCTTCGTCATGCAGGCGCGCAATCGCTGCGTCGAGCTTTTCCGAGTAGTCCATTGCGCTTCTCCATCTGTCCGGCAGGAATGCAAACGCGCTATGCGTCCATATTCACTTTTTGGAATGGTTACAGACTCCGGCCCCTTGCATCAATCTCTTATCGTGCATTGGCAAGGGGCGAACTGTCGCAGCCTTAACCCCTGCTCGGCTGGTAAGGGCTGATTTTGCTTGCTGTCAAATGATCGCTTGTATGTTTAAGGTGATTGCTATCTTGAAGACCCTTAACCACAAAAGAGACATGCCCCCTTGCTCGCCAATCCGCATCCACAGCAGGCGCAACGCCTGCGCACGCTCTATGATTATGACATCCTAGACACCCCGCGCGAACAGGACTTTGACGAGATCGTCGCCCTTGCCGCGCAGATTTGTGATGCCCCTATCTCAGTTATCAACCTGATCGACAAGGATCGTCAGTGGTTCAAGGCCGAGGTTGGTCTGGGCGCGCGGGAAACGCCGCTGGAAACCTCGCTGTGCTCGCACGCCATTCTGGACGCGCCCTTCGTTGAGATCCCCGACACGCTGCAAGATTCGCGTATGGCCGACAATCCGCTTTGCACAACAGGCGACGGGCTTCGCTTTTATGCTGGCGCTTTGCTGGTCGCGCCGAACGGTCTGCCGCTGGGAACCCTGTGCATTCTTGACAACAAACCACGCAGTCTGACCCCCGAGCAGCGCAATGCTGTCTCTGTTTTGTCCCGGCAGGTGATGAAGCAGCTTGATCTGCGCCTCGCCCTGCGGCGTCAGTCCGTCCTGATGGGTGAGGCCGATCACCGGGTGAAGAATTCGCTACAAACGCTCGGCTCAATGATCCGGCTGCATGCGCGCGGGCTAAAGGATGAAAATGCGGTCAAGGCCCTGGACGCCATCCAGCGCCGGGTGGAAGCAGTGGCGTCCCTGCACGGTGAGTTGCAGCAAAGCAATGGCCGTGACGAAGTCGACGCTTCGGCCTTTCTGGCTCAGGTCGTCCGCCTTTTGCAGGAAACCGCACCGCCGCATATCAAGATTGACTGCCAAAGCAGTGATGTCCTCTTGGGTGCCGGGGCAGCCTCTGCCGTGGGATTGATCATCAGCGAATTTACGGCGAATTCAATCAAACATGGCTACCCTGACAAGACTGCGGGCCTTATCCAGATTAATTTTTCCCTCACAGACGGAAGCTATCTGCTGACCTGCAAAGACGATGGGATTGGCGCAAAGAGCGGCGGCCTGTCGCGCCCGGGCAGCCTTGGTCAGACGCTGCTGTCGGCGGCAGCGTCGCAATTGGGTGGCGAGTTGAACACCACTTTGACAGACGAAGGCAGCCAGCTAACGCTCACCTTCTGAGCGCAGCAACCGCCCCACTGGACACGCCTTGCGGGCCTGATACCTTCGCGCAAAACACATAGCGCAAGGAAGCCTTAGCCATGTCTCTTGATGATGTTCTCGCCCGGATCGACTCCGATCTGCCCGCCGCCACCGACCGTCTGTTGGAGCTGCTGCGCATCCCGTCGATCTCGACCGATCCGGCCTATAAAGATGACTGCGACCGCGCCGCAGATTGGCTGGTGGCCGATCTGCGGTCCATGGGCGTTGAGGCCGAAAAACGCGTCACCCCCGGCCATCCGATGGTCGTGGGCCATGTAGGCGAAGGCAAACCGCACCTGCTGTTCTACGGCCACTATGACGTGCAACCCGTCGACCCGCTGGAGCTTTGGGACCGCGACCCTTTTGATCCCGCCATCGAAGACACCGCTAAGGGCCGCGTGATCCGGGGCCGCGGTGCTTCGGATGACAAGGGCCAGTTGATGACCATCCTTGAGGCTCTGCGCGCTTGGAAAGAGGTCAAAGGCGACTGGCCTTGCCGCATCACCTTTTTCCTCGAAGGCGAAGAGGAAAGCGGCTCGCCCTCCCTCATACCCTTCATGAAAGAAAACGCCGAGGAGTTGAAAGCCGATATCGCTATGATCTGCGACACCGGCCTCTTCGAATCCAAGACCCCCGCCATCGTCACCATGCTGCGCGGGCTTTTGGGCGAAGAACTAACCATCACCGCGCCCGACAAAGACCTGCACTCAGGCATGTTTGGCGGCATCGCGATGAACCCGATCCGCGTGCTTAGCAAAGTGATCGCATCGCTGCATGATGACGAGGGCCGCATCACCGTGCCCGGCTTTTATGACGGTGTGCCGGAACTGTCCGAAGAATTGGAAGCGCAGTGGCAGGGGCTGGCGTTTGATCATGCCGCCTTCCTTGGCGATGTAGGCCTCGCCCAGCCTGCGGGCGAGCAAGATCGCACCCCGCTTGAGATGATCTGGTCGCGCCCCACTTGCGACGTCAATGGCATCTGGGGCGGCTATACTGGCGACGGGTTCAAGACCGTCCTGCCCTCACAGGCCCACGCGAAGATCAGCTTTCGCCTTGTCGGCACGCAAGACCCATTTGCCATCCGCGAAAACTTTCGCTCCATGGTGCAAGAGATGCTGCCCGCAGACTGTACGGTTGAATTTTCAGGCCACGGCGCTGGCCCGGCCTCGGGGGTTGAGACGGGACATCCAATGTTTGAACCCGCGCGCCAAGCCCTCAGTGACGAATGGCAGGTGCCAGCGGCCTATGTCGGCTGCGGTGGGTCGATCCCGATTGCTGGCTATTTCCAAACCATTTTGGGCACAGAACCAATGCTGGTAGGCTTTGGCAAGGATGACGACCAAATTCACTCTCCGAACGAAAAATACGACATGGAAAGTTTCCACAAGGGGATCCGATCCTGGGCGCGTATCCTAAGTGCCCTGACCTAAACTATCGGGGGTGATCGGGATTGGCCGGTCACCCTTTTTTCATTGCGGCGCGACGGTATGGAAACACGGCGCGAGAAGCCCGGATGGGCGTGCTTCTGGACGACATTGAAAAGGAAAGTGGCGCGGTTGACGGGGCTCGAACCCGCGACCCCCGGCGTGACAGGCCGGTACTCTAACCAGCTGAGCTACAACCGCGCGATGGGGGCGGAATAGGCCAAGCTGTGGGGGCCGTCAAGCGTATTTGGCGCAGAAAAAGCGGCTTTGCAAAAAAGAAAATTATCGGACCCCAGAATGCAAAAAGGGACCTCAAAGAGGTCCCTTTTCAAGCAGCAGTGGCGCGGTTGACGGGGCTCGAACCCGCGACCCCCGGCGTGACAGGCCGGTACTCTAACCATCTGAGCTACAACCGCCCGCTGCACGTTCCGGGTAGCCCCGAAGCGTTTGGGTGTAATATGGCGGGGGCACTGCGCCGTCAAGCGCGGTTTGGTGGAATTTTGAAAAATATCGCACCCTGCGATTTGCTGCTTTGCCCGAGGGCGATTTGCGGCATGTATCTGATAGGCCACCCCAGTTTGTTACCCGATAAGAGGTCCAAGGATGATCGGCGGCACCTGCGCAACGGGTAAGTTATGTTTGACCGCTCTCTCGCCCCTTTGCAGAGGCCTGTAGCCTGAGCCAGGTAGGAAATTGTCGCATTGTCGCGGACATTGGTTAGGTCAAAAAACCGTAGGGGGATGGTGGGTCGTGAGAGGCTCGAACTCCCGACCCAGACTGGCCGCGCAGCGGACGGGCGTTGGTCGGGCTAGCCACTGTGGCAGCCGGTAAGGAACTTTAAAAACGCTGGGGGGATGGTGGGTCGTGAGAGGCTCGAACTCCCGACATCTTCGGTGTAAACGAAGCGCTCTACCAACTGAGCTAACGACCCGATGCGGCTCTCTTAGCCAAGCTTGGCGCGG
>Ga0209344_10004400_pt1 | contig 12977 bp, 15 predicted proteins | sample Cruoilmetagenom6_FD_187293 | JGI IMG/M metagenome (GOLD analysis project Ga0209344, IMG submission 187293) | Oil polluted marine microbial communities from Coal Oil Point, Santa Barbara, California, USA - Santa Barbara Oil Seep Sample 6 (SPAdes)... | ecosystem: Environmental > Aquatic > Marine...
AACAGCATCACCAAATATTCAGACAAAAGCTTCCATTTCCAAACAATTCATAAGCAGGTGAAACCTGCAGGATAGAAACTACCGGCATCGCCGGTAGTTTTCATTAAAATTTTAAAAATCCGTTTTTCTATTTTTTAAAGTGGGACAGTTCAGATTTAAATGTGAGTAACTGCGATTGACAAAACTATCAAAATATGCTATATTTATATGTTATGAAATATCATAACAAAGTTCTTTGAAAGATGTTGTTAGTGAGTAAAAATCTCTGGAATTTCGGGTAAATCTTGAAGAGAGTTGGGATGGGTGCTGTTGGTATTGCCTCTGGTAAGCCAAGCCCAAGCGTTGGTGGTGGGTGGTTGTATCCTGAGGCAAATGAAAGCTTGACTAAAGGTTTTCAAACCTCCCGTCAAAAGCGTGAGCAAGGCGACAAAAAATCGGAGGAAGAAGCTCGCATGGCTTCCAGTCCGTTTGCTGCTCTTGCAAAGCTCAAGGAAGACTAGGTCTCAAAATCTTTCTTTTTGTTATTTGCCCCGCGTACGTAGTTTGCACGTCGGGGCTTTTTTTATAAAAAATTGCTCTATACTACAATCAGTAGCTAAAATTCTTGATAAGTGAAAATTTCTCTTCCATCGGTGCGGTTCTAATGTTGCACACGATTGAGAGCAAGTAAAGGTTGATGTGATGTTTCAGCTATAACATTGAATGGAGAACGTACGTCAAACACTAGCTTTCTACCAGAAAGACGGCAGTTTTGAACTAAGAAGTTCAAGAGTTGCCGTTTTTCATTTGGCTCAGAACTTTCGAATATTTCTTTAGCTCTGTTAGCTAGTGCAAACACAGTGCCAACAGTTATATGATAGTTCTCATCTGCTTGTGTGTATTCATCCATTTGTATATTTATATTGTATTGTTTTTCTTTATACTCTTTCAGCTTTTTGTCATATATATCCTGAGTAATTCACCATCTTTTATGTAGGGAGCTTTTTTTTTGAGAGTTTTCCATTTTTATATAAAATCTTTAGTTATATGCTTTACTTTAGTTTACATAAGATATATTGTAAATAGGAAGTTACTTTTGTATATGGTAAAAATATTTAAAAAAGACACAACAAGTGATGATGCTTATGACTTTATAAAGAAAGGAGCAAATAAGAGGTTGGTATGGAAAAAGTTTTCAGCTTCTTGCGATAAAAAAGTGGAAGAAAAACCTTTTACTTATTTTATGGCAGGAGCTCCAGGCTCAGGAAAAACTGAATTGATAAAAAAACATCTAGCTCATATACTAGACAATTGTATAGTTGCGGATGCTGATGAAATAAGAAATTTGCTGCCTCAGTATGATGGAAAAAATTCACACAAAGTTCAGAGGGCAGCTTCTAAGGGAGTGGATGTTCTATATGACAACTCCCTAAAACGTAAATATAATATAATTGTTGATGGAACATTCTCTCTTTCCTATAAGAAGTGCAGGGAAAATATAGCCAGAAGTTTAAATAAAAATAGACCCGTTGGTATTATATATTTATATACAGACCCGAAAGTTGCGTGGACTTATGCAAAGAAGCGTGAATACACAGAAGGAAGGAAGATAAGAATAAGAACTTTTGTAAAGTCATTCTTTAAATCAAGAGATAATATAAATAAAATAAAAAATGAATTTGGAAAAGAGGTTTATATTTCAGGAATTAGAAGTAATTATGGAAATATTGGAGAAAAGAGTGAAGTAAGGGCTGATATTGCAAGTGTTGACGAAATTAAAAAAATAGACTATAATTATCTTTCATTGTGGATGATTATTTTGTATGCTAATATATTATTACAAATAGACAGATTATGGAAAAAGATAAGAAAGATTACAAAAAAATAGATTTCTTCGAGGCAAGTAAGGAGCAACAGGAGGAAATATTAAGAGAGGCTTTGGAAAGAGGGCAGGAGGAACAAAGAGCTCTTGAGGATAAATATGAAAAGCAACTAAATCAAGGTGTTACTTGTTAGTTTTGCGTGCTTAAATTATGTAGTGACCCGCATTTCATAATGCGGTTTTTTTGTTTAAAAATTCAATAAAATCACCAAATCCTTCTATGTTTTCTTTAACCCTCTTCCAATCAACAGTTCGAAAGCTATCCAGTAGGGGGAGCAACTAAAAAATCTCTTAAAATAGGGATTTTTTCTTTTACCCTAAATTGGATATTTTGGTATATTCGAACCAATTGACAAAAGGGTGCTTTTTAAGTATATTTAAGTATCGCAGTTTTTTAATAAATGCTCATTTTTTAAGTCAATAAAAACATTTAAGAGGAGAATTGAATATGCCAATCGTTAATATTTCAGGATTGACTGTTGATGAAGTTGAAAAAATGTTTGCGGATGCACTTGGTGCAGATGTAAATCAGTTGAGTATTTCAACTAAATTGGCAAAATCATCAATGAAAGAGGGGGAGTGAAGTGACTCATTCAGAGATGTCAAAAATTATTCTTAAGGTTAGAGATAAAGTGTTTCAGATATTTCGTAAAGGAGGCAAGACTAAAAAAGAATTGCATAAATTTACCAGAGAAGAACTTGGAAAAAGTAGCATATGCTTCCCTAGAGTAAGTGAAAATTACAAAAAGATGGTCGAAAGACTTGCTAGGGAAAAATCTTCTCAAATAATTCCAAATGGAAAAGGCCCCTATGAAGATCTATTCGAGTTCTTTGATCTTGAAATAAGCTAATAGTTTTAATCTACCAGCAGAAAATCTGCTTCGGTAGATTTTTTGTTTTTATAGATGGTTTAATGCATAGGTTCTAATGTCGTTCACTATGCGGAGCAAGTGAAAATGGCTATTTAAGCTGTTTTTTTAATTGAAAAAAGATTAATTATTAAGAATTGGGAAAAATAAAATCTTAATTTTTTAAACCACAGAGTTCCCTTCAGAGGTGGATAGAAACTATGTAGTTTTTGTCTTATAATAGACTTTTTGTAAAATAATTAAACATTCCATAGGGGTGGAATGTTTAGCTAGATCATTTACAAATTACTACTATTCTCTAGTGAATGGTAGTAGCTGACTAATGAGTGTGTGATAAAGTAATAAAAAATCTTTGACGACGAGGTTTTTGTTTTATATACTTAAAAAAGTTAAGAGCGTATAAGTATTTATAATAAGTGTGAAAGTATATGAAATTGTTTAAAAAATTATTTGGGTCAAACGAGAGAGAAATAAATAAACTTAAACTAACTGTTGAAAAAATAAATGCTGAAGAAACTAGATTTTCCAAACTGTCTGATGAAGAGTTAAAAAATAAAACACAAGAATTTAAAAAAAGAATAAAGGGAGGAGAAAAATTAGATAATCTTTTACCAGAGGTTTTTGCAGTGGTTCGAGAAGTTGCTAAGAGAGTTATTGGGGAAAGACATTATGATGTTCAAATGTTAGGAGGAATTATTCTTCATCAAGGAAAAATTGCCGAAATGAAAACCGGTGAGGGTAAAACATTAACATCAACCTTGCCACTCTATCTTAATGCTTTGGAAGAAAAAGGTGTGCATGTAGTAACTGTAAATGATTATTTAGCAAAAAGAGACTGCAATTGGATGGGATCTATTTTTAGTTTTTTAGGAATTTCTTCAGGTTGTATAATGCATAGTGCTTCATACATTTATGAGCCTACAAAAATTGATGATGATGAGGTTAGTGTGGAAATGGAAAACTTAAAAGAAGTTTCCAGAAAGGAAGCTTATGATGCTGACATTACCTATGGAACTAACAATGAATTTGGTTTTGATTACTTGCGAGATAATATGACACCAACATTAGAACAAATGTCTCAAAGAAAATTAAATTTTGCTATTGTCGATGAGGTAGACTCAATTTTAATTGATGAAGCAAGAACGCCACTGATTATATCTGCTCCTGATAGTGAGTCGACTAAATTGTATCAGCAATTTGCTCAAATTGTTCCAAAGCTTAAAAAAGATGCGGAGTTTAAACTTGATGAAAAAGATAAAAATGTAACTTTGACTGACGATGGAATTTCTAAAGTGGAAAAACTTTTGAATATAAATAATCTTTATGAGCCTGGAAAGATAGCTCTTGTTCACCATTTAGAACAATCGTTAAAAGCTTTTGTTTTATTTAATAAAGAAAAAGATTATATTGTTAAAGATGGACAGGTAATTATTGTTGATGATTTTACTGGTCGTTTAATGGAAGGTCGTCGCTATAGTGAAGGTCTGCATCAGGCTATTGAGGCGAAAGAAGGCGTAGTTGTTCAACGAGAATCAAGAACTTTAGCGACTATAACATTTCAGAATTATTTTAGGATGTATAACAAATTGTCTGGTATGACTGGAACAGCGTTAACTAGTGCGGAAGAATTTGCCAAGGTTTATGAATTGGATGTTGTGGAAATTACTACACATAAACCACAAACTAGAAAAGATTTGCCAGATGTTGTTTATAAAACAGAAAAAGGCAAATTTGAAGCGATTGCTAGAGATATAAAAAAAATCAGTGCAACGGGTCAACCAATTCTTGTGGGAACTATTGCTATAGAAAAATCAGAATATTTAAGCTCACTTTTAAATAAGACGGGAGTTACTCATGAAATTCTTAACGCCAAACAGCACGAGAGGGAAGCTAGCATCATTACTAATGCTGGAAAAAAGAATTCTGTAACTATCGCAACTAATATGGCTGGTCGTGGTACAGATATCAAATTGGGTGAAGGAGTTAAAGAAGTTGGAGGATTGTTTATTTTAGGAACTGAACGACACGAAGCTAGAAGGATAGACAATCAGTTAAGAGGTCGAGCTGGTCGACAGGGCGATCCTGGGTCTAGTCAATTCTATGTTTCTCTTGAAGATGAGTTAATGAGAAGATTCGGGGGAGATCGAATGAAAGGTATGATGGATACACTAAAACTTCCTGAAGATCAACCAATCCAAAATAAAATTATTTCTAAAACTATTGAATCTGCTCAATCCAAAATTGAAGGATTTAATTTTGATATAAGAAAGCATGTTTTGGATTATGATGATGTGATGAATAAACAGCGAGAGGTTATTTATAAAAAAAGAAGATCAATTCTTGAAAGTAAAAATACTAAAAATAAAGTATTAAGAATGACTTCAGAAGAGATTGAAAAAATACTTTCCGTTTACAGCAGTAGCGTAGAAAGTCGGCGATGGGATGTCGAAAAAATATTCAACGAATTGAACAAAATATATCCATTAGAAAAATCCGTAAGAAAAAAATTAGAAACTATAAATTCTGATAAAAGTAAAACTGAAATTGAAAAATTTACTCAAGCTACAGAATTTTTGTCAGGAGAATTTAAGAAAAATTTTGCAACAAAAGAAGCAGGGCTAGGAGAAGAGAATATGAGAAAAATAGAAAAAATGGTGATGCTTCAAACAATTGATACTCTTTGGATGGGTCATCTTGATGAGATTGATTATTTGCGTCAAGGAATTGGATTACGCGGATATGGACAGAGAGATCCTCTTATTGAATATAAAAAAGAATCTTATAATTTATTTACTTTGCTTATGAATAATATTCGAACAAGCATTGTAAACACTTTATTCAAAATATCTTATTCTGGAAATGGTGAAGTACAAGAAAAAACACCTGCAATCAAAGAAACCAATCTTAAATTTAGTGGGACTAATAATCAAGTAGAACAATTCGGGGCAGTTAAAAATATGCAAGACAATGCATCTTCAAATAAACAGGATGATTCAGTCAAGCAACAACCTATTATAAATAAAACTAGTATTGGTAGAAATGATCCTTGCCCATGCGGAAGTGGCAAAAAATATAAAAAGTGTTGCTTGCTGGTAAATAGACGGAATGAAAAAAAGTTGGAAAAAGTGGGATAGACCTCTCCAGAAACTACTTCCTACTATCAGCCTGATGCTGATCTGCCTTAGGTACGACAATTCTTGATTTTCTGTTACGATTTCGTCAAGTTTCATAAAATGTCTTTCATTGTACTTATAGTACACTATCAAAACATTTTACTTACTTTCCTTGTCTCACTAGAAAATCAAAAATTTCGTAACAAAAGAGGTTTTCGAAGAAGTCTAATTTCAAAGAATAATTATTTAATAAAAATTTAATATGAAAATAGAAAATAAAATAATAAGAGAAGAAATAAAAATAAAAAAACGATCAAATTTAATTTGGAAAGTTGTTATTATTGCAATGCTAGTTTCCTCTTTATTTGGAGCTATTTTTGGATTTTTAGCTGGCAAACTTTCTGATTCTCTTATCATTAAAAATAATGAAGTGATTCTAGAAAAAGAATCAGCTGTTGTTGATGTAGTAGATAAAAATTCTCCAGCAGTTGTTAGTATTGTGGTTTCTAAAGATGTTCCAAAATTTAGAAATTCTTTTAATAATCCAAATAGATTTGATTTTTTCTTTAGCCCTTTTAACTATGACCAAGAAAATATGGAAACGGAAAAGCAAAAAATTGGAGGAGGAACAGGATTTTTTGTGACGGCGGATGGATTGATTGTTACTAATAAACATGTGGTGGTGGATGAAGATGCTAAATATACAGTTATTACTAAGGACGAAAAAGAATATGAGACAACGGTTTTAGCTCGTCATCCAACACTTGATATAGCTGTACTTGATATTGAAAGTGAAGAAAATTTTCCTGTGCTTGCGTTAGGAGACTCAGACAACTTAAAGGTGGGACAATCTGTTATTGCTATTGGAAATTCGCTCGGAGAATTTTCAAATAGTGTTAGTTTAGGAATTATTTCTGGATTACAGAGAAATATAGTGGCTTCATCTGATTTTGGGCAAACTGAAAAATTAAACGATATAATTCAAACAGACGCAGCTATCAATCCTGGAAATTCTGGAGGACCACTTTTGGATATTAGTGGAGAAGTTATTGGTGTAAATGTCGCTGTTGTTTCAGGTGCTCAAAGTGTTGGATTTGCCCTTCCGATAAATCAAGTTAAAAAAATAATTGAACAAATTAAGGAAAATGGGGAGCTTAGTACACCTTTCCTAGGAGTAAGATATATTTTGCTTAATGAGGAAATTAGTAAGGATAATAACTTATCTTATGATTATGGAGCCTTAGTTATTCGTGGAGAAAAAATAACTGATTTTGCCGTTATTCCTAGTTCTCCAGCTGATAAAGCTGGCATAATTGAAAATGATGTAATTTTAGAAATTGAGGGAGAAAAAATTACAGAAGATAATTTATTAGCTGATGTAATTTCTAGATTTGAAGTGAGGGATGAAATAATTTTGAAATTATGGCACAAAGGCAAAGAAAAAAATACAAAAGTTATTTTAGAAAAAATGAAATAGGTATTATAATAAGTATTTTTTAGTTGACGGGACAACGATGGCTTTATTCACATTGCTAACTTTTTTGAAAAGTAGTAATATATAATCATGGCTAATAAAATAAAGATGTACACAGATGGTGGTGCTAGAAATAATCCAGGTCCTGCTGGAATTGGTGTTTGGATTTCTTCTCAAGGTGGATTTACGGGAAATTTAGATAGAAAATATTCTAAGTATATCGGAGAAAAAACTAATAATGATGCTGAATATGAGGCTTTGATTTTTGGATTAAAGCAATTAAAAAAAGATTTAGGAAAAAAGAAATCGAAAAAATCAAAAGTTCATTGTTTTTTAGATAGTGAGTTAGTAGTGAAACAGATGAATCACGAATATAAACTAAAAAAGAGAAAAATTCAGAGATATTTTATTGAAATTTGGAATTTAATGTTAGAGTTTAAGCTAGTTGAATTTGAACATATTTTAAGAGAAAAAAATAAAGTTGCTGACGGACTCGTAAATGAAGCTATTGATGCAGAGTTAAAACAAGGTAAATTATTATAATAGATTTCTTTGGAAGTTATTTCCCTACTGTCAGTCTGAGGCTGATTTGCCTTAGGTACGACAATCTTCTATTTTTGACAAAGTTTATTTCAAACTTTTTTAGCTTAGCTAAGGCTAAAACTTCAAAAGTTATTCAATAAATTTTACTCAGAACTAGAAAATTTCGTAACAAAAATAGTTCCCAAAGAAGTCCAATATAAATATTAAAAATTTTATGAAAAAAAATAAAAAAGTAATAATTTGGATAGTTGTGATACTTATCATCATAGTAGGTAGTTTTTATTATTTTTCAAAACCTAAAGATGAACAAGATAAATACGTTACGGCTAAGGTAATTAAGACAGATGTAATTCAGACGGTTTCTGTAACTGGAGAAGTTATTCCTGTGGATAAAGCGAATTTATCATTTGAAACCAGTGGAACAGTGGAGGCGATTTTTGTTAAAGTGGGCGATAAAGTTAAAAAGGGAGACAAAATTGCCAAAATAAATAGTTCAGTAATGAAAGCTCAATTAAATGAAGCTTCTTTGGAATTAAATAGACAAGAGGAAATATTAAAACAAGCTAGAAGATCGTGGGACGATCTTAGCCCAGATGAAAAAAAGGTGGCCAAATTGTTGGTGGAGAAAGCTAGGGCATCCGTATGGACAATCCAAAGTCAAGTGAAAAAAAATACTTTATATTCTCCGATTGATGGAATTATTATTAAGAAATATATTGATAAAGGAGAATTAGCAACAATAACTTCTCCAGTTGTTACAGTGATGGGTGAAGAGGGAATTGAAATTAGGGCTGACATTCCAGAATCAGATATTACTAAAATCAAATTAGGACAAAAAGCAGAAGTTACTTTTGACGCATTTTCTTCTGATGAAATATTTGAAGTAGAGGTTTCTGAAATAGAACCAATGGCTACAATAATTCAGGATGTAGTTTATTATGAAACAAAGTTTAAAATTGGCTACAAGGCGAGTGATACATTACGGGCATACTCGCCAGCAACAGCATTACGGGCAGGCATGAGTGCTGATATTGATATTGCTACTGCAAAAAAAGATGGCGTATTAGGGGTGCCTAGACAAGCAATTAAAATTGAAAATGAAAATAAATATGTTGAAATACTAATTGGAGAAGGTCTGTCTAAAGACAAGATAGGTGAGCAAAAAGAAATTAAAAAAGTCGACATAAAGATAGGTCTTCGTGGTGATGACGGAATGGTTGAAATTATTTCTGGGTTAAACGAGGGCGATGAAATAATTACTTTTGTAAAAGAGAAATAAATTTGTATGTCAGCTTCTTTGATTCAAGTTAAAAAATTATCGAAAATTTATATAAATGATGAAGTAGAAACTCAAGCGGTTTATGAGAACAGTTTTGTTATTGAAAAAGGAGAATTTGTAGCTATAATGGGTCCAAGTGGATCAGGAAAATCAACACTTATGCAAATGCTAGGATTATTAGATAGACCTACTGGAGGAGAATATTTTTTAGAAGGAGAAAATACAAGTGAATTTTCTGATGACAAATTAGCAGAAATTAGAAATAAAAAAATTGGATTTGTTTTTCAAACTTTTAATTTACTTCCTCGTACAACTGCTTATGAAAATGTGGAGTTGCCTCTTTTGTATGATCACAGGGTGAGTAATAAAATAAATAAAGAAAAAATTGTAGAGGCTTTGAAAGCGGTGAGGATGGAGCATCGTTCAGGTTATTTATCCAATCAACTTTCTGGAGGTGAAAAGCAGAGAGTGGCTATTGCTAGAGCGTTAGTTACTAATCCAGAAATTATTTTTGCTGATGAGCCAACAGGGAATTTAGATTCTAAAAGTGGTCTCCAAATAATGAATATTTTGCAAAAATTAAATAATGAAGGAAAAACAATCATTTTAGTTACCCATGAAACTTATACAGCTCAGCATGCCAAAAGAATTTTGCATACAAAAGATGGAGAAATTATTGCGGATGATGTCGTTGAAAAAAGAAGAGACGCAAATAATGAAAATTATTTAAAATAATTTTTTATATGAGGATAAACTTAATTAGTCCTATAAAAATTTCATATAAAAATTTATTAGCGGCAAAATTCCGCTCTTTTTTGACTATCTTAGGAATGATAATTGGAGTAGCGGCAGTAATTATAACTTTTGCTGTTGGGCGAAGTGCTCAAGAATTAATTCTTGATCAAATCAGAGGAATAGGATCAAATTTAGTTGTGGTAATGCCAGGAGCTTCTGAAGAAGATGGTCCACCAGTAGCTTTAATGGGAGTTGTTATTACTACCCTTAAATATGACGATCTTTTGGAAATAAGAAAGAAAAAAAATGTACCAGAAGTTGAAGCCGTGGCTGGATATGTCTCAGGAACAGCTGTTGCAAAATATGATGAAGAAGAATTAAAAATGTCCTTTATTGGAACTACAGCTAGTTATCTTAACGTAGAAGAAACAAAAGTTTCTAAAGGAAGATTTTTCACTGAAGAGGAAGAAACTAATTTATCTAGGGTAGTGGTGATGGGTATGCAGGCTACCAAAGATTTATTTAATGAAGATAATCCAATTGGTAAAAGAATTAAAATAAATGATTATAAGTTTACAGTAATTGGAATTTTAGAGGAACGAGGTGCATCTGCTTTCGGAGCTTCTAATCAAAATGATACAATTTTTATTCCTGTAGCGACTGCTCAAAAATTATTTTTGGGAATAAATCATTTGGCGTTCATAAGGGCAAAAGTTGATTTTATAAATAATATTTCTTTAGCAAAAGAAAATATTGCCACGGCCTTAAGAAACCAACACGATATTGATAATTTAGATGATGATGATTTTTCTATTCGTGATCAAACGTCAGCTGTCGAAGTAATTGGAAATGTAACGGATGCTCTGCGTTATTTTTTGTTAGCGGTTGGGACTATTTCTCTAATTGTAGGAGGAGTAGGAATTATGAATGTTATGTTGATCGCTGTAACTCAAAGGATAAAAGAAGTTGGGTTAAGAAAAGCGGTGGGAGCAAAAACCTCCGACGTTTTAACTCAGTTTCTAATTGAATCAGCAACTATATCATTTTTAGGTGGTGTGGTCGGAATAATTTTAGGAATAGGAATTTCCTTTTTAGTCTCAGTAGTAGTAATTTTTTTTGGGTATAATTGGCAATTTTTAATTTCGATTGAATCTATTTTAGTAGCGGTATCAGTTTCAATTTTAATAGGAATAATTTTCGGGCTTTATCCTGCTCGTAAAGCATCTAAAATAAGTCCAATGGAAGCTTTGAGATATGAATAAGGGGATGGTTTTATAAAATATTTTTTATTTTTTTACTTCTTCCATAAATTTCTCAAATACTTTCGGATTTTCCATTGCCATTTGAGACAAGACTTTTCTATCAAGTTCTATTTTTTTATTTTTAAGTATTTTGATAAATTTACTATAGCTTAAATCAAAATTTCTAACAGCATTATTGAGTCTCAGAATCCAAAGACTCCGCATAGTTCTTTTTTTAGCTCGACGATCACGATAAGCATATTTTCCAGCTTTAAGTACAGCTTCTTTAGCAGCTTTAAAATTTGATTTTCTTCTCCAGCGAAAACCTTTAGTTAATTTTAGTCTAAAAAATAAGCGTGTGAAAGAAAAAAATTGAAAAAGCGTAATAATTATTAGGGGATTATTGGATAAATAAGATACTTTCAATAGTAATAAGTAGATTTCTTTAAAAAATGATAAATCAAGAGGAATGTGAAAAAAAGGAAGATGGTGAATTAGTAAAATTATCTTTAAAAAATCAGGAATATTTTTATTGCTTGATTTTGCGGTACGAAAAAAAATTATTTAATTATATCCGAAGGATTTCTTCATCTTCCAAAGAAGATACCGAAGATATTTTGCAAGAAGTTTTTATTAGTGTTTATAAAAATCTCAATGATTTTGATAATAATTTAAAATTTTCTTCTTGGATATATCGAATTGCTCATAATAAAACCATTAGTCAATGGCGAAAAAATATTTCTCGACCAAAAACTGTTTCAGGAGATGATGAAGAAAATAATTTATTTGCTTTTATTTCTAGTGATGAAGATATAGCCAAAAATTTTGAAAAAAAATGTTCAGCTAGAGAAATTAGAAATATTATATTCAAATTGGATGAAAATTATAAAGCAGTTCTGGTTTTGAGATTTTTAGAAGATAAAGATTATAGAGAAATTTCTGATATCTTAAAAAAACCAATGGGAACAGTGGCAACACTTATAAATAGAGCTAAGAAAAAATTTATTGAAGAAGCAAAAAAACAAAATATAGATATTTAATTTAAAAAATATATGAATAATGCAAAGGAAATATTTAATAAAATAAAAGAAAAGAAAATAGAACCAAAATCTAAATGGAAATTTTTATTAAAAAATTATTTAATTTGGGTATTTTTTAGTTTAGCAATTTTGGTTGGCTCAATAGCTTTTAGTGTTATAATTTTTTTATTAACAGATAATGACTGGGATGTTTATAAATATTTAGATAAAAACTTTATATCGTATATTCTTTTATCCTTACCGTACATTTGGATAATTATACTAATAATTTTTTCTTTTCTAGCTTACTTGAATTATAAACACACTAAATCAGGCTATCGCATAAATCCAATTACTATAGTTTTCATCAGTATTTTATTGAGTGTGTTTGCTGGAGGAATTATGTTCAGTATTGGTTTTGGAAAAATTATAGACTCTACTTTATCAAAAAATATGCCTTATTATGAAAAAATGATTGGATATAGGCAAGCTGTTTGGAATAATCCAGAAAAAGGCTTGCTAGCTGGTAAAATAATAAAAATAAATAATGAAAATGATTTTTATATAAAATCTTTAGATGATAAAGATTGGCAAATAGTAGGTGATAATATTTTTTGGAAAGGGTCAACTTCCTCAGAATTAGATATGCGAATAAAAATTGTTGGAGAAATGCGAGATGATAATATTTTTTATGCTAAAGAAATTCGTTCGTGGACAAAAGGAGGCAGAAGAAGAGGAATGAAAGAAAATATATCCAATAGCGTAATAAATTGTGAAACTGGCCATTTCAATTAAAAAATTAAAGTATAAATACTAGATTACACTAAAAATATATTTAGAGTA
>Ga0209344_10004401_pt1 | contig 12976 bp, 12 predicted proteins | sample Cruoilmetagenom6_FD_187293 | JGI IMG/M metagenome (GOLD analysis project Ga0209344, IMG submission 187293) | Oil polluted marine microbial communities from Coal Oil Point, Santa Barbara, California, USA - Santa Barbara Oil Seep Sample 6 (SPAdes)... | ecosystem: Environmental > Aquatic > Marine...
CCTCGCTAAAGTCGCTGCGTTGCCATACGCCCAACAGCTCTGTGGCCGGGGCTGTATTGTTGTTTTTTTCATCGTTGTTGCACGATAGGAGAGTTGTTATAGCTAGAAAGAGAATGGTGGCTTTAAGCGATTTATATGCTTTCATTTAGCGAAAGAAGTGTGTTTGTTGTTGCTTTACTTGGGTTAAAAGTATGGAATATAGTTGATACGCAAGCGGTGGGTTTGGTAGGTTTTTTCCGAAGGGTGAATGGGAAGCATGGCAGTCACTCTGGCGCGCTTTTATAAAGCGTTCAATCTGGCGCGCTTTTGCAAAGCGTGCCAGGGGGGCACAAGTAGGATGTTCGCGCTAGCAGGGTATTTTCACAATAAATCAAAAAAACATTTTGTTTTTTCGCCTTCCCTTCCTATTTTTAAAATACTGAAAACCAAGCGGTTTAATCTTTTCTCCCCAGTTTATTTGTAGCGAACGCGTTGGTTCGCGGAACATACATACGGTATGGCGTCTTGGCGCCTTTCCCTGTAGAAGTTGCCGTTTTGCTAACGCTTTTATTTTAGGACCATTTAATTTTTTTATTAATCTTTAAATTTTTTAAGTATGCCTATTAAGTACAAAGTAGTGCAAAGAGCGGAACCCGGCGTAGCGGGCGGGGGGACCAGAAAGTGGTATGCCAGCATGGTAAATGATGGCGAAATGACCATTGACGACCTAGTGTCGGAAATTGAAAAGTTCAGTGCGTTGAGCGAGCCCGATATTAAGGGCGTAATCATTGCGCTGGAAAACGTAATCCAAAAAGCGCTGTCGGACAGTAAGGTAGTGCGCTTGGAGAAATTGGGAAGCCTATACCCATCCATTAGCAGCGGCCCTGCCGATACGCAGGACGATTTTGTGGCCAACAGTATGATCAAGAAAGTAAGCGTGCGCTACCGTGCGGGCAAGCGTATCCTGGATGCCATGAAGAATGCAGGTTTTAAGAAGGTTGCCGAAAGATAGCCTTCTTTTTACAAAAACATAGCTATGTTTTACCCAAAACATGGCTATGTTTCACCCTAAACTAAGCCATGTTTTATATGAAATGTGGCTTTGTTTTTTTTTGTGGGGTGGTTGGGGGTGTGGAGCACGAGCGGGACGCTCGCGCTAGCGGGGTCATTTATTAAAATATTAAATCCTCTAAATCTATCTCAAACTCAACCTCAATAGCAGTTGCAAAACTTAAACTGTCTTTATCTTTTTTGAAATGTTCTTTTAGGGAATCTATATCTTTATTAAGCATCTCAAGGAGTGTAGCAATTCTATTAATATGTTTTTTTCTATCATTAAATAATTCAACTTTATTAAAACCTAGGTAATCAATAAGATTCTGAGCTTCAATATCCTCTTCATTAATAATTATATAGATTCCATTTTCATATTTTATTCGGTCTTTTAAATCAGCTGAATGAGGTATTAAAAAAGGTATAAAAGGATCAATTTTTTTTGGTTTATGAGAGTTAAACCATGTAAGAACCCCATACCAATTATAATAATTATCTTCTTCACTAGATTTCAATCTTCCATCGAAATGTTCAATATCCACACTATCGGTCTCTTTTATATATCTTTCAGAATACGCACAAAACTGATTTTGTTCCTGTACTAGTAATTTTCTAATCTCCTCTCTCTGGTTATTAGTTTCATAATTTAATTTTTTTTCTATGATTTCTGAGTTTGCTCTTTTACCTAAATATTTCATTCTCCAAAATTGTAGTTGTTGCCAATCTCCATATATTCTGAAATTAAAGATTTTTTTAATTCGGAGTCTTTTTCCTTGGCGATAAGAATTTTAAGTTCAACATATCGCTCCCATTTTTTTATTCCTTCTTTCCCTAGTAGGCTTCTTATTCCAAAATCTTTTATTAATAAATCATTTGGATCGTCTCCAATTGGGGTTACACCTTTCCGTGAATAAACAGCACCATCCTCGTTGAAATCTAAAATTATTCTTTCATAAGGTTCAAATTGAGCCGCAATAATAGGGCTATGTGTTGCAATTATTAGTTGTGTGTTTTGTGTTAAGTTAAAATAATTTTCTACAAGGTCATAAAGAAAATCTGGAAATAAACTATTTTCTGGTTCATCAAGTAAAAGAAACCCTTTTTCAATATTTCTATTAAAATATAATGAATAAATATGACCAACTCTAAAAATGTAATTTCTTATTCCAGTACTTAGTTGCCCGTAATTTATTCTTTCATTTGTTTTAGATAATTTTATATATGCTTTTAAATTATCATTCAATTGAATTGGATTATTTGCATTTTTAAAATCGAATTCGAGACCAGCATTTCCTAAAATTTTATTCCATACCTCACTTAGTTTTACTAAAATCTCTGGATTATTTATTTCAAACTCTTCCTTAACTTTCCTTACTGTTTTATCTTGATTTTCATCTTGATTTTCAAAATCTCTTAAATCATTTTCTCTTTTTTTTACCAAATAAATTAATAATTTCCAAAATTCTCTAATGGTGTCCGTATTAACCATATGATAATATGGAAAAGTATTGAATAATTGAAGAGCATCATTTAATTGGGTTTCGGGTACATCACTTACTCTCAATGACAAATTTTCTTGTCCTTCTGAAGGAGAGTATATAATAAGGTCGTTAGAGTTATCTTTAAAATTTAAATGAGGTAAAATTTCCTCATCTTTAATAATAAATTTGCTGAAGGGTTGTAATGATATAGGCTTTTTAAATTGGTCTATCCAATCGGGAACTTGGTCAATTTCTTCATTTACATAGTATACTTTTGGGAATTTATTTGAGCTTATGGCATAAATAAATCTATCATTGATTTTGATTTTGACTATTAATAAAGGAAGACTTCTATATTTGTCAAGGCGTGTTAAAAAACGAGATAAAAAATTAATTATAGTTGATTTCCCTGTCCCATTTCTTCCAATAAGACAAATTTTATCTAATGGTTCACCCTCTTTTTTATGACCTTCAGGGTAAGTAAGATCAAGATGAAAATCCTTAAATTGTTGAAAGTCTTTAATTATAAGTTTACATAGTTTCATTTTTTTAAAATATATTTTTTATATTTTACCACCTGCTTTTTTAATTTTGTATATCAAATATACTGAACCATATTGTCTTTTGATTACAATTTTTCTAAATCATTAATACTACTGATACCCCGCCGCCTGCAACTTAAACAACTCCGAGTACAATTTTGGGTGCGCCATTAATTGTTCGTGGGTGCCCAGCTCCAGCACTTGGCCGTGCTGCAATACCAAAATACGGTCTGCCATCCGTACGGTGCTAAAGCGGTGGCTAATAATAATGCTGGTCTTTCCCTTGGTGAGGGCTATAAAACGTTCAAAAACATCATACTCCGCCTGCGCATCCAGCGCGCTGGTGGGTTCGTCCAGCACCATAACATCGGCGTCCTTCATATAGGCGCGGGCCAGGGCCACTTTTTGCCACTGCCCGCCGCTTAGTTCGGTGCCTTTGTAAAAACGTCTGCCCAGGCGTTGTTCCAGCCCGTCTGCCATCTCGCGTACCACTTGTTCCGCGAGGCTTTTGCTGGCGGCGTAGTTTATTATCTCGTCATTCTGCACTTGGTCTATATTGCCCACGGCTATGTTTTCGCGCAGGGTGAATTCATATTTAAAAAAGTCCTGAAAGATCACGCCAAAACGTTTTCGGTAGGCGTCCACATCAAACTTGTTGATGTTGATGCCGTCCAAAAGTATTTCGCCTTCGGTCGGTTCATAAAAACGGAGGAAGAGTTTTATAAGCGTGGTCTTGCCTGCGCCGTTTTGGCCCACGAACGCCATTTTTTCGCCAGCTTTTAAATGGAAAGTTACTCCTTTTAGAACTTCAGTTTCACTGCCTGCATAGGCGAAATGAAGATCGTTAACCTGAAACCCTTCTTTTATGGTTTTGGGCATCGGTGTTTTTGCTTCGGAAGTCTGCTCTACGGTGAGGTCGATAAAGTCAAAATAATCCTGAAGGTAGAGCGCGCTTTCGGAAATGCGGGTAAAGCGCGAAAAGAAGCCCTGCAGGTTGTTGCGCAAGCGGTTGAAGGAACCGGAAAGAAAGGTGAGTTCCCCAATGGTAATCACGCCCGTAAGCACCCGCAGAATAATATACACATAGGCGCCGTAATAGCTGAGCACGCCCAGAATATTGAAGAGCGAACCGTAAAAACTTTGCCTAAGCGAGAGTTTTTTGTTGATGAGGTAATAATCGTTCGAGAGGTTTTTAAAGCGTTCCGCGATGAAATCTGTTAGACCGAAAAGCTTAATTTCCTTGGCAGTTTGGTTGTTGGCGCCTATGAAACGAAGGTAATCCAGTTCGCGGCGTTCGGCGGTCCAGCTGCGCGCCAGCGAATAGCGGGTACTGCTGAATTTAGCCTCGTTGATAAACGAGGGAATGATACTGAGGATGAGGATGAGTATTAAAATAGGTTCAAAATATATCAAGCCCGCAATGAGGGAAATCATCGAGATAAGGCTTTCCGCTTGGCCCAGGGCGTTGCTCATTAAATCTACCCGACTGTTGGTTTGGGTACGGGCGCGTTCCAGCTTGTCGTAAAACTCGGGATCTTCCAGTTGGGCGATGGTAAGCTCGGCGGTCTTTCGGATTATTTTTTCGGAAGACATATTAGAGTATAAATCGCCCAAAAGTCCGTCGGTTAGGTTTATCAATCGGCCCAAAAGATCGGAAAGCACGGCAACGCAGAATTCGATGATTACCAAGTTCCACAGTTGGGTAAAGTCTTGGTTATCGAGGGAAACTTGGAGGATAATTTCATCAATAATCATTTTTCCCACCCAAAGAATTACTACGGGCGTGAAGGCGTTAATAAGCCTACTAAAGGTATTCACGAAAAAGAGTTTGGGGCTGCTGCGGAATATTTCCATAAAAAAGCGCGGGATGGTTTTTAGTGCTTTAAAGGAATCGCGTAGGCTGGTTTTATCTTTGTCGGTAATGGATTTTGGAATTGGTCTGGGCATTTTTTTTATTCTGAATTCTGAATTTTGAATTCAGAATTATTGAAACACAAAGCTATTCTAAAAAACGCAACTACTCAATTTGCGCAAAAATTAGTTGAAGTATTTAGTTGTAAGCCGTCATTTTTTTTATAAGAACTAGCTGCCCAAGGTGGTAATAGCAATGTTCGATCATGCCTTCAATATTCCGTTGGTACGTTCCATATTTTTTATCCACAAAATCATTGTAGAGCATGTTTTCTGGAATTTGAGCAACCAGCGTTGCGAATTCTTCTGCATCATTAAAAAAGGTCTTCAAAAACGTTTTCCATTCGCTTTCGGAGGTTAACGGGGAAAAATAAAAACTATATGCGTCTTTAATTTCCAAAGCGCCTCCTTTTAAGACTTCCGAAACTCCCTTTATATAATAATGGACGTGCTGCGCTAAAATGGCAACGGTGTTTAAATCTCCCACTTTTTTCTGGGCTATTTCCAGAGGAAGATTTTCCAATTGGTGTTTATAATTGGTATTGGCTACCCAAGTTCCGTTGAGAAGTACTTCTCGAAAGCGGTTTGCTAATTCTTGGTTTTTTTTCATCGCTATTTTTTTGATTGATTAAAGTAACAGTTTTTTTTCAAATGGCATTTTAAGAATTTGCAACCCCTATCTTTGCACGAAAATTTTTAGACTTTGGCGCTTTCCGATTACACAAAGGAATTTAAATACAACACCAAACTGGCCACGCCGGTTATTTTGGGAATGCTGGGGCATCAAGTGGTGGCGCTGGTTGATAATATTATGGTGGGGCAGTTGGGAAGTGCCGAACTTGCCGCTGTATCGCTTGGGAACAGTTTTATGTTTATCGCAATGAGCTTGGGCGTTGGTTTTTCCACCGCAATAACCCCTTTGGTTGCCGAAGCCGATGGGGAAGGAAATCGGGAAAAGGGAAAATCTTCCTTTAAGCACGGCTTATTTTTGTGCATCGTGCTGGGACTTGCACTGTTCGTGTTAGTGATGTTCGCTAAGCCCTTGATGTACGTGATGAATCAGCCGCCAGAGGTGGTTGATTTGGCGATGCCTTATCTTACTTTGGTTGCAGCCTCATTGGTACCCTTAATTATCTTTCAGGGGTTTAAGCAGTTTAGCGATGGGATGTCCATGACGCGTTTCCCGATGTATGCTACCATTGCGGCAAATCTTGCAAATGTGGTTCTCAATTATATATTCATTTTTGGAAAGTTTGGTGCCCCGGAATTGGGCGTTGTGGGCGCCGCCATCGGCACTTTGGTCTCGCGTGTGGTTATGGTGGGCTATTTGTGGTATTTATTGAGCCGAAAGGAAAAGTCGCATTACTTTGTTACGAATATTAAAATCTTTACCCTTAGCAAAGCGATGCTGAAGAAACTGTTGAACCTTGGTTTTCCCTCGGCAATGCAGATGTTCTTTGAGGTGGCTATTTTTACTTCCGCAGTGTGGCTTTCGGGTATCTTGGGAAAGAACCCGCAAGCGGCAAACCAAATTGCGCTTAACCTAGCGAGTATGACCTTTATGGTTGCGATGGGCTTTAGCGTGGCGGCGATGATTAGGGTGGGTAATCAAAAAGGGCTGAAAAATTTTAGGGAATTGCGTCGCGTGGCGATTTCCATTGTATTACTCACTTCGATTTTAGCATTGGTTTTTGCGGTTTTCTTTATTCTCTTTAATGGCGAATTGCCTAAAATATTCCTAGACTATAATAGCGTGGCAGACTTTGCCCATAATGTGGAAGTGGTAACTATTGCCGCCCAGTTATTGATTATTGCTGCTATCTTTCAATTTACTGATGCCTTGCAGGTAGTGGCACTTGGAGCCTTGCGCGGCATGCAGGATGTAAAGATACCTACGGTAATTTGCTTTATAGCGTACTGGATCATCGGTTTCCCCATTTCGTATTATCTGAGTATGTATACCTCGTTGGAAAGTATGGGTATTTGGTACGGATTACTGGCAGGGCTTTCGGCTAGTGGTGTTATGTTATTCATTAGATTTAATTATCTTTCGAAGAAATTAATTCGGCAGGAAATGTTGATTAGAGAATAGAGAATAGCGAATAGCGAATAGAGAATGGAGAAAATAGATTAACCAACTCCTAAAAACAGTCAATCCTATTTAGGACTCTACAATATTTCAACCATCAACTATCAACCAACAACAAACAACCAAAAATGGACTTTCCAAAATATTTATTAGGCGACAACAGCGATTATCCTACTGCGATTTTCGTGATACATACTGAATTTCCTCGATTCATCATCAACCTTGAAAACGATGAGGTGGAATGGCTCGAGGATTTTGATGCCCAGGACCAAAAGGAATTGGAAACCGAAGCCGAAAATTTAATTCAGGGAGCTACTGATTTTTATGATAGGGAGATTTCGTTATATGATGAGGATTGATTTTTTTAGTGAATAGGTGAATAGGTGAATAGGTGAATAGGTGAATGGGTGAATGGGTGAGTAGGTGATTTTGCAGATTCTATTAATTAGAAATAATGTTTGAAGAACTTTTAAAATACGATACTGAACTTTTCCTTTTTTTAAACAATTTAGGGAATACCTCTTGGGACGGATTCTGGCGGTTTGTTACTGAAAAGTGGTCTTCTATTCCTATTTATGCAATTCTTCTTTATTTAATTTACAAACATTATGGCTTAAAAGGAACACTTGTGGTTGTTGTTTGTGTGGCTTTGATGATTACGGCTACAGACCAAATAGCTAGTCTTTTTAAGCACGGTATAAAACGCCCAAGACCCTGCCAAGTGGAAGAATTGAAAGATGTCATGCGCTTTGTTGCGGATGGGTGTGGCAGATATGGTTATTTCTCAGCACATGCCGCAAGCTCCATGGCCGCTGCCGTATTCTTGGGTTTGAGCCTTCAAAAATGGTATAGATATTTGCCGTTTCTTTTACTGGTTTGGGCTGTGATTACTGGCTATAGCCGAATCTATTTAGGCGTTCACTATCCGCTGGATGTAATTTCAGGAATGGCCTTTGGCGGTTTTACCGGATGGTTGTTTTACCTGCTCCAGAAGTGGGGGCAGAAACGATTTAAGACAAAGCAATCATAGCAGTGTCCTTGCGAGGCACGAAGCAATCTGTTTATTCTTTTGTCACTACAAACAAATCCCTGTAAAGTCTCGTCTTGTGCGTTCGGCTGTTGGGGCCTTTTGGGTTCATATCGTAACGCGCTACATGCTCTCTTTTAAAACCTGCAAAGATTTCATCAAAATGTTGCAAATTTTCTTCAGAGACCAATACGCCAAAACGGTTTTCGGTAGGCGTTATAAATGTATCGTCTTGGTTCAAGATTTCCATCTTTTCACCATAATCCCAAATAAGCTCTGGCGTCATATCTGAAAACTCGTAAATATTAATGTTTTCTTTTTCTTCAAAAGCGTGCAATTCCGAAAACGGTTTATAGTCGGGATTTATGGTAATGGCTTTGCTGAGCGGAAGCCCAAACCAAATTACCGCAACTATAAAGGCAATGGTTAAATAGAAAACGCTTGCAATTTTTCTGCGGAAAAGATTTCGGAACATCAAAATTCCGATGGTTAACAAAGCAAGGGAAAGTAGCACGAACCAAAGCCAGTTTCCCGCAATTCCATCTTTCAGAAAAATATAGCCGCCAACGGGGAAGACAATTCCTATAAAGGCAATCAGCCCAAAATTGAAATAGACGGGAATGGTTTCACGCTTGTCTTTTAACTCCTTAAATCTTCGGAAGAGGTATTCAATATAAAAACCCGTATTCAGTGCCATTGGAACTAAAACAGGTAATAAATAGCGCGATTTTTTTTCGGGAATTAAGGAAAGCAAAACTACCGAAACCATGGTCCATAGAAAGGTGAACAGATATGCTTTTTTGTTAAAAACACGATTTTTTAAATAGGGGTAAAGCAAGCCGATAAATGCTGGAATGGTCCAAACCCCGCTTTGGGTGAAGAAACTCCAGTAATAGTAAAAAGGCTTAATCTCATAACTTATCCAATTGGTTGTTTCCTTTTTGGTGATTTCCGCCGCGGCAGGATCAAAGTTTAAAGTGTACCAATGCCACCAAGCGGAAACTACCATTGCAACTATTAAAAACGCTAATAAAGGCAACCAACGCGTTTTAAAATTTTTGTATTTATAAACTATTCCGAAGGCTATCAAAAAGGGCAGGAGCAGGGCATAAAGCGAGACGGGCCCTTTGCTCAAAAACGAACAACCAAAGAAAAGTCCCGCAAGAATGGCATTGCGATATTTGTGGGGTTCTTCCGTAAAAAATAAATAAAGCAGGTAAATACAAACCACCATAAAGCCGTGGGTGTAAATATCCCACTGTCCATCGCGGGCAGAGGCTACAATATAAAATGAGGTTGCCATCACCAGCGCACTTATGAAAGCATATATTTTTTCTGAAGTAAGTTTCTTGGCAAGTTTATACGAAAACAATACGAGAAAAAGTGTCATTATTGCTGCCGGAAGCCGCAGCGCCCAAACGCTCTTTATTCCAAAGATTGCTGCCGAAAAAGCAGTGAGCCACGTGGGAAGCGGTGGTTTTTGGTAACGCGGTTCGCCATTGATTGTGGTGAGTAGCCAATTGCCGTCATTCAGCATTTCGCGCGCAGTAATAAAGTTTCGCGCTTCCATAATATTTACGGGCAGCGCGTCTAAATTCACGAAGAAAATAGCCGCACAGGTGAAAAAAAGAAGTAGCAAATAATTTTTTTCAACTTTCATATGTATTAAATATTTGATAAAGAGAAGGATGGAAACCGAAGGGTCACGAACTCCTTTTTTTTAATCTTCACGTTGCGAGTAATGCCCAAGTTATTCATTTTCGGTTGTTTTATAATCTTTATTGGGCATTTCATAGCGCATTTGTTTTTTCCAGATAAAAATATTCCTGACATAAATAATTAAACCTGCGCCATGCCCTACCAACAGTACAGGATCTTGCCTAAAAATTCCGTAGGTCAATATGAGGGAAGCACCCAAAACGCTCATCCGCCAAAAACCCACGGGCAGTTGTGAAGTTTTTGTTTTTTCGGAAACGATCCATTGGTACACAAACCGCAACGTAAAAAGTATTTGGGAAACAATACCCAAAAGCAAGAGCCAAAGCGGGATAGCGTCATTTCTGAAAAGTTTGTCTATGTCGTATTCGCCATTGTTGTAGGCGTAGATTACAATCAAAATAGGGAAGACAAAAAGAAAAACGCGCAGCCATTTTGGTGATTTTTGCCATTCGCCTTGCAATTGCAGATTACGGATGTAAATATAATACGTTAGTGCTTGTCCGAGCATAATTGCAAAATCATCTCGTAAATAACCGTACAAAAAAAGTAGAAATGAAGCGAATAAACTGAGTTTCCAAAATGCGGAGGGGGTAATAATACGCTTGCTTTTTTCGGAAAGAATCCATTGTATTATCAACCTTCCGCTAAAAAGGATTTGTGCCAAAAAGCCAATGCTGTACACAATCCAACTGCTCATCCTTTGCTTTTAATTTCGTAGTTGATGTATTTTTTCTTCATCCAAAGGTAAGCGAAGCAATCCATCAATGGCCCCAACAGACGGTTCCAAAGTCCAAACTTTGCCGTACCTGCAATACGCGGAAAATGCTTTACGGGAACCTGTATTATTTTTCCATTTTGCAAAAGAATCATAGCTGGTAAAAACCTGTGAAGCCCTTTGAACATTGGGATGCGCTTGGCGTAATCTGTCTTAATCACTTTTAGCGGGCAGCCAGTGTCATCCATCCCATCGTGGGTAAAGGCGCGGCGAATGCCATTTGCGATTTTTGACGACATATTTTTCACGAATTTGTCCTTTCTATCGGCGCGAACGCCCGTAACCAAATCGTATTCTCCAATATGTTCCAGCAATAGATTAAAATCTTTTGGATCTGTTTGTAAATCGCTGTCAATATAACCTACCAACGGACTTTCCACATAATCAAAACCTGCTTTTATCGCAGCGCTTAGGCCACGGTTTTCTTTAAACGAAATAAAATGGAAAGCTCCGTTGCGGTTGCAAATGTCTTCAATCAGAGCTTGACTGTTGTCTTTGGAGCCATCGTTCACAAAAAGTATGGAAGTCTTTCGGGTCGCAATTTGTATGTATGTTAGTAGTTCTTTTTCTACCCGTTCTAGGTTTTCTTCTTCGTTATAAACGGGTACAATTATGGTGAACTCGTACATGTAGTTTTTTTGAAAAGGTTTCTGCAAAAGTAATTTTTTTAGTTTAGAAGATTAGCCGTGTATTTGGTATAATTCATAATAATAAAGTGATTGCTTAAAAAAGATGCTATTTTTGCAGCTGAAACAGATTTTATGAAAGTACTTGTTACTGGTGCGGCTGGATTTATAGGCTCGCACACTGCGGAAAGGTTAAAGGAACTGGGCCACGAAGTGATTGGCCTTGATAACTTTTCGCCCTATTATGATATTGCCCTGAAAAAATTGAATGCTGGAGCACTTTCCAAAAAAAATATTGAAGTTCTTAATTTAGATTTGCGAACTGATTTAGCTGAAACACTTCCGAATGATTTGGAATATATTTTTCACTTTGCGGCACAGCCGGGTATTTCCAGCGCCTGTACTTTTGAGGATTATTTTAGCAATAACATTCTCGGTACGCAACGCTTGATTGCATTTGCGGAAAGCCTTCCGAAGACACCTTATTTTGTAAATATTGCTACTTCCTCAATTTACGGTCTGGAAGCTACGTTTCCAGAAAATGTTGCGCCTAAACCTGCTTCTTGGTATGGCGTAACAAAGCTCGCCGCAGAGCAGCTGGTTTTGGCAAAAACCCGGGAAAAGAAATTACTGGCAACTTCTTTTAGATTATTTTCCGTTTACGGTCCACGCGAAAGGCCTGACAAACTTTACACTCGATTGATTGATTGCGGTTTGAACAACAAAGCGTTCCCACTTTTTGATGGTAGTGAAAAACACTTGCGCAGTTTTACCTATGTGCAGGATATTGTGGACGGCATTGTAAGCGCCATTGGCAATGAGGAAATTTGCAACGGTGAAATTTTCAACTTGGGTACTGAGACTGAAAGTACCACAGCACAAGGCATTGCCACAGTCGAGGAAATTCTTCAAGCAAAAATTGCAACCGAAAAGAAACCGCCCCGTGCAGGCGATCAATCGCGAACTAAAGCGAATATTGACAAGGCGAGAAAATTATTGAACTATAATCCACAAACAACTTTAAAAGAAGGTTTGGAAGCACAGACGGAATGGTTTAAAAATAATTTTTAACTTCGGGCTTCATTCTTTTCATTCGTAAATGCTTAAAATACTTCAAATAATTACCTTGCTACAAGGGCTTTTTCTTATTGTGGCACTTATGGCAAATAGGGGAAAGTACCAAAAACCTACCTTTTGGTTGTTAATAGGAAGTATTCTTTCCATTTTGTTTTACGTTCTTGGCGATGATGAGAATGGTTTTTTTGTAGAACACAGAGATTGGTTCTTTTTTGACTCTTCATTGTTTATTACTTTTTTCCTATTATTTGTAATGTATTTTGTTTCAAGTCGAGAAACTTTCAATTTAAAGCATGTAGCCTTTTTTACCCCTAACCTATTCTATTTTATTATTGAAATCTACGAAAAGTATTATCCTGCCGAAGATGTTTTTTTAATTGAACTGTTAGAATTATTGGTTGAGATTTCTTTCTTAACATATCTTTTATTTGCGGTCTGGACAATCATAAAATCGAAAAGCCAGCAATGGATGGCGTATTTTATAATTCCACTTGCCATTATTATGATTTTTGCATTGGTAAATGAAATTTTAAACTGGTTGGGCATTTTGCAAATACCTTATTTCAGCGATCCAGAAAACAATACTTCCACACTTTTGGTCATTGCTTTTCTTTTCTATTTTATGGCTTGGAAACTCGTTGTTGCTCCCGCTGAAATTGTTCGTTTTTCCGAAATAAAAAAATACCGAACCTCTGGT
>Ga0209344_10004403_pt1 | contig 12975 bp, 13 predicted proteins | sample Cruoilmetagenom6_FD_187293 | JGI IMG/M metagenome (GOLD analysis project Ga0209344, IMG submission 187293) | Oil polluted marine microbial communities from Coal Oil Point, Santa Barbara, California, USA - Santa Barbara Oil Seep Sample 6 (SPAdes)... | ecosystem: Environmental > Aquatic > Marine...
TGCCGATGTCTTCTCCTTTGAGAGCGACTCTATCTTTTTTTGCTATTTTTGAAATGGTGGTGATAATTGATTTAGAAGATTCGTTGTGGCTACTTATTTTTGAACTAACGGAGTCTATTTTCCAAAAAAAGAAAATTCCAACTGAGATGATTGCAACAATTGTAATTAAAAATAGAAAAATAATTATTTTTTTAAAAAATCTCTTTTTATTCCAACTTTCTTTTTTATAATCTTCAATAGATGGATTTATATTAAAATCAGAGTTGTTAATATTTTGATATTTTGAACAATTCAAAAGAGACCTGTCTTTGCAGGAGAGTTGTTTTTTCTTTGGTTTTCTTGTCAGACTATCCATATTTTTTATTATTTTAATCTTATCACTTCTTGCTTTAAAAATCTAATCTAAGATGAAAGTTTGGTTTCAAAATGAAATTCAGGTATAATAACATAAAGTTTAATTAAATAGTTTAAATAAAACTATGAATATAAAATATTTATTTAAAGATGTAACGATAGATGGTAGGACTAGGGAATATATCGAAAAAAGACTTTCTGGAATTGAGAAAATAAATAATCAGATTATAAAAATAGAAGTCGAGATCGATAGAAATAAGCGAGGATTATTTAGAATAGAAGTGATGGCAACAACGCCAAGAGATCTTTTTAGATCAGAGGAGACTACTGAAAGTATCGAAGGATCAATTGATATAGTTGTTGACGAATTAAAGAGGCAGATTGTCAAGAAGAAGAATAAATTATGGACTAAAATTATGCGGGGAGCTAGATCGATAAAGAAAAAGATGTCTATTGATAAAAATGCTAGATTTTAATTTAGTCTCTTGACTTTTTTGAATTAAAAAGATATTATTGATTTTGTAGTCATAATGATTATGGTAATTTTTGTGTTATGAAATTTGTAAAATTATGTTAGCAATAATAAAAACTGGCGGAAAACAGTACAAAGTTAAAAAAGGAGATAAAATTAAAATAGAAAAAATTGAAGGAAAAGAAGGTGATATTGTTAAATTTTCTGAGATTTTATTTTTGGGTGATAAAAAAAATGTAAAAATTGGATTACCCATACTGAAAGACGAAAAAATTGAAGGAAAAATTTTAAATCAAGGAAAAGATAAAAAAGTTTGGGGAATTAAACATAAGGCCAAAAAAAGATATAAAGTTAAATTTGGTCATCGTCAACAAATTACAGAAGTAGAAATTACTGGAATAGTTTCTTAGTTTTTTGTAGAAAATTTATCAAAATTAAAATATGAGAAAGTTTAGAAAGAAAATTAGAATTATTTGGATAATTATTTCCGCGTTAGCGGTTATATCTATGTTAGGTTTTTTACTAGCACCTGCATTTGTCTGATATTAATATTAGTAAACTTCAATGCGTTTATTTATTATTGCTTTAGTTTTTATTGCTATGCTTAGTGTAACTGCTTTTTTTTCTGCTCCAACTATCAAAGAAATTCGTAGATCTAGAGCGATTGAAAGCGAAATTGAAAATCTTAGAAAAAAGGCTAATAAAATTAGTGTAGATAATAGTTTTTTAAAAGAACAGATAGAGTATTTAAAATCAGATCACTACAAGGAAAGATTAGCAAAAGATAAACTTAATTTACGCAATCAAGGAGAACAAGTGGTGATTGTTCAACCGAGTGTTAAGAATGATATTGTAGACCAAAACCGAGAGAAAAATATTGACGAAGCTAATGATGGAGTAAAAAAAGATATTTCTAATTTTGAAAAATGGTGGAAATATTTTTTTAATTAAAAAATTATACCATTTTGCAGTTATCTACCTATCCGTCCGTTCACATCTTTTGAGTTACTTTTTGTCGGAGCACTGGGATTCGAACCCAAACTACACGGTCCCAAACCGTGCGTGCTAGCCGTTGACACCATGCTCCGTTATTAAACTTTCATACTTAAACTATAGTATACCCAAGTAATCATTTAGTCAATATTGATTTATAAGAAGATAGAGATTTAAAAAAACAAAAATAAACATTCCATAGGGGTGGAGTGTTATAATTCTACATTGACAGCCTAGAGAGTATTTTATATAATAACAATAAGGAGGAAAATAAAAAATACAAGTTTTATAAAAAAATTTGAGTGAATACTTTTATTTTACAAAAAATGTGCCTTCTTAATGTAGAGAGCCAGCCAATGCTTGTTGCTTTTAGCGATTAGCGTTGGTTGGCTTTTTAACTTTTATTAAAAAGATAGGGGTTTGAAAAAGTCAACTAGAAAGTGGGGTGAATATGAAATGAAAAAAACTATAATGTTTATGTCAATCTTTGCTTTTGCTTTTGTGGTTACAGCAGTAACGGCATCTGCTCGTTATTGTCCTGACTGTTGGAGTTCTAGCGTCAATGTTAATAATTATAATGATGCAGTTGTTGCAAATGATGTAAATGCTGATGCTAACACTGGACACAATGGTGGCGGAATAGCATCTATCGAAACAGGTGATGCTGATTCATTAGCTACAGCATATACTGATGCTAACCATAATTATACCCAAGTTAACCAAGTAGCTCGCAGAGGAAGAGTTAATGTTAACAATCATAATAGTATGGATGTTGTAAATTATGTAGGCGCTAACGCTAACACTGGACACAATAATGGATGTATTGCTGGAATTGAAACAGGTGATGCAGACGCTGTAGCTGTAGCGGAGACTGAAGGTAATACTAATTACACTGAAGTTAATAGAGCAGCTTACAGAGTTAATGTTAACAATGGCAACAGAGCAATGGTTATTAACGAAGTAGGGGCTAACGCTAATACCGGACATAATAGCGGATGGTTAGTGGGAGTTGAAACAGGTAATGCTAATTCAACTGCACAATCAATTACTATGGTAAATTCTAATGTTACTAAAATTAAGTAATGATAGAATTTTATGGATTAGACATAGAAAATCGGGAGAGTAATTAATTTTAAAAAATTAAATTACTTTCCTTGATTCTTCTATGATGTAAAACAATGAAGAGTATATTTTTTCAAAAAACAGTTTTAATAATATTTATGCTTAGTTTTTTTATTTCGAATTTTAACTATGCTTTAGCTAATTATGAAATCGTGAATGAAAATAATAGTGTAAATATCAAAACTGAAGTTAGTGCGGAAGCTAATTCAAAAACAGGAAAGGCAAGTGCTGAAAGTAGGGTTAAAGTTGAAAGTTCAATAGCTAACAATAATGATGAAGAAAAAAATAATGAAATAAAAGTAGAGGCCACAGCAGAGGCTAATGGTGAAAAAGTAGAGACTAAAATAAGTGATACAGAGAACGAAAATATAATTATCAAAAAAGAATCTGGCGATGAAAAAAACCAAGCGAAGTTAGAAATTGAGGTTACGAATAATAGTCAAGAGCAAACAATAGAGAAAAATAATGCGGATGATTTTAAGATAAAAAATACTCTCGTGCTAATTAAAGATACAACTAAAACATTTTTTGAAAATATTAAAATTAAATTAGACTTTTTATTTTTATGATAATAATGATGGACATAATACCTCCTCAAAAGAGAAAGGTCAGAAGAAAAAAAATCGTTGCAAGAAAAAAACGAAGTTTTCTTTGTCGTGCAATTACGGTTGCAATTATTTTTAATTTGGTGTTTTATCAATCATTCATTCCCTTGTCAATTGCTAAAGCAGTGGAAAGTGTAGAAAACAAAGGCGATATATCATTAGAGGAAGAAGTAATTGTCAAACAAATAGAAGAAGAGAAGCCAGAAAAAAAACCAGAGGCGGAAAAAGTGAGTAATGATGAGATGGGGGAGATTGTAGAAATTGAAAAAGAAGATGAAATAAAAGATGAAGATAAGAAAAAAATTGAAGATGATGCAAAAGAAATTTCTACAGATGACAAAGACTTAAAAGATGATATTTTATTGGACGAAGAACCATCGGAAGAAAGTTTAGAAAAAAGTGATGAAGAAGAAAATTATGAGAAAACAACGGAGAAAGTTGAAAATGAAAATCAAGCTATTGTAGAAAATGATTTTGAAGTTAACGTAGATACTGGAAATAATAAAATTGAAAAAGAAGAACGAGATGAAATAGATACATCTATAGATGTATCTATTGAAGATGGGACAATAGTAAAAAAAGATGTTGAAAATATTGAAGATGTTAAAGATGAGAATGAAGTTGAAGATGAACCCCAACCGTGTATGAGCGATGAAATAGAGAAAACAACAGAAGAAAGTGGCATAGCAGAAATTGAAGAAGAGAGCGATGAAAATGTTTTGAAAGTTGAAGAAGAAATTTTAGAGGAGAAATATGAAACTGAAAACGATACAACTATTATTGAGACTGGAGTAGCTAATGGAATTGTAAACATATTTAATGAAATAAATAGTAATATTACAGGAGAGAATTGGGAAGAAGCAATTTATAATCTTTATGGTGATTACATTGATGATATTAATCTTCTAGAACAATTTTTAGAATTATTAAAAAAAGCTGATGAGGATTCTGAAAAAAAGTCAATCGATATTGGTAATGAGAATGAAGCTGTCGTGGAAAATAACATAGAGATAAATGTGAATACAGGAAATAATGAAATTAATAGTGAAGATGGTGAGATTAGTGAAAGTAACATCGTAACAGGAGACGCTAATGCTGAAGTAAATATTGTCAATTTTATCAATCAAAACATAACAGGAAACAACTGGTTATTTTCGGTAGTTAATGTTTTTGGAAACTGGTTTGGTGACCTTATTGTACCAGGAGAAGATTTGTTGGAAATTGAATCGTCATCTAATTATTTTGAAACAGAAATTACCAATACAAATGAGTCTGATATAGAAAACAATGTAAATATAACCGTTAATACGGGAGAAAATGAAATCAGCGGTGGTGATAATGACAATAATATTATGACTGGCGATGCGGTTTCTGGCGTAGAAATAGTTAATATTGCTAATCAAAATACAACGGGAAATGATTGGTTTTTGTTGATGGTAAATAATATGGGTTCGTGGGTTGGAAATATAATGAATTGGAATGAAAACGCTGAAGCATATAATAATGTTTTTAGTTATGATTTTGGGACAATAGGCGAGGAGGAATATATAAACGGAGGAACATTAAATGTTCATAATCAAAATACCGCTAGCGTAGAAAATAATATAAATATAACCGTTAATACAGGAGGAAATGAAATTAGTGGTGAGGGAAATGCTAATATTGAAACAGGCAACGCAAGTGCTTGGGCTAATATTTTTAATTTTGTTAATAATAATATTACAGGTGATAATTGGTTTTTTGGAATTGTTAATGTGATGGGAAGTTGGACAGGCGATGTAGTTTTTGCTTATCCAGATCTAGAAGTAAATATTGATGATGGAAAAGAAAAAGTCATCGTTGGAGAAACGATAAATTATACAATTGTTTATAAAAATACGGGAGAGGCTGGAGCAGAAAATATGGAAGTGTTGGTTTCTTTGCCTGAACAAGTATCTTATCAATCAGATACGAGTGGAATAACTCCTATAATTAGCGGAAATGATTATATTTGGGCATTCTCTGAAATAGAAGTGGGAAAAGAGCAATCTTTTAATATAAGTGCAGTTGTTGGTACGCAAATAATGGATAAAACTAATTTGAAAAGTTTTGCGGGAATTAAAACTAACACTACTGAAAAAGAATTACAAAATAATTATTCATCAGACGAAACAACAGTTCTAGTGCCAAAAGCTGAAGATGAATTTCTTTTGAAAAATGTTAAAATTTCTAATGCTAGTTCTGATAATCAAACAAAAAATTATAACCAAGAAGAAATAGATTCTCAACTTGAGATAAGTCGAGAAAGCAACATCAACGCCCCAGTTCAGTCTGGCTATATAGCTAAACACAAAATAATTTTAGAAAATACTGGAAACAGTCCAATTTATGGCATTGAAGTAAATGATAAAATAGAAGATGAAAAAGGAGAAGTGATTGTTAAGTATATATGGGTAGCAGACAATCTTTTGGCGGGAGAAAAAGTTTTGGTTGAATACGAAATTTTAATAAATGAACAAATCAATTCTGGAATGTATAAGTACGAAGCGGTAGCGTATGGTTATGATGTAAATGAAGATGAAGTTGAAAGCGATAAGGCATTTAGTAGAATGAGTGTAGTTGCTTCCGCAAGAGTTAATTACGATGAATATTTGTCAGAAGAAAATGCTGATGAAAGGATAATTCCGATAGCAGAGGCAGTCGGCACAGATGAAATAGGAGACAGTGCTGTTCTTGGGGTTGAAAATGATTATTTTTCTTTACCTTTTTGGGTTTGGCTGATGATAGCATTAAGTTATTTATTGATGATTAACTGGTTGCTTTTTCCTAGAGAGAAAAGAATGCATCTAAATTAAGCCAAAGTGTAATATCATTTTTATGTATTTCAGAAAAGACAGTTTTCTTAGAATATATGTGGTTCCATTTTTAGCAACAATAGCTATAATGATTTTTGCTTGGAGATATAGGAATACTGTTCCTGTGTGGTGGATTATTTTTGTAATAACTATTTTAGTAGGATATTATTATACTTATTTTAGAAAATGTAAAAATTGGGATTGACAATAATTTAACGAAGCTTTATAATAGTAGAGAAATCAAATTTTAATAAATTCAATAAAATATAGATAAAAAATGAATAAAATTTATAGTAAAAAAATTATAGGAACATTTCTCTTCTCGGCGTTTGTCGTTGGAGTATCTCTAGCTGGTTTTTCTTTAGCTGGAGCACATTTCTTTAATGGATTTAGAAATATACATTTTGATGGAATTGTAAATACTGTGAATACTTCTAATTTTGAAATGATCTTACTTACTTCTGGAACTGATCCTGTTACGGTTCAAATAAATGAGCATACAGTTTTTACAGGAGGGTTAAGTTATGAAGATATATTACTAGGAGATCATTTGAAAGTTTTTGCTAAAACAAGAGATGGAGTTAATATTGCTAAAGTAGTAAGAAGAGTGGATGGTGGAACTGGTTATGGAACAGCTGGAGATATGGTTCATGTATCTCAAGCGACGGTTGTTTCAAAGACAGCTGATACATTTACAGTTGATAGCGGAACAGCTAATATTACTTTTCGAATTACTTCCGCAACTAGATTTATCCGTACTAATTTTAGTTCTCTGAGTGCAGGAGATTCAGTCATGGTTAATGGAACAGATTCGGGAACTGAATTTTTGGCAAAGATAGTTGTAAAAAGAGGACACTAGATTAGATTTTTTAAAAAATCGCTCTAACTCAAGCTAGGCGATTTTTTTTATTTTGTAATTACAGAGTTTCTATCTATATACAGAGTTAACTCTGTAGTTACAAACTTTCAACTCTATACAATACAACACTATTATCTTCAAATATCTTTTTCAATAATTTTGAATTTTCTAAAAATTCGTATCTATCCCAATCGTGTGTTTTTGTCAGAATAATATGCGAAACATTTTCCGATTTCAAAAAGTTTTTATTATCACTTAGCGTTGCTACTTCATTTAACCAAGAAAATATTTTTTTATCCCATTTGGCTTGTTCTGTTTCTAATAAATATACACTATCTAAATTTTTTCCTACTATAATATTCGCACTAAAAAATGCTCGAGCAGGATTAGCAATGCGATCGTTTCCAGCAAAATTTAAAATTAGATAACCATGCCAAGGTAAGAAAAGAACATTTTCTATTTTTTGTGAACTAGCAGAAAGCATTTGTTCAGTTTTGTGCCAACCTATTGGATATTGATATGTTTTTAATTGATTTCTAAATCCCCAAAAAATACTATGTGTCCAAAGAAATGGAATAAGCATTGTCATTACAAAAAATATTTTGGTAGAATTTTTAGAAATATTTCGTGTACAATATTGTGCTCCCAAAGGAGCTAAAATAGCATAAGTGAAAGCTAGCAGTCCACTAATTTTGGCGGTTTCACGCAATCCTTTAAATCCAGGAAGGGTATGATATAAGAAATCAATAATAGGTTTTGTAAAAGGACTTCCATATCCAACAGCGATAAATAGCGTCGGAATAAATAAAAAAGTGAGTGTTATTCCTAAGGTATTTTTCTTTTTAATTGATTGAAAGGCTCCTGCTATTATTAAAAATAAAACTAAAAAAGTTAGTATCCACCACCAGCTAAAATAATCTTTGGGCAAGAAATAGGATTTTTGCCAAAATCCGTAAAGTGATAAAGTATTAAAAAAAGATCCCCACTGGGCGTCAGCAATAGTGGCAAAGGCGGAAAAATCATTGAGAGTAATTTTACGAATAATGCCATCTTCACCAAAGAACTCAAACAACCAGAAAGAATTTATAGCCAAAAAAATAATTCCAAAAATCGAGCTGGCTTTTGCTAAAGAAAAATATGGGACAACTAATTTTTTATTGCTTTTATCAAAAAAATAATAAATAATCGATAGTCCTATTAAAAAGAAAAAAGAAATGTATGTCCAATGTAGACTAATGAGTGGGTACAAAGAAAATCCTATGAAGAATATGAAAAAGTTTTTTCGGGAAGGATTTTTTAACATTTTTAAAAACAGTCCAATTGCAAGAGGTAGGATTGCATAACCCAGCAACACCTTCCAATGTCCCGCCAAAAATCTTTCGTAAACCCAAGGGTTGAGCATATAGAAAATACCAGAAAGTAATGCCCATTTTTTGAGCATTAAAGTTTGAGCTAAACGAAACATTAAATATCCGCATAAAAAAAGAATTGTTGATAGTAATATTTTTTGAATAATTTCTGTTGGTATAATAAAACTTAAAAGTTTAAATAAAAGCGTGAGAGGAAATCCTGAATTTATGCCGTTTATTAAATAATCAGATAGTTGAATTTTTGGTGTCCAAACCATATCTAATAAAAAAACAAAACCATCTTGGTAGAGAGGAGCCATAATCGCTATGGTCAAAAAAGCGAAAATTAAAATTGGATAATTTTTTTTCATTAGTTATTTTTAAGTGAATCGAATGATTTTGATTTTGGTAGGTTTGATAACTTATTTAGTTTCTTTTTGATTTTTTTAGGGTGGGGAGTAGTAGACTTTAGTTCATATATTTGTTTTACTACTCCAATAACTAAAAAGTAATATGTCCAAACTGCCATTTGTTCTGCCCAAATATCACCTAATAGTAAAATATTTTTGTTGAATAAAATTAAAAGAATAGGACAAGTACACAAACAAGCTAACGCTAGTCCAATAGAAATTCGTGAATCTAATTTCCACCAAAAAAGGGAAATAAAAAACGACCAAAAAATAATTGATTCCATTTTAAAATCAAAAAATAATCGTAAAATAAAACTAATTATAATAAGAATAATTATTCCGATTATATCTCGTTGACCCATCTTCTTAAACATATCAAAAAAGTCTTTGGGTGTAAAAAGATAGTTTTTAATTTTAAATTTATTATTTTCTTTCATATATAATATTAAACTGACTATTTCAAATTATATCACAAATAATTTTGGTTACAAATTTGTGAATTTTTTCAAAAAACTAATGCTTTACAATATCGTTGCTGGATGAGATAATAATAACTATGATTTATAGAAGAATAAAATCTTTGTCTCAAGACAAATTTTTCAAGGATAATGCGGTTTTTTTCATCGGTTCGATGATCGTGGCTGTGTTTAGTTATCTCTATCATCCGGTGATGAGTCGGATGATGAGTGTGGAGGACTTTGGGCAGGTGCAGGCACTTATTTCATTGACCTATTTGACAGGAATTTTTCTCACCATTTTTGGGACAATTGCTGTCAACATTGTTTCCAACCATAAGGATTCATCAGCTGATGACCACATCAAACTTCTGTCGCAATTGCACAAGCTGGCATTATGGGTCATCGGCTCATTTGCGATTGGGATTGTCATTTTGAGTCCATATTTGATGCGGATATTGCAATTTGACTCCGCAATTTCTTTTTTTCCGTTGGCAATAATTCTGCTTGTGGGCATACCATTCGCATTTTATAGTTCCTATTTGAAAGGCACAAAACAATTTGAGGCGATATCAATCGCAGGCATCATCACCTCAGCAGGAAAATTGCTTTTTGCGATATTGTTTGTTTCTTTGGGAATGCAGGTGTTTGGGGCGGTGAGTGCGTTGGCATTGGCGACCTTTGTTGCTCTTTTGTATGCTTTGCATAAAACTCGTGGCGTGTTTCGTCTTTCTTTGAAAGAAAAAGTGTCTTTCACGCCTGCACTGAAAAAAGAATTGTCATACGGAGTGCTTGTTCTTTTTTCTCTGGGTTACATTACTTTTCTCTACACTTCCGATGTGCTTTTTGTGAAATACTTTTTTGATCCAGAAACTGCTGGACTCTATAGCGGTATTGCTACCATTGCACGAATTATATTCTTTGTGACAGCTTCTGTAGCGGGCGTGCTTTTGCCAACAATTAAAATAAATGCAAATAAAAAAGAGAATATTGCCATACTAAAAAAAGCTTTTGGAATTATTGTGCTTATGGGAGTTATCGCATTAGTTATATTTTTTCTTTTTCCGTCTGGCATCATTTCTTTGCTCATTGGTGAAAAATATCTTCCTTTAGCAACGCTACTTCCGCTAGCTGGCACATACATTTTTATTGCCTCGGTGGCAAATGTGTTTTATTCATACTTTCTTGCTTTGCGAGATCGACGCCTCATTACTATTTCTTCCGTTGGTTTTATTGCTACGGTTGCAATGGTCGCCATAAATCACAATTCACTCCAAGCAATAATAACAGACTATATTCTCGGTGCATCACTAACAATTGTTTTGCTTGGAATGGCAATTAGTAAGTCAAAAGTCCATAAAGCTCACAAAGTCTAAAGTCTTTAAAGTCAAAAGTTTATGAAAATAATTTCAATAATTATTCCAATTTACAACGAGGAAAAGAATATTCCCTTAATTTATGCTGAAATAAAAAAAGTTTGGGAGGATTTAAAAGAAAAATATAATTATGAGATTATCTTTGTTGATGACGGAAGTGCTGATGAGTCAATCAAAGAAATGGAAAAACTAGCAACAAAAGATGCTGGAGTTAAGACTATTGAGTTTTCTCGCAATTTTGGCAAAGAAATTGCTACTACGGCAGGAATAAACAACTCAAAAGGTGATGCTGTTATTATGCTGGATGCCGACCTTCAACACCCGGTAGATTTAATTCCAAAATTTTTGAAAAAATGGGAAGCTGGAATAGATGTTGTCGTGGGAGTGAGAAATCAAAACAAAAGCGATGATTTTATTAAACGCTTTGGGTCATATGTTTTCTATAAATTACTTAATGCCATTTCAGAAGTAAAAGTTGTTCCTCAAGCCACCGATTTTCGTTTGTTGGATAAAATAGTGGTCAACGAATTTAATCACCTGACAGAAAAGGATAGAATTACACGAGGATTGATTGACTGGTTGGGGTTCAAGAGAGAATATATCTATTTTGACGCTAATGAAAGAGCTACCGGAGAAGCCAGTTACAGTTTTATAAAACTTTGCAAGTTGGCAGTCGTCAGTTTTATTTCTCTTAGTTTATTTCCTCTGCGTATGGCGGGTTATTTGGGCTTTTTTATAATGATATTTTCTGGTATTTTTGGAATAGTAATGATTTTGGATCGCTATTTCACTAATTGGGGACTAACATTTTCCGGCACAGCGATTTTAGCGAATATTATTCTTTTTCTAGTGGGAATTATTTTAATATCGCTAGGACTTTTGGCTTTCTATATCGGCAACATTTACAAAGAAGTACAAGGAAGACCGATGTATGTGGTTCGACGAAAGCCAAATAAGTCAGAAACTCTATAGACATTCGACTTTATAGACTATTTATTATGGCTAAAATACTCTGGCTAACTTGGAAAGATCTGAAAAACCCGCTGGCTGGCGGAGCGGAAGTTGTCAGTGGGGAACTGGCAAAACGATTGGTAGCAGATGGACATGAGGTTGTTTTTTTAACAGCAAATTTTGAAAATGGAGAGAAAGAGGAAATTGTTGATGGTTATAAAATAATTCGTCTAGGTAATAAATGGACGGTTTATTGGAAAGTCTATCGATATTATAAAAAGAATTTGCAGGGTTGGGCAGATGTAGTTATTGAGGAAATAAACACCATGCCATTCTTCACACAATTTTATATAAAAAATACAAAACGATTTTTATTCTTTCATCAGCTATGCAGAAAAATTTGGTTCTATCAAATATTCTTTCCACTCAATGTTATTGGATACATTATTGAACCAGTTTATCTTTGGGTGTTGAGGAAAAACAAAGCTATCACTGTTTCTCAAAGCACAAAAAAGGATCTCGTAAAATACGGTTTCAAAAAAGATAACATTCACATTATCAGTGAAGGTATTAATATTGATCCCTTCAAAGATATAAACACCATACAAAAATTTGATAAACCAACTATTTTATCATTTGGAGCAGTCAGGAAGATGAAAAGAACAAGTCATCAATTAAAAGCCTTTGAGGTTGCTAAAAAACAAATTCCAGATTTGCAATTAAAAATTTCTGGATTGGTTAACGATAAATACGGTGAAGAGTTTGTAAAAGATGTTGCGAATAATCAGTACAAAAAAGATATTGAGTTTATGGGCAGAGTAAGTAATGTGAAAAAAGAAGAATTAATGCAAAGATCGCACCTAATTTGCGTTACTTCAGTTAAAGAGGGTTGGGGATTGATTGTTACGGAGGCAAATTCACAAGGAACTCCGGCAGTGGTCTATAACGCCGATGGTTTGCGTGATAGCGTAAAACATAACAAAACAGGTTTGGTTTGCAATAAAAATACTCCAGAAAATTTGGCGGAAAATATTGTAAAACTATTGAAAAACAAGGAAAAATATGAGAAACTAAGACAGAATGCGTGGAAATGGAGCAAAGAAATAACTTTTGAAAAAAGCTACAAAGATCTTTGCAGGATTTTAAACATAATTTGACAAAAATTGGCTACAATGTATAATAAGTTATATCTTTT
>Ga0209344_10004404_pt1 | contig 12970 bp, 16 predicted proteins | sample Cruoilmetagenom6_FD_187293 | JGI IMG/M metagenome (GOLD analysis project Ga0209344, IMG submission 187293) | Oil polluted marine microbial communities from Coal Oil Point, Santa Barbara, California, USA - Santa Barbara Oil Seep Sample 6 (SPAdes)... | ecosystem: Environmental > Aquatic > Marine...
GGCTGAAACCTAACTGTCGCCAGCAATCTGGCTGATGTCGAAGTTGCCGATGTTACCGATGATTTGTGACAAAACACTTGGCCCTTTAACCGGCAGATCGGTTACACGGCGGCTAAGCGTTATGACACGGCCATCTTCCAGACCGAAGCGTTCGATATTGCTCACAACACCCACGTCATCAAATGACACGGCTACAAGCTCACGTTCCACGGCTTTTGGGGCCTTATAGGTTCTATGCTCTACTTTTGTGGCCACATAATACCAACTGCCATCCTCCAGCAATCCAGAACTTGACGGCTTGCCGATAATCTCTTCGACCGTTTCACGGGTATCGGCCCCAACAATCACATCTGCAAGTTCATCTTCTGACGGTGCATATCCGTGAAACTTATATGTGGAAGAACAGCCCGACAGCACAACGATGCATGCTGTAACTACCAGTGTCTTTTTTGCTTTTACCGAAAAACTGCTCATCGGGACGCCTTTACATTCTTATTCACTCTTGTTCACATAACCTGACCATGCTCTACAATCAAATACCTTATACCAAATCGCAACCGCTTAAATCAGAATTACCCATGTTGACACCAGAAATAACCCACCCCTTGCGCATCAGCGACATGCCAAAATCCAAAAACACGCCTTTTGACGTCAAGTTTTCGGATGCTGAAATGACAGTGATTGCATCTATCCTGTCTGCCGTTTCAGTAAAAAAAATGCGTATAATTGGAAATATCAGTCCTTCAGGTGCTAAAGATTGGATTCTAAAGGCAACTGTCGGGGCCACGGTCACCCAAATCTGCGTTGTCACGCTTGATCCGGTTCAAACCCGCGTTGATGCGCCGATTACACTGGTTTTTGCTTCTGATTATCAAGTAGACGGTGGCGATAGCGTGACAGAAATGACAACAGATGAAAATATTGAACCGCTTACGGATGTTATCGACCTGACGTCAATCGCGATAGAAGCCGTGGCTTTGGCCTTGCCAGACTACCCAAAATCACCGAATGCGCATCTGAAAGTAAGCACTTTTGCGGCAAAAGGGGTCAAACCAATGACAGATGCCGACACAAAACCATTTGCGTCCTTGGCCAGTTTGAAGGATAAGTTATCCAAAGAAGATAAGTAAGACAAAAAAAGACCTTGCAGAGTTCGAAATTATTTGTATTTTCGCGGCTCTTATACAAGGGCGCTTTTTAGGTCTTGCTGGGTGGATTTCCAGCTTCTTTGAAAAACGCTGAAATGGGGTTATCCCCGCATTATCAAAGGTTGAGACATGGCCGTCCCTAAAAGTAAAATCACCCGCTCACGTCGCGGTAACCGTCGTTCACATGACAGCTTGGTTGCCGGCAATCCAAATGAATGTGCAAACTGTGGCGAACTGAAACGTCCACATCACGTTTGTGCTGCATGTGGTCACTACGATGATCGTCAGGTTCTTTCTGTGGTTGACGACATCGACCTAGACGACGACGCGGCATAAGAATGCTATTGGGCTGATTGCGAATGTCAGAAGACATAAACAAAGTCAGTCAACATTCTATCGAACCTACAGTTCTTTCAATCGACGCTATGGGCGGCGACTTGGGCGTGTCTGCCGTCATCAATGGAATTCATATTTATTCCAAACGAAATCAAGATGTTAAGTTCATCATTCATGGTGACGAAGCGCAGATAAAACCACTTCTTGCCAAGCGTCCGAATCTGCTTAAACGTTGCGAAACACGTCATTGCAAGGGCGTGGTTTCAATGGATGACAAACCCAGTCATGTCATGCGCCACGGCCAAGATACCAGCATGTGGAGTTGCATCAATACAGTGCGCGACAAGCAGGCTGATGTTGCCGTATCTTGTGGAAACACAGGTGCGCTGATGGCGGTTTCAATGATCCGTCTGCGCAAAGCCCCCGGCATAAACCGGCCCGCCATTGCAATTCTGTGGCCATCGGAAAACCCGCAAGGTTCCAACGTGATGCTGGATGTGGGGGCCGATATTCGCGCCGAGGCCTCTGATCTTTTACAATACGCTTTGATGGGCGCATCATACGCCCGCAACGGTTTGAACCTAGAACATCCGAGAATCGGTCTGTTGAATGTCGGCACAGAAGAACACAAAGGCCGTATTGAACTGAAAGAAGCGCATGAACGTATCTCGGAACATGCGGAAAGTTCCAATTTCGAATTTGTAGGATTCGTTGAAGGTGGCGATATTCCTTCAAACAAAGTCGATGTGATCGTCACTGACGGTTTTACCGGGAACGTTGCCCTTAAAACAGCCGAGGGTACTGCAACACTCATGCGCAAGCTTTTGCGCCAAGCCTTCAAACAAACACCGTTCGCTATGATTGGGGCAATTTTTGCATACGGGTCCATACGTCGTTTAAGCAAAAAGACTGATCCGCGTCAGTCCAACGGTGGCGTTTTTCTTGGCTTGAACGGAACCGTTGTAAAATCCCACGGCGGGGCCGATGCAAATGGCGTCGCTGCCGCAATACGCCTTGCCCACCAATTGGCAAAGAACGGTTTCACAGATAAGCTAGCAGCCCGAGTTGCCTCTGGCTCCATTATGAACAATGATGTAGACTCTAAATAAAAAGGCACCCATATGAGCGTGATCCGAGCAGTTCCTATCGGCGTTGGCCACTACTTACCTTCGCGCGTTGTTGAAAACGCGGAGTTTGAAAAATGGCTGGATACCAATGATGAATGGATCCAGGCCCGTACTGGTATACAACGCCGCCACTTTGCAGCCGACGGTGAACTGACCTCTGATTTGGCTTATGCAGCCGCCCTTGATGCAATCAAAGACGCAAAAATTGAAGCCACGGATATTGATGCCATTGTGCTGGCCACCTCTACGCCCGATCAAACATTCCCGTCTACCGCGACCAAATTACAGGCAAAACTAGGCATCGATAATGGTTTTGCTTTTGATCTACAGGCGGTTTGTGCCGGTTTTGCATATGCGCTAACCATAGCAAATTCTTTGATTGTTGCGGGACAAGCCAAACGCATTCTGGTGATCGGCGCAGAAACTTTCTCACGTATCATGGACTGGCAAGACCGCACGACCTGCGTTTTATTTGGCGATGGCGCAGGTGCTGTGATTTTAGAAGCACAAACAGGTGACGGCACGGCAAATGACCGTGGCATACTATCTTGTGATCTGAACGCGAATGGAAAATATAACGAGATATTGTACGTAGACGGTGGTGTATCTTCAACGCAAACAACAGGTGTTTTGAAAATGCAGGGCCGCGAAGTATTCAAACATGCCGTAACAAAACTGGCATCATCTGGCGAATATGCCTTGGAAAAAGCCGGCTTGAATGTGGATGATGTCACTTGGGTTGTTCCACATCAGGCAAATCTGAGAATTATCAAAAACACGACCCAGAAGATGGGCCTTTCAATGGATCAGGTTGTTGTCACAGTTCAGGATCATGGCAATACATCCGCCGCATCGATTCCTTTGGCCATGTCAGTGGCCAATAAAAATGGACAATTCAAGCGCGGAGACCTGCTTTTGACCGAAGCAATAGGCGGTGGTTTAGCTTGGGGTTCCATAGTTTTGCGCTGGTAAGCGCTTAAACACACGAAAACGTGTGGAATCTGTTGACTCGTAAACACAATTTTCACTACTCTTTTTCGAACGATAGGGGAGAATTTACTATGAGTGACAAGACGTTAACCAGAATGGACTTAGGCGAAGCTGTTTTTCGAGAGGTCGGATTGTCCCGAAACGAGTCGTCAGACTTGGTCGAATCCGTATTGGATCACGTATCGGATGCCCTTGTTGGCGGCGATAATGTAAAAATTTCATCTTTTGGAACTTTCAGTCTGCGCGACAAAAAAGCCCGCGTTGGCCGCAATCCTAAAACGGGTGAAGAGGTTCCTATCACTCCGCGCCGTGTTTTAACATTTCGCCCATCGCATCTGATGAAAGAACGCGTATCTTCGGGCAATGAGAATAATTAGGGCGTTTGGGCAAAGCATCCGTTAAACCAAAAAGTAAGACAGATTAAACACAAACTGCTTTAAGGACATTTTATGGGCAAGTCGCCAGACGCATTTCGTACCATTACTGAAGTCGCTGAATGGCTTGACACCCCCGCCCATGTGTTACGTTTTTGGGAAAGTCGATTTTCACAGATTAAGCCAATAAAACGCGCAGGTGGCAGGCGGTACTACCGCCCGACGGATATGCTTTTGCTGGGCGGCATCAAAAAATTGCTGCATGACGACGGGACAACGATCAAGGGTACCCAAAAACTGTTGCGTGAAAAAGGTATAAAGCACGTACAAGCCCTGTCCCAACCTGTCAGCCTGCAAGTCGTTTTGAAAAAGAAAACCAAAGAGACGGTCAAGGGTAAAGCCAGAACCACCCATGTCCCGCCTGCAAGTGTTGAACCCGAATCTCTACCAGCCATGCAGCCACCCGTTGGTGAAACGGCTAAGATCAAAGACAATCCGATTCACAGTGAAGATGATCAGGGGCTTCTTGATTTGCCAGTGCAGGCTAGCGCAAATAAATCAAACCCGATCGTTCTGGAACTGCCCAAAACCCTGAAATCGGCGCAGGATATTCCCCCTAAAGACATGCAGGATATTGAAGCGCTTTATTACAGCCTGAAAATGGTGCGTAATAATATGAAGCGTACAGGTGCTGGACGTTAGAACGCGCTTGCACAGCCCCCAAACCACGATATAACGAGGCCTTAGTCGGGCTATAGCGCAGCCTGGTAGCGCGTTCGTCTGGGGGACGAGAGGTCGTAGGTTCGAACCCTACTAGCCCGACCATAAATACCTGTATTCGCAGGGTCGACTAATGGGGAAGCAATGCCACAAACAGGTCAAGGTGTACTGCCATCACAAACCATCAAAGCGATGCTTGATGATGGTCAGATCACAGTTATGCAACCTGTCTATGACGGCCAAGTTCAACCTGCCAGTTTGGACTTGCGCCTTGGGACCAAAGCATACCGCGTGCGCGCATCCTTTCTTGCAGGTGCCGGTAATTCGGTTCAATCCCGTTTGCGTGAATTCAAAATGCACGAGATTGACCTGTCAGGCGGCGCCGTTTTGGAAAAGGGCTGCGTCTATGTGGTTCCCCTGATGGAAGGCTTGAACCTGCCGAACGATGTAACAGCCGTGGCAAATGCAAAAAGTTCAACAGGCCGCGTTGACCTGTTTACGCGGTGCATCACCGATGGCGGCATCGAGTTTGACCGTGTTGAGCCAGGTTACAAAGGCCCGCTTTACGCTGAAATCAGTCCGCGATCATTCTCGGTTCTTGTACGCCCCGGCATGCGCCTGAACCAAATCCGCTTTCGTCGTGGTAAATCGGTTCTGACCGATGAATGGTTGCAGGTTTTACATGACGATATTGGCCTTGTGGATGGTGCGGCCCAAATAGATCAGGGGCTGGGATTTTCTGTTGATCTGGCATTGCCAAACGGGCTGGTCGGCTACCGTGCCAAACCGCACACGGGCCTGGTCGATCTTGATTTGATAAATCATTACGACCCGTCCGAGTATTGGGAACCGGTTTATGCCGAAAAAGGCCGGATCATCCTTGATCCCGGGGCCTTTTACATTCTTGTCAGCCGCGAAGCGGTACATATCCCGCCCAATTGCGCCGCCGAAATGGCGCCCTATCTGGCAATGGTTGGTGAATTTCGGGTGCATTACGCAGGTTTTTTCGATCCGGGCTTTGGCAATACGGATGCAGGTGGTGCAGGCTCGCGCGGCGTGTTGGAAGTACGCTGTCACGAAGCCCCCTTTGCACTGGAACACGGGCAATCTGTTGGCCGTCTGGTTTACGAATTTATGGCAGAGGTTCCCGATGTTCTTTATGGTGCCGACCTGAAATCGAACTATCAGGGCCAAGGCCTGAAACTGTCGAAACATTTCAAAACACCGTAAGGGATAGACTGATGAAATTGCTGCGTTATGGCCCAAAGGGGCAGGAAAAACCCGGATGTCTGGATACGGATGGCAACATTCGCGATTTGTCTGTTCATGTAGATGACTTCATCGGCACGACAGTTTCCATCGAAACCTTGGCAAAGCTGAAATCCATTGACACGAACACCCTGCCACTAGTCACGGGCGACCCGCGCATTGGTTGTGCTTTGGCTGATGTGCCAAACTTCTTTTGTATCGGTCTGAACTACGCTAAACACGCGGCTGAAACAGGTTCTACACTACCGCCGGAACCGCTGATCTTTAACAAAGCGACATCAGCCCTGAGCGGTCCCTTCGATTTCATTCAAATCCCGCAAGGTTCATCACACGTTGATTGGGAAGTTGAATTGGGCGTGGTCATCGGCAAAGAAGCGTCCTACGTGTCAGAGACCGATGCACTGGATTATATTTCCGCTTATTGTACCATCAACGATGTATCCGAGCGCGAGTTCCAAAAAAATCGTGGCGGCCAGTGGGTAAAGGGCAAATCCGCCCCCACATTTGGCCCTGTTGGCCCTTATCTGGTGACCACGGATGAAATTGCGGATCCACAGGACCTGAACCTGTCCTGCTCCGTGAACGGGGCTGTTCAACAAAATTCCAACACGTCCGACATGATCTTTACAGTTGCCCAAATTGTCAGTGCCATGAGCCAGTATTTCACCCTGCGTGTCGGCGACATCATTGCCACTGGCACACCGGAAGGTGTTGGGGCGGGGCAAAAACCAAACCCACAATTCCTGCAAAGTGGTGACATCGTAGAGGCGCAAGTTCAAGGCCTCGGCACCCAACACCTGACTGTTCAAGCCTGACACCTATTTCCAAATGGTTAAGGGTCATGACTAGATAAGAGCTACTTGTTAGGCTCAAGTTTATGAAACATATAAAGATACTAAGCGCAAAAATATCCCGGCACTGTATTGCAGTTGCCAGGCGGATATTCCGCCCGGCCACCGTTTTTAGATTGGAAGCCGTTATAAAAGGATATCATCCCAGCCAAAACCAGAATCAAAATGCACGTTATTAAGTGTCAGGGTGCCATGACCCGTTAGTTCGGATAGATCAAGAACCGCATCGCCATTCACATCAAAGGACAATGCAGCAGTCATCATTTGTTTAAGTTCTATATCACTGGCTTCGGCAAATTTGAAGGCGGTAAAATCCAGTTTATCAATACCAATCTCAAAATCAGTAATGATGTTGTTCCCCATGGCGAAATGATCGAAGAAAACGAATATGTCAGCAGATCTTCACCCCGTCCAGCTCTGAGAGTGTCATCGCCAAAGCCACCGATGATAGTATCATCGCCAAAGCTGCCACTAAGTCGATCATTGCCACTACCACCATTGATGAAATCGTTACCATGTTCGCCCATAAGAGTATCATTTCCTGCGAGACCAAAAATGGCATCATCACCAGCGTTTCCAAAAATATGATTACTACCATAATCTCCCGTTAGATGATCTGCATTGTTTGATCCGATTATTGCTTCAAAATTTACAAAGGTATCGCCCGTGGCGTCACCGCCGTCCGCATAACCTGTGGCAAGATTTACAGTAACGCCAGCACCGTTAGAGATATAACTCAGCGCATCTCGACCAGATCCACCGTCCATATAATCTGCACCCGAGCCACCAAAGACCCAATCATTGCCTGCACCAGCATAAATGCGATCGTTCCCTTCAAGTCCTAAAATTAAATCATCATCAGAAGTACCAATTATTGTATCCTTTCCATTAGTTCCAATGATTGTATTTTGTCCTAAAATCCGTTTGTATCCCAAAAAAAATCGTTTGTATCCAAAATGCTTTCTGTTTGAAGTCTATTATAAGCCATTACTTTTTCTCCAATTACTTAAGCCACCTTATACGCAATGCATACTATTAATTAATTATCAAGATATTATTAAAGTATAACAATTTCAGTTACTTAGTATAGGTTTAGTGCCTGCATGTAAAACTCTTGTAAGGTGCAGATATCAAAGATGTTTCATGTTACAATGGTACGTGTTGTAATTGTTAGACCATAGGTTGTATCCAAAAAAAGCAGGTTTTGAATGAAAGCACTTTTGGCGCTCTTAAGAGAAATCAGGGCCATGGCTAGAGCTACTTGTTAGGCCCGAGTCTATGAAACATACAAAGAATCGTTACCTGAAAAGTTCAAAACTTTCTGAGAGTCGATTTCGAGGGGTACTCAGTTAGCGTCGGTTATTCCAGCTCGCCCACGACCCAGTTTCGCCAATCCACAACCGAACCCGCAAAAGCGTTAATATCCACATTGCCTTCAATACCCGGCACCTGTCCTGTGCTGGAATATTGCCAAAACGTCCATGGACGGCCCGGATAAACTTCCGTCGGATGGCCAGCAACTGTGCGCAACCAAAAATGGTAACCCTGCACCCGCCACAGCTGATTTTCTTTGTAAAAATTGGGCGTAACATAAATCACTGGGCGTTTGCCATAATGTTCCGTCACCCGCGCCAGATACACACGCATTTCACTGCGCACTTTGGCCGGGCTGGGGTGCAGACGGCAGGTACGCGACATATTATTCCATTCCATATCCAAAACCGGTGGCAGGGCTTTGTCATCACGCGGCACATTGCGAATAAACCAATTTGCCTGTTCTACCGCTGTTCGGCAAAAATAATAAAAATGATAAGCCCCGCGTAATACGCCTGCACTACGCGCCGCAGACCAGTTTTGGCGAAACTTCTCATCCAGATGATCACCACCTTCGGTTGCTTTGATAAAAGCGAAGTTCACGCCGCTTTGCCCGGCGGTGTGCCAGTCAATCTCACCTTGAAATCGGGCAACATCGATACCGTGGACCGGATAACGCCAAGGCCGTGTTCCCGTCCATTCAAAACGATCTACATCATCAAATTTCACATTCGTCGTTGAAACTTTTACCAAAGACGCTTTTGAAACAGGTGGCGTGGGCTCCGGTGGGGGGGTACCACAAGATGCCAACATAAAACCAAAAATAATATAAAAAACAAAGCGCATCTGCCCGACGCCCCTTCTACATTTTAGATCAGTTCAGTATTAGTATAACACAGTTTTGCCCTTGTGTCAGAACCGTAGCTGATATCAGCAGAAACTTGCGCAAACGATAGTTGATCAATCAGTTGCGCGGTCTTTCCATCTGCCATGTTAAATGCGCCTTCACGGTCGGCCATTCACACGCAATGATCGAATAAACCGCAGTGTCACGCAAAGTACCGTTTTCCGACACCATATGTGACCGTAAAATACCATCCAGTTTCGCCCCCAAACGTTCAATGCCGCTACGGCTTTGATGATTCACAAAATGGGTACGGAATTCAACCGCGATACATTCCAGATGCTCAAACGCGTGTTGCAGCAGTAGAAACTTGCATTCCGTATTCAACGGTCCGCGCTGCACGGATTTGCGGTACCAGGTAGAACCGATTTCAACCCGCTTGTTGTCTGCATCAATATTCATATATGTCGTCATGCCAACCGCACGTCCACTGGCCTTGTCGATAATTGCAAATGGCAGCATGGAACCTGTTTCACGTAAAGACAGACGGCGGTTTATTTCCGCACCGACACCTTCAGGCGTGGGAATTGACGTGTACCATAAGCGGTGCAGCTCACCGTCTGCAGCGGCTTCAATCAAATCACTTTCGTGATCCATACGAAGTGGTGTCACCAGTACATGTTTGCCTTTTACAGTAAATTCTTCGGGCCAAATCGCCATGGTAAACCTCCAAATGTTCAATCCGCTTTGGGTAACTCGTAAACGCCGCCATTGGCCTTTGACCATTCCAGCGGTGCATTCAAAAATGCTTCGACCTGATCCAGTGTTTTCGTGTCAAAATTGGCTTGCTCGCGCGCCACTTTCAACACGTCCCACCATGTGACCAGATAATGCAGCTTCAAACCGTTTTCAGCCAACATTTCATGGGTGTTCTTGAAGATGTCATAGTAGAATACCACCAATGTGTGATCACAATGCGCCCCTGCCCGCCTGATCGCTTCGGCAAAGCGCAATTTCGAGCCACCGTCGGTTGTCAGATCTTCCACCAGCAATACGCGCTGACCTTCTGAAATATCGCCCTCTATCTGCGCATCTCGGCCGTAACCCTTTGGTTTCTTGCGCACATACTGCATCGGTAAGTTCATCCGGTCAGCAATCCACGCGGCAAATGGTATACCCGCGGTTTCACCCCCCGCGGCTGCATCAAACTGTTCAAACCCTACATCGCGGTACAAAGTTGCCACGGCAAAATCCATCAAAGCAGATCGAATGCGCGGATAAGAGATCAATTTGCGGCAGTCAATATAAACAGGTGAGGCCAAACCTGATGCAAATGTATAAGGCTCATCCGCACGGAAGTTTACAGCACCGATTTCCAGCAACATTTTAGCAGCCAGCCCGGACATAACTTCTTTATCGATGAATGTATTTGGAAAAGTCATATTAGCCTCTTTTATATAGCATAAAAAAGGCGCCATAAGAATGACGCCTCTTTCTTCATATCGTCATCGTTCAAGTCCGCGCAGACCCGATCAGTTTCCAAAGTGCCGGAACGATCAAGGCGGCCAGTGCCAGTTTCATCGCATCACCAATCAAAAACGGTGTCAGGCCCCATGCCAGAATTGGTTTGTCCCATGTGTATAGGACTGCCAGCCACAAAATACCTGGAATGTAGATCAATGCATTACCGATCAACATGGATGCGCCCATCTTGAACACATTACGGTCCCAACCTAAGCGCGCTAGATATCCCATAGCCAAAGTTGCCAGAACGTAACCCACCAGATAGCCACCAGTGCCGCCCATCATGTAAGTTAAACCATTCGCTTCGGCAGAAGAATTTGCAAATACGTCAAATCCCAAAGCACCGATCAACATATAGCCAAAAATTGTGACCAAGCCCAAACGTGGGCCATAAGCTGCACCAATGGTTAAAACGGCGAACGTTCCCATTGTCACAGGTACAGGAGATGGCGGAATAGGCAGTTTAATCTTAGCTGCAACAGCCAGTGCAAAAATCCCTGCAATAACCAGTACAATTCGTTTAACCAGCAATGCATTTTTCTCAGCTTGCCAGAAACTTTCTGTTAAAACCCTATCATTTGCCATTAGCGCCATTGTTCTCTCCTATCAATAATGCTTCTTTGACTTTTTAACCGAAAGCACTCTAAGTACAACCGTAATCTGGTAGAGAATTGGCTGCAAAAACAACGAAACACGCATGATTGTCAATTAAATGCTTATTATTTGAGCAAAATACCTGAAATAAAATCGCACATATCTTACGTAAGGGAAAGACAACTGACTACTGTAACATTCAACAACAGCTTTGCGACTTTGCCAGAGGTGTTTTACACCAAGCAATCAGCCGCCCCTGCCCCCAACCCCGCGTGGATTGCCACCAATACACGTTTGGCGAGTGAGCTGGGCATTGATCCCGCATTCCTGAGTTCAGACGCAGGCCTTGCAATGGTGTCTGGGCAAAAACTGCCACAAGGGGCTGATCCATTGGCAATCGTCTATGCCGGTCACCAATTCGGTGGCTGGTCACCACGCTTGGGCGATGGGCGGGCATTGTTGTTGGGTGAAGTTGCAGGTTATGACATCCAACTCAAAGGTTCAGGGCGCACCCCCTATTCACGCGGCGGCGACGGAAAATCCGCCGTTGGCCCTGTAATCCGCGAATATATCGTGTCGGAGGCCATGCACGCACTTGGCGTGCCGACGACCCGTGCGCTGGCCGCTGTCACGACAGGTGAAAGCGTGTTTCGTGAAACAGCACTGCCGGGTGCCATCCTGACCCGGGTCGCAAGTTCACATGTCCGCGTCGGCACATTCCAATATTTCTATGCCAACAATGACAAAAAAGCCCTGCTGACCTTGGCGAATTATGTCATTGATCGCCACTACCCCGATGCCCGAAAGGCCGAAAACCCCGTACAGGCGTTATATGCCGCCATCATCGCCCGCCAAGCTAAACTGATTGCCCTTTGGCTGAAGTTCGGCTTTATCCACGGGGTGATGAATACCGACAACTGCCAAATCGCAGGCGAAACCATTGATTATGGCCCTTGCGCGTTTATGGATGGTTTCGACCCTATGAAAGTTTTCAGTTCTATTGATCAACAAGGCCGCTATGCATGGGGTCGCCAACCCCATATGGCGCACTGGAACCTTGCACGTTTGGGCGAAGCGCTTTCACCGATTTGGGGCGCAGATGAAGATGCCGCCACTGAAGGTATTCAAACTACCTTGGAAACCTTTAGCGCTGCCTTTAACACTCATTTCCAAAGTGCATTCGCGCAAAAACTGGGTCTAAACACCCCGAACACCGCATTTCAAGAAACAACATTCCAGACAATGGCAACGCAAAGTGTGGACTTCACCTTGTTCTTTTCGCATTTGCGCAGACTGGAAACAGGTGATCACCAAAGCCAATTCGCCGCATTGTTCAACGATGAGGCCACCGCAGAAACATGGCTGGAACAATGGCATGCAACCAAAAGCGAAAACGGTATTGCACCTGATGAAAGCCAAGCCCTAATGAAAGCAGCCAACCCGATCTATATCCCCCGTAATCATCGTGTTGAAAACGCCATTCAAGCAGGTACCGCAGGGGATTATGCCCCGATGTACCGCCTGATCGAAGTTCTGCAAAACCCATTTGAACAACAAAAAGATGCGGGCGATTATGAAGATGCACCCAAACCCACCGAGGTCGTGCAACAGACATTTTGCGGAACATAATACAACTGGAGTGGTGCCGCTGAGCGGACTTGAATCTTCGGCCCATCATTACGAATGACGTGCTCTACCATCTGAGCTACAGCGGCGTTTGATTGGTATTTCCATTTGTAAAACCTTACGCAAAATATCCCGCGATTGCCTTTCCCTATAAAACACCTAGAACTGCCTTATGAACCTTGTTGCCCTAAAATCTTCCGGCTTCCGCCTGTACTTCATAGGCGGGCTTTTTGCCGTCAACGGATTGTGGATC
>Ga0209344_10004407_pt1 | contig 12965 bp, 6 predicted proteins | sample Cruoilmetagenom6_FD_187293 | JGI IMG/M metagenome (GOLD analysis project Ga0209344, IMG submission 187293) | Oil polluted marine microbial communities from Coal Oil Point, Santa Barbara, California, USA - Santa Barbara Oil Seep Sample 6 (SPAdes)... | ecosystem: Environmental > Aquatic > Marine >...
AACTAGGTTATTATTCAATTGCACACAACAATTGAATATAGTAAATAGTGCTTATATTGCTATTATAGATCTAATTTAACAAATCTTTTTTGTTGCCTGATTATTAATTTAATGGCTTATAGCTCTGCTGATCCCTACCGTATTTTGCGGGGTCTGGCTATCGTTCGTTTGCATAATTTCATGGAACTAAAGAAAAACAATTCCTTGAAAAGTTTGTTGCGGGTAACCGTAGTTTGGGATTTTTCTAGTTTCTATTTTTTATAATGGCACAATTGGTCCGAAATGCCTGGCACATTAAACTAAGGTATCAACCAAGACAAAGAAGAAAGAATATCGAGCTGTAGGCCAACAAGTGTATGCAGCTCCCCAGTTGCGCAAAGTCTCCTGCCTTTGCGCCTTTACAACCAAAAACTATCATAATTGGGAAAAACCATGTTTAGAGCAGCAAAAGAATCACGTTCTGCCCATAATGGCATATAAATTCACACAAGTGCAAGCCTGCCATAAAATTAACGGTCTCGTATAACCGTCAGTTACGGGTTAATATGCGTTAATTTTTGGTTTAGCATGGACGTTAGCAATTCCGAGTGGATTCGGACATAATCGAATCCGCCGTAATTGCGGTTATAAATTGTTGTAAGTAGTTTTTACTTCATTTAGTTTTATCTTTTCAAATTCCATAATAGCATTTAAAACTACTCTAATTTTAATTCCTATTAAGGTTAGGTATTTTGAATTTCTAAATTCAGTCATTATTCCAATCAGCCTATAGTCAACAGAATTTATTTTTTCTCCATCTGAGTCTATTATCATAATCCAAAGCCCACAACCGCTTATTCCATAAAAATGAGTTCCTGTTTTCTTTTTCTCACCAGTTTTAATATTTGTGCCTTTACCCTTAATTTCAAGCATATAAAATAAGTCAGGATTAAAGTCATAATATTCATAGACTTTGTCTGAACTTGGTGAGACATAATATGCCTGAGCAACAGGTTCAATTTTGCCATTTATTTCTTGCTTACTTTTTTCTGGATATCCCATTACACAGTAATTAGTAGCGCCCAATAACTGTTTGTGGTCTCTTATTTTTGAAACAGGAAGAAATAGGTATGCTTTTTTTAAATCAGGTAAAATTCTTTCATCGACTATTATATATGCTAAATCAATTTTATCATCTTTTTGTAGTTTTGTTTCTCTAAACCCACCGACTAATGTAACGTGTTTAGTTGCTCCAATTCTAATGAATAATGGGTTTTCATCAGTCCAACCTTCTGTTACGTGAGCTGCGGTAAGAAGTATATGCAACTCATTTACTTTTATGAAAACACCTGATCCGTGGGCTTTAAGTCCACTTTTATCATTAACTAATAGTTGACAAGTATAGCGAAGTATTTTTTCGCCTGTCATTTTATTAATTAATTCATCTATTTCCCTATTAAAGTTTACTTTCTTTTTCAAATTACTTACAATATATGAATATAATAACTAGTTTTTATATTCATATATTAGGTCTAATTTACTAAATCTTTTTGCTGAAATAAATTGTAATAAACTTTGAACTTTACCACCATTTTATTTGGAATTGGATATGCTCTAAAAGTATGTACATGCCTTCACAAAGAAATAGTATTAAGAGGTCATAACTTTGCGGGAAACCGTAAAGGGTGAATATTATTATGTAACCCAATCCGAATAGTGGAGAGATCGTTGTCGACATAACCCTTTCCGAACGGGGAAATATCAATATCAAAATCTTCAACTTTGCCAACAACGCCCTTATGGCGTCCAAAAAAGATAGAGGAGCATCCACCTATACCCTTCCCTTCAATATCTCCGCCCTGCCCTCTGGGGTATACGCCGTTGTCCTGGAAACCCCTTTTGGAAATTCTTTAAGAAAAATAATCCATAAGTAAAGTGTATATGGACGTAGGCCTATAATAAAACTACAATCCTTTAAAAACTATAGCCATCCCCTCTGCCATTTACCTACTGCCCACGCTAAACACCTCCAATGCCTCATCGTTTTTGGCAAAAATTACATTTTTGCTTCCTTTTATAGTAAGCATTTTTGCATTTTTAACCTCGCCCCGTACCATGAGACCGCTTTCCCTTGCCGGCATGGCTCTAAAATTGCCTTGCCCATCACCCTTTAAAACAAGGCCGTAAGCCGCATCATTTCTCGGAGTTTCCACCTCAGAGGTATATAAATTGCCTACCAGAAGTACATCCTCTAAACCATCCTTGTCAAAATCTTGTATTAGTATGTCCTTTACCGCCGACATTTGTGCCGCATTTTCAAACTTCTTCATTACAAATGTACCTCCCTGGTTTTCAAAATAAGTGGTTGCAAAAGTATATGCCCTTAAATGGGTCGACTTTTCCAACTGCTCCTCTTCAAAAATATCCCCTATGGCTGCCTTGCCAAAGGAATCATAGGTTGGAAATTTTTCCTTTATAAATGGTAACTGCTCCGAAGAACACTGTCGGCCTCTTAAAGGCACCAATTTATCTTCATCATAATATCCTAGGACAATATCATTACTGCCAGACTGATCAAAGTCATCTGCAAACACCTCAAAAGGGGCATCCGCTGCAGCACGATATTTGTAATTTAGCCCCAAATTACCTCCTATGATATCCATATCCCCATCGCTATCAAAATCCCCGACGGCCAAACTATACCACCAGCCATTGGTGTTTTCCAATCCATATTTTTTTGTATTCTCCACAAAACGCTTGCCTTCCACATTCTCAAAAATCCTAACAGGCATCCATTCTCCTGTTACCAACAGGTCCATGTACGAATCATTGTTAATATCTACCCATACGGCTGCCGTGACCATCCCTAAATTTTGGCCATCTAGAATAGGTACCTCATCAAAGACAATTTTTCCCTCTTTACTATTGTTTTGCAATAGGTAACTTTTTGCAGGAGCTGGATACTTCCCAGGGACCTGCCGACCTCCAACAAACATATCCAAATCCCCATCATTATCATAATCCACTGCCTTGATGCAAGAGCCGCTTATTGCATTTTTGGGGAGACCGTCTGCCAAATTATTAAACTGCCCCATGCCATTGTTTATATACAACCTATCCTGTAACAACGGATTTCCCTGATCATATTCATTACCCCCGCTAACCACATATAAATCCAAGTCATTATCGCCATCCACATCCAAAAATTCTGAAGCAACGTCCTCAAATCCTGAATCCCGATTTAGCAGGTCCACATTGGTTTTAGTAAAACTTCCATCCTCGTTTTGTACAAACAAAACGCCCGGAAAGCCAGTGGCACCTCCAATATGTACATCGTCCAAACCATCCCCATTTATGTCCCCTACCGCTAGGGAGGGTCCTTCCTGCGACATTTTATGGGGAAGTAAGCTCTCCCTCCCATAATCGTCAAATTCGTTTTCCACATGAAGAAAGGGCAATGGATCCTCCGTGTTTTTACTAAAAATGGGCTGGTTCATATTGGCGTCCTCCTTTACGGTACTGGACTTGGAATTGGCATAATCCAACACAAGAAGTTGATCGGTGTCCACATTGTTCAATAGCTGTTGCCTTCCGTCAGGCCATATAATTTCCACATTGGCTTCTGGGGAATTTCCTAATCCAAAATGTAATTCCCTGGCCATTGAGGACATAAAACCCCGTGTGAAATAAAGTTCCTGGACCTGCCTGCTATCCCCAGCACTAACCACAATTTTAGTTCCAATACCATCCCTATTCCCTAATGGACCCTTAAGCTTAAATGACAAATAGTGTCCCAATCCCATTTCCCTGGAATTGTTCTTTAATATAAAGGCTTCGTCATCGGTATTATTTACAACAATCTCAAGATCACCATCATTATCGAGGTCGGCATAGACAGCCCCATTGGAACTGGTCATAGTTCCATCTCCCCAAGTCCCATTCATCTTGGCAAATTCAAAATCGCCCTTATTCCTAAAAAAATAGTTCTCCTTTTTCCTTACAGGCATTTTATCCAAAATATCCGTAATATATTTTTGCGGATCAAAAGCCTGATTATTTATAATTGAATCCTGTTTTTTGTTTACATAATTTACAAAGTCATTGTTCCGAAAATCCCGCTTGATCCCATTGGACACAAATAGGTCTTTAAGTCCGTCATTATCCATGTCAAAAAATAGGGGTGCCCAGCTCCAATCTGTTTTGGATACCCCGGCAAGTTGCGCTATGTCTGAAAAAATGGGAACGTTGTTTTCATTTAAATACCCTGAATTAATTTGAAGCGTATTGTACATATATTGGTGATGTAGTCCTGCATCCAAGGCCTCATAAAACTTTTTTGGATTCATTCCACTCATACTGGTCTTTATATCATAGCTACTTTCGCCCATCATATCCACAGTCATTATATCCATCCAACCATCGTTATTAATATCGGCCATGTCATTGCCCATGGCGAAAAACGAGATATGATTGGTTGCTTCCAGAATCCTATCCGAGAAAGTACCATTGGCATTGTTAATATACATATGGTCTTTTCCGGAATAGTCGTTGGACACATAAAGATCTGGCCAACCGTCATTGTTAATATCACCCACTGCCACTCCCAGTCCGTAATCCAGGCGACTATGAACAATTCCTGCCTCCTTGCTTACATCCTTAAAAAAATTATTGTCGTTTCTCAATAATCTATCATTGGCAACACCGCCATCCATATTGGCCAAGGCGGCAATTGTTATATTTTCCGGATATGTCGTTGGAGAATGGTTCAATTGGTACATGTCCAGGTCCCCATCCCTATCATAGTCGAAAAATACCGCCTGCGTTGAACAATCTGTTAAATCCAACCCATATTTATCAGCTTGTTCACTAAAAGTGGGGATCCTCTCCTTATTTTTTGCCCCCATATTTATATAGAGTTTATTTTTCCTTTTTTCTTCATCATTGTATTTCCCCGAATTGGAAATATAGATATCCATCCATCCATCGCCATTTATATCCACTATGGTAATTCCTCCAGAAAATCTTTGACGCAACAGTATGCCCGTCATATTGGAAACATCCTTAAACTTTAAATTACCCTCATTTAAAAACAATTTATGTTGTTGCAATGTGGATACAAAGAATACATCCTTCAATCCGTCATTATTAAAATCTGCTACTGCCAGTCCACTTCCATTATAATAGTATTCATATTGCAAACCATTAAACTTCATGTTTTCAATTAATTCATTGGTAAAGTCTATACCAGTATCGGTTTTTGTCAACTTCGTAAAAATTGACTGTTGTTCAGAATTTAGTCCGGACAACTTGTAGTCCTCGGTACAACTAGTAAGCACTAGTGTGAGTAATAAACTTGCCCGTAGAAATTTATTCATTTTATACAATTTTATTGTGATCTGTGTATGCCTGTGTCGGTGTACCAAACAGTTAAATGCACTTATTGGCCAATAACTGCCATACAATTCTTTAAAATAGGTTAATTTTTGAAATAAAAAAAGACCCAATGTCGAACAACCAACGTTGGGCCTTTTAATATTACTACTTTAATTTATTCATAACCGGGATTTTGAACCAAACTAGTATTCGCGTTCAATTCATTTTCCCTGATTGGCCTAAAATAGTTTTTATCCAACCATAGTCGGTTTTCAAAACCGGGATCTACCACTCCGGGTATATAGGAATAATCATAATTATCCGGGTCATATTTATATTTTGTTACATTGGCTCCAGGTTTCAATGTTCCGGTAATCTGAATAATCCCGGCCGGAGCTCCTAGGGTTGTAGGCGCAATCATCCATCGTCTAGCGTCGTGATATCGATGCTCCTCATAGGCGAGTTCCAACCTCCTTTCATTCCTATAGGCTTCCATTAAATCCTCTCCAGAAGCCGTAATAGCAGGTAATCCTACCCTATAGCGTATTTGGTTCAACCAAGCTTTGGCTTCTGCCTCATCACCATCGGCTTCTAAGACGGCTTCAACATAATTCAGCACAAGTTCGGTATACCTGAAAAATGGCCAAGGAATGGTTTGAAAATCTGTTTGGTCCACAAATCCTGGATCTGGTTCCACAAATTTCTTGAAATAATATCCGGTACGTGTTCCGTTCCAATCTTCAATTGGACCTTGGCGTGTATCTAGGCCAAAGTGGGTAGTAACCTCACCATCGGTTCCAATAATTTCGTATTGCCCGGTTTGTATCTGATTGGCCGGGTCGCGATCCGCAACATCTGACGGTCTCGGTTTCCAATCAGCACCATCGTAAAGAATGGTAGCATAAAACCTAGGTTCACGATCGGTGTAAGGCATACTGCTATGATCGGGGTTATCCCAGTCAAATTCAGAGCCATCACTCATTCCGTAAGCATCTATCAAATTTTGTAAAGGGGCGTTCCCTGCCCAGTTATGGTAGCCATTAGGGCCATTAAAAAGACCTATTCTACGTCCAGGGCCCCTAGCTTCCACATATTGTCTTTCCCAAATAATATCGGATTCACCTCCATTTCTAGCCAATGAAATATCCAGGTAATTTTGTTCTCCCTCCTCCAACGAAACGGGGGCGGTCAACCCAAACTTATAGCCGGCATTGGAATAATCCATGGCCGCTTTGGCTGCATTTTTGGCCTTTGTCCATCTATCCTGTTGACTTCCAGAAGTATAACCAATTAACTCAGGATTGGAATAACTCCCAATTAAAGAGGAATTCCCAGAGGCCGTGGAGTTATCGTATAAATCACTTGCTGCATATAATAGGATACGAGCTTTAAGAGCAAGTGCCGTAGCAGCATTAGCCCTTCCTGAATCCATACTTTTTCCATTGAGTAATCCAAACGCCATTTCACAATCGGACACTATAAAATTAACGCATTCCTCAAAAGTGTTTCTTGGGATATTAAAATCCGAATCCAACTCAAAAGGTTCCTCGGAAATTGGTACCCCACCGTAAAATCTTACCAATTGATGATAGTAATAAGCTCTAAGATACAGGGCTTCCCCTAACAAACGATCTCTTAAATCGGTGTTTTCCAAACCTCCTTCATTCAGTTTTTGAATAGCAAGATTGGCAGCCCTGATATACCGGTACATATTGTTCCATTCATGGGTATTATTGATCCAACCGGTATCATTTGAATTGGTACGGGATTCATTTACCGTATTAATTGACCTTCCAGTATGGGTAAATAGGGCTTCATCCGTTAAAGAAGCCAACATTTGTTCATCCAAACCACCAGCGCCTAGCCCATTATAGACCCCGGTTACTGCGGCTGTGGCCAATCCTTCATCGGTCCAAACACTCCCTTCGGACACCTCACTTAGAGGAGTAATGCTAACGAAATCATCGTTGCATCCAGTCACAAAAGCAATTGTTGTAATCGCCAATACGTATAATATATTTCTTTGTTTCATAGTTTTAACTTTGATAATTTTAAAATGTTACGGAAAATCCTGCACTTAGTATTTTGGAATTAGGATAATCCCTACCGCTAGAACTAAGTCCTTCTGGATCGAACAATGAGTTTGTAAATGTAAACAGGTTAGATCCGTTTATATAGAACCTAAATCTTTCCAACCCAATTTGACCAATCATTTCCTTTGGAAAATTATACCCAAATTCAAGATTTTTCACCCGCATATAATTGGTGTTTTGTCTCCAATAGGTATTACCATTACTGTAATATTGATCAGCTCTGTTGGTAATCCTTGGATCAACACTACTCGGATTATTCACCGTCCATCTATTATTGTATACACTTGTTGTGTAATTCCCTATAGTACCGGACTCCCCAAAGTTCAGGAATACTTCCCCTCCCGTGGCTCCTTGAAAAAGTAAACTGAAATCGAAATTCTTATAACTAGCCGTTAAATTGATACCTCCCTGAAAGGTTGGATCTGAATTTTTATCAGTTCTATAACGATCATCGGGTGTAATTTTACCATCATCATTATAATCTACCAGTTTCATATCCCCTGGTCTAAGTACATTGACCAATGCTGTATAGTCCAAGGTTTCAGCATCTATATCAGCTTGGGTGGCAAATACCCCATCATAACCATAGACCAAATTGGAGCGAATAGACCTTCCTGTTGCCAATTGCCATTCCGGTGCGCCTTCGGCCTCATCGTTAAAAATTATCTTGTTTTTGGCATAACCACCGTTTATACTTATTCCATAAGTAAAGTCTCCTGCATTTCCATTATATCCCAAGATAAAATCAAAACCTTTATTTTCAACCTCCCCAAAATTCTGTCTTGGAGGGGTTATCCCTGAAAGGGCCGGTAGGGAAGCGGAAGGTGTAGTTAAAATATCCGTTCTTTTATTAAGGAACCAATCAAATTCTAGATTCATTCTATTTTGTAAAAATCGTGCATCCAGACCAACGTTAATATTGGTTGCCACCTCCCATGTTATAGCAGGATTGGGCACCTTTGATTCACTTATCGTCGTAACTTCACCATTATTAATAACATAATTCCCAAAACCGTAGGTAGCGAGATATTGATTGGCAGGGAAATCGGAATCGTCAAATTTATCATTACCCAATTGACCCCAGGAACCTCTGAATTTCAGGAAATTTAAAAAAGAATCATTGTTCAAATCACTCAAGAAATTTTCCTTGGTAACAACCCATCCTGCAGAGAAACCAGGAAAAAACCCATATCTCGTATCTTCTGGGAACAAATAAGATCCGTCATATCTCCATAAAAACTCCAATAAATATTTTTCTTTAAAATCATATGATACACGACCATAGTAATTTAACCTTGCAGATTTATCTGAAGAACCACCATTATCCTTTTGAAGGTCACCACCAGCAAACAAATCATCTATAGCAGGTGAGATAAAATATCGTCGATAAGCATTAAAGCCCTCGTATTCCACAGTCTCTTTACTTATCCCGGCCAAAACTAGAAAATTATGGTTTTCCAATGAGCGTTGATAAGTGGCATTGGCTCCCAATAAAATATTCAGGGTATTACCTGTATATTGATTTAAGTTTGGCTCTGCCGGTCCCCTTTGACCCCTTACCAAATCTGGTAGGCCATCCGCTCCCATCGTATTTCCGTCCCAAGTATATAGATACCAAGGAGTCCTCCAAACCTTTCTATTTGAAAAACTTTTATCAATGGCAGCAGTTGTCTGTACCGACAATCCGTCTACCCATGGAATTTTAATATCCAAGGTAGCATTGGACTGAAAGTAATCCCTTTTATCCTTATCATAACCTGTATCATTCGTAGCTATGACAACCGGGTTTTGTCCGTTTTCTATATCCGGTCCTGGCAAACCATTCGGCCAATATGCAGGCTCGGTAGGCCTACCCCTTGTCAACATTCTGAAAATAGCTCCCGCACTTTCAGTTGGAAAATATCGATATTCTTCCCTAGCCAACACCCCTAGACTTAGTTTGATACCTTCACTAATTTTAGCGTCCAAATTTATACGAATATCATATTGCTCATATCCAGTGGCCGCATTCTTGTAATAGGCATCCTGCTTCAAATATCCCAATGAAGTAAAATAATTAAAATTTTCACTTCCTCCCGTAAGTTGCATGGTGTGTTTTTCTTGGGAGGCCGCTGTTTTGAAAGTCTCGTCAAACCAATCCGTATTCGGGTGGCCCCAAGGATCTTGTCCATTTCCAAAAAGCGCAATATCCTCGGGAGAATAAATGGCATTTCTAGTTGAACCATCCGGCCTAGTATAGGTCCCTGTAGAGTTAAACCCAGCAGTTGCCCCAGCCCATTCATTTACAGGAAGGTTATAAATTTCCAATTCATTTCTCAATTCCGCATACTGCTGAGCGTTGGCCATATCGGGAATAACAGTAGGTTTGGCCCAACCTTGGTTAGAAGAATAGGTGATTTGTGGTTTCCCCGTCTTTCCTCTCTTTGTTGTAATTAAAATAACCCCGTTTGCAGCCCTTGCTCCATAAATGGCGGCAGAAGCATCCTTTAGTACTGATATATTTTCAATATCGGCAGGGTTTATTCTACTTAGACCCCCATCCCTATCGGGAATACCATCAACCACAACCAAAGCACCAGTATTATTATAGGTATTTGTTCCACGAATCCTAATTGCGGCGTTATCATAACCAGGCTCCGCGCTCGATTGCTGAACAAACAATCCAGCCACCCTACCGGACAAGGTATTGGTAAGGTTTACCGCTGGAGATTTTACCAATTCCTCCCCTTTTACGGACGAAACAGAACCTGTAACGGTAGCCCTCTTTTGGGTACCATACCCTACAACTACCACTTCCTCCAATTTACTTGCATCTTCCTCCATGGTAATATTAATAGTAGATTGGCCGTTTAAAGGTATTTCCTCTGTTTTATAACCAATATAACTGAATATTAGTACTGCATCATCAGATACACCGGACAAGGAATAATTACCATCAAAATCGGTCTGCGTTCCATTGGTAGTCCCTTTGACTACAATACTGGCCCCAGGTAATGGTCCGTTTGCATCAGATACCACTCCCGAAATAGTTTGCTGAACTAGGACTGGATTGGCATCTATGCTTGTAAGATTTGCGAACGCCTGCACACCGCACAGAGCCATCACAATCATAAAAACCATAAGTTTCTTCTTAGGCTTCCTTTTTTGAATGATTTCTTTTGGAATAGAAAACCAGTTTTTTTTCTCCATAATTTTAAATGTTAAGTTAGTTGAGTTAAAAGCATTGTTCAAACAATTATTGTCATAATCAGATTCTAGTATGGTACAACAAAAACCAAAAAAAAACCAAGATCAAATCGAATGTCATCTAATGGTTTTTTAAAAAATATTTGTGAAAATTTTCAATTAAAAACTGTGTGTCCAAATCGAAATAATTCCGCTCCCACTTAAAAGTTATCTAAACCAGCAATAAATGTAAGATTAACACTTACTGGCTAAATGTATAAAATTTTCTTAAATTAAATCAAATTTTATGTTAAAAACTACTAAAACAATAAATATTATCCTCAAAATTAACAAGTCAATAATATATCTTAGTTGAGAATTTTCTGATAGGATAATTTTGTATTGTAGTACAAATTATTTTCACACCCCCCTAAAAAACGTAAACAAACAATAAACAACATAAAAAAACCCATATGAAACTAGGAGCATTTTCAATCAGTCTGGCCGTAAAGGACCTATCCATTTCCAAAGAATTTTACGAAAAACTTGGATTTACCGTGTTTGCAGGCGACCCAACAATGAATTATCTGATCATGAAAAATGGCAACGCAGTTCTTGGTCTGTTCCAAGGTATGTTCCCTAATAACATCCTCACCTTTAACCCTGGCTGGGACGAAAATGCCACTGCACTAACCTCCTTTGATGATGTGAGAAAAATTCAGGCACATTTAAAAAGCAACAACCTAAGGCTGGACCAAGAGGCGGACATAAAAACATCCGGACCCGCAAGTATTATGCTGACCGATCCCGATGGCAACCAAATCTTAATAGACCAACACCTGTAAATTGAAAATAGGGTATTTTGAGAATGTTCCCTATCTTGATCTACCGTTGTGGGATTCATTCCTAACCTAATTATATTCACCAACCATGAAGCCTTTATTAGTACTTCTTGTCTCGTTTGTTGCAACCCTATCTATCCTATATCTTAGGTCGAAAAAAATACAATGGCCATTGGCCGGACAAATTGCCATGGCCATAATGTTGTTGTTTACTTCCTTGGGACATTTTATGTTTCCCCAGGGTATGGGCGCCATGATGCCGGAATTTATACCCATGAAAAATGAAATGGTATATATCACCGGAGTCATGGAAATTCTATTTGCGATAGGATTACTGATTCCAAAACTTAAGGTCCGTACGGCTTGGTTGCTGCTCATCTTCTTTATTCTTGTTCTTCCCGCCAACATAAAAGCCGCCATGGAAAACATCAACTACCAGACCGGGGAACTTAACGGAAATGGTATTAACTATCTTTGGTTCCGAATTCCGCTACAAATATTTTTTATAGCCTGGGTCTATTTAACGGCCATAAGAACAAGTAAACTACCTCGGGGCAGGCCCGCGAGGCATTCGTAGGAAACGACCTTTAATTTTTGAGGCAAGCCTCGGGGTAGTATACCCTTTGGCGGTGCCAATAAAATAGCAGCCGACTGAACTACCAATAGTATTAAGAACCAAAAAACTTGATCCCAACCCGTCCAGATTTTGGGCCACCACACTAATCCATAAAAATGATAATAATGAAAAAATATCTTAGGCTAATTTTACCAATCATTATAACTTATGGATGTAGCCACGAAAAAGCAGCTTTTAATGGTCAAAAAGATTTTGAACACAGTATTTCGGAAATACAATCGAAACATATTTATTCCGAATCCAAAGATTTTCCAAACAACACCCAGCTATCCTTTGCCATCATAAAGGGCGGGACTACTAAATTTTATGGAATTAAGCGTAAAAACGATACCATTTTCTCTATTGACAATCATGATGGCGTTTTTGAAATTGGCTCCATTTCCAAAGTATTTACAGCCACCCTTTTGGCCCATTTGGTCGTGAACGGGCAATTGGGGCTGGATGATAATATCAACGATTATTTGGAATGGCCCTTAAAGGATGATATAGAAATAAGCTTTAAACAGTTATCCAATCATACCTCAGGGCTGCCTAGGTTACCCTCCAACCTGCAGTTGGATTCCGTAGACCTACAGAATCCATACAAGGATTATGACGAAAACAAGTTAAAACAATATTTAACCAAAGAGCTACAACTGAACCAAAATCCAGGAGAAAAATCCGAATATTCAAACCTAGGGGTAGGTTTATTAGGCTATATTCTAAGTAAAATAGATAGCACCTCCTACGAGAACCTACTCCAGACCAAAATCTGCATAAAATACCATATGGGCCATACTACAACAAACAGAACCCGTATCAGGGGACAGTTGATCAAAGGTCTTGATGCAAATGGCCAAGAAACCCCAAACTGGGATTTGAATGTCTTGGTAGGAG